>PPYE01662332.1_pt1 | contig 19130 bp, 15 predicted proteins | sample 1559881 | NCBI WGS metagenome assembly PPYE01 (sample SAMN08240022, study PRJNA423297) | Human gut metagenome, whole genome shotgun sequencing project. | reverse complement strand
TTCCTCTTCCTTAAGCCCCATCTCCAATGCGCCCATGGATTTCAGGGCGCCTGTGCTTCCGCCGTAACCGCAGTTGTGGACAAGGTGTCCCGATACGGTAAAACGGTGACGCAGTCCGGCATTTCGTAGATCATAAAGTCGAGCCGTGCGCTGATGATGCGCCAGTTTTTTCTCTTCCGCATTACAGCTTTCCTTGCATCCGCAATGATCTCTTCCCGAGTCATCCCTCCGGACAATTTCCGAATTACAACGCTGCGGGAATACGGCCAATACTTCTGGCTGAACTCGCTCAGCACGGTATTCCTCCGATTGGCCTGATTCTCCGCTCTGGATACAAACCGGATGTTTCCCGGCCTGTAATCCCCATTCGTATCGATCCGGTCGATTTCCGCTGATCTGTCCGGGATTCCAAACTCCCGGATCAGGTACAGCCCCGCTTCGAGAACGCTGGGAAATTTGAACTGGATCCCCCGGCCGCCGTAATTCCGATATTCCGGATCGGCAGGATTCTCGCACCGCTGCTTTGCCGCGGTAAGTCTTTTGCTCAGCCATTGGGGAATCTGCCTTGGTTGGGAACACGCCTGACACCCCTTGGATTTCCCGGAAGTCAGGCTGTTCAAATTCTGCCATTGAACCGAATTGCAGCCTGTGCAGCGGGTCAAAACATAACATTGATTCATCTTTTTGTTCCATCGTTTTTCCGAGCTGATGATAACTACCCAGCCGTACTGCCTGCCCACGATCTCCGGTTTGAACGAGATGTGCGCCGCTGGCGGCGGCGAATCCAAACGGTACCGGCTCCGGTTGCCCTTCCACCCAGACGAGGTGGTCAAATGTTGCGGTGAGTCCTTCATAAGTGATAACCTCCCTTTCTCCCCGGTATACAGGGCCGTCATGCGGCACCCATTCTTCACCGTCCCATACTTTCATATCCCCGGTCACTTCCTGAATGGGTACTTCTCCCTGATCGGTAAGTACCAGCTGCCCTTCAGCAATACAGGCAAGTTCCGCAACTTTCCCTTTCTGCCGCAAGTGGCCGTTGACACCATGCTTTTCCACTGGCACACCGAACATTTTACTGGCTGATTGGCAATAGATATCGCCGCCCTGGCTGAACAATTCCAGGCGCCAGGTCTCCCCGGCCAGCCACGCCAGCACCCGCGCCTCGATGGATGAAAAGTCCGCCACGCAGAACTTATTTCCTCCCGCAGCGACAAAAGCAGTCCGGATCAATTCCGACAATACATTCGGCACAGAATCATACAGCATGGACAGGGCTTCATAATCCCCATTTTTGACAAGGCCTCTCGCCTGTTCCAGATCCTCCATATGGTTCTGCGGAAGGTTCTGCAGCTGGATAATACGCCCGGCCCACCTGCCGCTCCGGTTAGCCCCGAGGAACTGAAACATTCCCCTCGCCCTGCCGTCCCTGCAGACAGCGTTCCGCATGGCCTGATACTTCTTTACGGAAGACTTTGCCAGCTGCAGACGGAGCTTCAATGCTTCCGCGACTTCTTCATCCATATCCCTATCCGCGATCATCTTTGCCGCGTCCTTCTTCCCCAGTGTTTCCGTCTCCACGCCCCGCCCGGACAGCCACTGCTTCATCTGCGCCACGCTGTTGGGATTTTCCAGCCCAGTAATCTTCTTCATGGCATTCAACAGCTGATCTTTTGAGATGCCGTCCAACCGGATCGCGTTCTCCGCAAAATCCATATCCAGCAGGATCCCCCGGTCATTGATTTCCTGGTCAAGCCAGAACTCTTCCCAGACGAAATCCGGCACCGGAAAATTCCGCAGTTTCTCCTGGATGGACATTTCTGCTTCCACATCCCTCTGGTTATAAGACTTGAAACGCTCCCATTTCCCCCTGTCATGTTCCGGGAGGTTCCTGGTTCTTCCCCCATTGGCCTTCGTTGCTTTGCACGGCACGCAGAAATACCGGATCAGGTCTTTCCCTTCTTTCAGCTTCTGCTCTTCCAATCCCAGCACTGCTCCGGCGCCGGCAAGGGATAGGGGCAGCCCCATATAGGCGGACCAGACCATGGAACATTTCCATCCCCGCGGATCCAAATAATCGCCAACCGTATCTCCCGGCACGCTGTAAGAGGAAAAGTATTCCGGATGGTTCCTTCTCAGCCATTCCGACAGGCAGACACGTTCAAAATTGCTGTTGAACGCCCATTTCGTCACGGCTTTATCAGACAGGGCGGCCAGCACTTCCTCCGGCAGCTTCTCCCCGGACGCCAAATCGACTACACGGACGGCGCCGCCATCCACCGCGTAGCCAAAAAGCAGGATGTCAAAATCCAGATGCTGCACATACTTGTACACGCCGCATTTACCCAGGTCATTCCCAGAATAGGACTCAACGTCAATACTGATTGTTTTCATTTTGCCTCCAATCTGGAAGAAGGCGCCGGCCATTTCTGACCGGCACCCGTCTTCCCAAATACGATCGTCCTGCCATTAGGAAAGGAAATCCTCCTCATCCGCTTCCGCGAAATCATCTTCCGCCCTGCTCTTGCCGCCAAGGGGTTCCCCATCCCGGATCTTCTGCAGATTGTTCAGGCCGCAGGCAATCCCTTTGTTCCCGTTGCTGTTGAAAGCATAGAAATTGATGCTCGCCCTGCCGTACACCCCGGAATACACCTCGGAACGTTCCAGGATCGGGTTCCTGTCCGCATCCACGATTCCCGGCGCCGTGCCGCTGTTTGCGTTCACGAAATAAGAATTTGCGTAGGCCTCGTCATCCGGCCTTTCCGCATCGCCGTCACGCAGCGGTATCTTCAGCGCGGAAAGCGCCGGTACGGATCTGCCGTTGCCTTTCAGCTTGCTCTGCCCTTCCTCGTAGGCCGCCTGGATCGCTGCCCGGATCTTTTCCAACGTCTTCGTGTCAGACTTCGGGATGATCAGGGACACGGAATATTTCGGCGCGCCGCCATTGATGGACTTCGGCTCCCACGCATTGACATAGCTCCATCTTGTATTGACTCCGGTAATTACTTTTGTAGGGTTATTGAACTTAGCCATAATTCTTTTCCTCCTTAATTTCCACTGAAATCTTCATATGCTGTATTAAGCGCCGGTCTCTTATCGGAATCCGGCACCAGCGCCGGCTTGCCCTGGGGCTTTACGATAAACGGGCCAAGCACTTCCTCAAACTTCTTTTTCCCCATAAGGGCAGTCATGGCGGTAATGCCGAGAAGTTTCTTCTCATAAGGATCATATCCCGCAGATTCCGCCGCCGAAATGACTGCGGTCTCATCACTGTATTTCCGGTTCGACCTGCCTTCCACGACTTTGAACCCTTCATAATGCGTTCCGGATAGGGCTTGCTGCAGGGCATAATCCTTGATATCCGCCGCCCAGGATACCAGTTCATCGATCTTCGGCAGGATCGCCGCGATCTCGGTCTCTTCCAAAGCGGCAGGCATCTCAAAGTCATAACGGGCAAGTTCCAGGTTGTATTCCGCCCTCTTGCGGCATGCCGCTTTCACTTTGCAGAACCGGCAGTGTTCCCCTGCCTTGAACTCTCCCTTGCCCTCATAGGCCAGAGCCGCCGTTGGCTTTAAGACCTCCTCCGCCCAGGTGAACAACTCTTCTTTTGTCATGGCGCAGGTGCTGACATTCTCACGTCGGGGCTGGAAGATGGTCATACGGACCTCTTGGATGTCATACAGGCCGTCAAACAATTCCAGGGCGCCCAATGCATAGCACATCATCTGCGGGTTCTTCTCCGCGGATACGAGTACGCCCACCCCATGTTTATAGTCAATGACCTGCAGCGCCTCATCTGCCACGATCACGCAGTCGCCAGTGCCGAAACCGTTCTCCACCCATCGGGAAAAATCCAGCCTCTGCTCAATCAGCACCTGCGGATCCGGGCAGCGCTTCTTTGCCGCCTCGATCTGTTCATCGACATAAGAACAATAGCTTTCCGCGCAGTCCCGCATCTCCTGGTCGTAATAAGTAAGGTTTTCGGTCGGATCTGTCACATCCTTGCCCAGTGACTTTTCCACCAGATAAGCGCAGAGTTCATGGCAGTCGGTACCCTGCTGCGCGTAAGGGCTGGTTTTATCTTCCTGCTCCGCACACAGTTTTGCCGAAGGCGGGCATTCCAGCCATCGGTGGCTGGATGACGCTGATAAAAGAGCGTGTTTTCCCATTATCTCAGCACCTCCGCTTCCGCCATCACCGCCGCGTATTCCCCTTTATCCAGCGCTGACAGCTTGTCCGCCCCGTGCGCTTCAAGGATCTTCCGGATCTCCGCGGTATGCCCGGCCCTGGACTTCTCCGCCAAGAATGCCCTTACCTCAGTAAAGGTATATTCCTTTGACGGCTCTGCCGGAGCTTCTGCCTTCTTTTCCCCTGTCTCAGAAAAAATCCCTGCCAGTTCATCGGCAATGTTCACCAGGCTCTCCCCGCACTTCTTCAATTCCTGAACCAGCAGGTTCAGTTCACTCATCCTTGACATGTTTTTGCTCCTCCTTCCTCAACTTCACGGATGTCTACGGATTCCACCGTCTGCCCCGGCGACAGGAGATACACCTGCGTAAACTCCCCGAACAGGAACTTAAGCAGCCTTGCCGGGAGCTTCACATCCGCGCCCTTCAGCACGTTCTCCTTACGCCCGCTGGAATCCGAGACGTTAATGACAATCTTATGTTTGACCGCCATTTTTTCTTCACCTCTCTTTCTGCAGGAAGCTGTCTTCCTTACATGTCACAGGCAAGAAAAAAGGGAGAGATTTTACCCTCTCCCGAAAAAACTTTAAAAATATTTCTTAATGCATTCGATCGCCTTATCATAATGGACCTTGGCCACCTTCACACTCACTCCCATGATCTTCGCCGCCTCTGTCCTGGAGTATCCTTCCAGGCCGATCAGCTGGTAAGCCTGTCTCTGCCGATCCGTCATTTTAGTTGCCGCAATCTTGCGAAGCTTCAGCACCTCATCCGGCACATCCTCATCAAATGGATCATAACTGGCCCCGGCAAGCACGCTGCTCTTGTCCAGTTCCCCGTCATCCGTATCTCCGGCTATGTAATCCAGGGAAAGGTTCCAGTTCATATCAAACTTCTCTCCCGGATGCGCTTCTTCCCATTCCTTCTTCTCTGCCTTCTGCTCCGGCGCCAGTTTGGGATGCCCGTTTTTGACGTTATTAGCCACCTCGTTATCATCCATCCGGTGCAGATCCCGGATCCACACTTCAGTCACGCCGCCCTCGCCCGGTCTGACCACGTTATAAGATCTCCTGTAACCGCCTCGCCCGTCCGGAACATCCACCGGATACCTGTAAACACCTCTCTGATCCTGTCTCGTTTTTTTGACTCTCATAATTGCCTCCGTTCTGGCCTGGAGGCAGCGAGAGCAGGGTACCCGGTATGGACTTATGACCAAAGTACCCGAAACCAACAAAAATGCGCAGGAAAACAAGGGTACTTACACCCGTGTTCCGTCAGTTGTCTTTCTCACAACTGCTTTCCACGGTATGTCGTATCCTGCCTCACTGCGCACATGTGGCCGATATGATTTTTTTCTGAGTATTTTGAGATACTCATCAGAACCGGAATCCAGAGATACCGATTTTGATCAATACCTCAATTTTTGTTATCAGCCGGATTTTCAAGACTTTTCCGGCATGTCTATTTACTTATTCTCTTTTTAAAAATGAAATTGTCCCGTTTTTGTAAATCGCATAAAAAAAAAGAGCCTGACAAAATACAGATGTCTTTTCACATCTATACTTCGTCAGGCTCTGGTCGCTATGATTGCTCATACGCCGATTCGCTCAGTACGAACCTTTTTTCTGTGGAAGCTGACCGCAATGACCGATTTGCAGATAGGACATTTAATTTTAATGATGCCCTCTACTGCCTCCGGGTCCGCGTCAAACAGCCTTTTATTTTTACAACATGGACAAGCCACATGCACTTCCTGCATATCTTTTCGCCTCCCGCAAGAGGCCAGCCAAAAGGGAATGTCAAACTGACCGTTGGTGATTGTTTTATTTTCCTTTGCACTGTTTGCCGTGACTTAAATCCTATGGTAGCGATAAATATAGTATATCGAACATATGTTCTGTTGTCAATAAATTTCGCTTCCACAAGAAAATTCTGACGAAGTTTTTATTCTGTTGAAACATCTAGCGAAAACTACACCAATAAATGTGTGCAAATTCTGACTCTAATTTTTCGATTGAATCAACCTAATCGAAGCTTCGCCTCAATGCTGTATAATTCATTGAATCCCTCCCAAAGGTCAACCCCCCAATCTCTTCAATACAATCTGCACTATATCCATATAAGATTGTGAATACATCTTCATCCAAACACAGCTTTTATTTCTGTGTTCCGAATCCTTATGTATCCCGCCGCCCTTATAGCGCTATTCGGACTTTTAGATAATGTTTATAGGATTTTCCCCGAAGGGATGGGCGGGCTGATTTCTTTATCTATCACCGCCCATTTGAATGGTGACCTTATTTTTTCTTTCTCGACCTAGTCTGAGCCAAGGCACTTCCGGCAACAGACTTGGAGTCTTTACCGTAGCGACCGTCCTTCAATATTTTGCTTGCTTTCGAAGCAACAGCTTTTGAAGTCTGCTTACTGTTTTTCGCCATCTGATTCACCTCTCTTCCTTTTGGAATCACCCTATTTCTAAGGCTGATTTCATTTTACTCAAAGTAAGTGGTGACTTAAATAAGCCCACTTGGGAGGAGATTGGGGAGGATTTGGGAGAGGTTTGGGAAAATATTTTTTCTGAAAAAAAAGCATAAAAAAAGGACCTCCCGCACATGGCGGAAGGCCATTAAAAGGATTTAATCCACGAATAATTCTGGAATGTTAAATTGTATGTCTTGGGCTTCTGTTTCTACGCCAATATTCCCGCATTCAAAAATACTGCGTTTGATTTTCTTATCGCCGTCAACCAAGGTCACATACTTATTATAGTTGGATGGCTTCTGTATAAAAATTGACGCTTCCCTTGAAAAGCCATTCTGCTGAAGAAATATCGTATCCGGATTGGTGGTGCCATATTCCACATATTCATACCAATCATTATCAAAATGGTCAACCTGATGGAATGCTTTATATTCCATAGATACCTTTCTGAAATAGTTTGAAATGCTGAATAGCAAAACATTTTCAATAACACTCAAGGATTCAGCGATTACAAGGTTCTTATGATATTTTGACTTCGGATTATAGCGTTCGGCTACTTTAAACTGCCCTGACCAAACGCCTGTTTCAGGATTGTTCTCTTTATAACGGATTGCACTAAGAATTATGGCATGCAAACCATTTCCACGAATCCATCGGAGCAAAATTGTAGAATACCACCGAATTACAGAATCCAATCTATATGTACCTGGCTTTCCTAATGTTTGTTTCTCATAAATATCCCATTTAAACAATCTCCGCAGCTTTATCATAAAGGCTACGAGTTCTTCAAAATCTACATCATCGTTTTCTCCTTTAAGTTCAGGATAATGCAGATTTCCATTTACAATAGCGTCATGAAGATTTTCTGCCTGATCATAGGACAATGTTATATCATTGCTTGTGCGTTCCTTTGGGAAATTCTCTATAATTCGTTGTTTCTGTCTCTCGGTTAAAAATTCATCAAATTTCTGTGTTACAGGTGTACTCTGTCCCAAGGACAGGTCATGAGTGAGAATTAATCCAAATTTACGTAAGGCTTCAAAATCCGTTTCTTTTGCCTTATCATGACAGGTACTCATTTCTATATCGCCATCTGCAAGATCTCTGACCAATGCTCCCATATATTCTGTATTTTGCTTAATATCAAGCGCAGTTTTCTGCGGAGGTACATCTGTCTGTAGAAGTTCCTTATATCGTTCCTCTTTTTGTTTATCATCTTCTTTCACGAGAATAACATTGCCATAAAGATTATATTTGATTCGACCAACTCGTCCTACAAGATTCCTAAATTCTACTTCATCCATGTTGCTTTGGCCGTTTCGATAACTTGTAATGAATAAATTATCTGCAGGAAGATTCACTCCTTCAATGAGTGTACTTGTACAAAATATGGTTCTCAGATCACCTCTCTCAAAACTCTTTTCAATTCTTAAACGTATATTCGCAGGAAGATATCCTACATGATAAGCAACTCCCCTTATAATTAAATCCGCGAGATAACAGTCATCATGGACTTCCTGACGGATTTCAGATGCTAAGGCTCTCAGTACCTCATCATTTTTCGGTTTAAGATTCCTGGCATACTTTACCGACTGTTCCAGAACACTTCTACGTGAACTGCAATAAATAACATTTTGTTTATCCTCACCCACAGTTGCAACTATATCACATAATTCCTGTCCCTCCGGCAAAGTATTACATCTTTCAAACTGTCTTGAATACTCGTTATAGCAATATCCGGCACGAGTTGGTATATTAATAAAATATTTGAATTGACATACTGGTGCAAAACGGGATACCAGTTTTTTCATCTCAGCCTTCTCAATTCCAGGTATAATGCTCAGATACACATCCGGATTTGGTATATTAGGCGATGCAAAAATAACAGTTGGAAGGCTCTCTCTTGCTCTAAGCTGTGCGAGCACCTTAAAGTAATAGGTACTTCTTCCTCCTCGAGCCGATATTTTATGTGCTTCATCAATGAACAGAAAATCAATTTTAATTTCTTCTTTCTCAATCATCATATGTAGCAGGCGCTCTGGCGTCATCACGAAAATAAAATGATGATCCTGCTGTAGAACAAGATCCCCAGCTGCAGTCACAATACGATAATTTAATTCCTTTAATTTTGACTGCAAAGCACCGATTAAATTGCTCCTCACTTCATTGATAAGCGCTTTAGTGGGAACAAGAATGGCAAAATTGTCCGTTGAGCCATTCTCTATCTCTTGTTGTATATATATCTGAACGACAAAAGACTTCCCCATAGAAGTGGGACCAGAATAACTGAAAAATTTTTCTTTTAATCCTCTGTAAACAAGCATCTGGTCATTAAAAAAATATTCATCTGCCTTTCCAGGGATCCTGTGCTCTTCTTTATCATATTCATAGAAAATCTGGTCAAGAAAATCAACACTTTCAAATCCTTCAATTGTTTTAGCTCTCAGTCCACGGTAATTTCCCACAGCGGAAAGTACAGAACCGAGATAGTATCTTACCACCTCATCGTCTGGATAAAGCAATCGTAATAGTATTGCAATCTCCTGTCCCCACTGCCTATCCCTGTCAGCAGTAGGTGTATGTGCAGATTTAGAAAGTAAATCCGCAAACCTCAGTGCATCCTTTACCGGAATGTCTCGTAACCTACGGTCTGTATGGAACAGATGAATCGAATAATTATATAGAAGATCTCTATAAATCTCATGCAAATACTCATTTTTATCAATATCCCTATAAAGTGCCTCGGCGAGAGTTGCATTCCTTGGTGCTTGAATCATTTATACAACACCCCCTGTCAACATTTCCTGAATGATACTGGTTTTTTCATTTGGAGCATCGTTAAACGGAAATACATAAAAATAAAAGCTATATCCAGCAAGGCCTTTATTTTTAATCAAATCAATGATATGTGGCTCTGCCAAACCGATATCCTTCTTTAGTTGATTTCTGACAGCCACCTTATATTTCTGACTATCATATTCTGGCGAGTCTAACTTAATTGTATATCCCAGGAAAGCTCCAAACGCCATATCCGGCTTATAGCTACCATCCGGTTGAGGTTTCATTAATTCAACCATAAAAGAAGTAGCATCAGGATCATAAATTGTCCATTGTGGAGTATCCTCAATCATTTTCATCTCGTCATCATATCCGGCTTCGATATTCGCAATTTTATCAAACACACGATCTATAGCAGTAATCAGATTACCATTTATATCTGATGCTCCAAATACAAGTTGATGAAATGGATGTCCAGTAAGATTCAACGAAAGCAGATGTATTCCATCGCTCTTACTCACAGCATTTTGGCGATTACTGTCCAGCTCAATCCGACTCATAATCTTCGGTGCATCAAGCTCCTGTTCCAAAAATGTATAGAGCAGGATTTCTCCCAACACATTTTCAGCATTTGTCCCATACTTCTGTATAAACTTCAACATTGCTTGAGCTCCAACGGCAGATGCATTCTTGGTTCTGTCTATCAGCCGTTTTTTCTCTGCTCTTGAAAAAACATAGCTGCCAATATTATTGATAATGAAATCCTTCATGTCTCTGAAGCGAAACTTACAGTTCGTTGGATCTACATAAAAAATGCTTGCTTTTGTTGGGTTACTCAGACCGGCAACCATAACATCCGTTGCTTTCTTAAAAATACGATCAAACATAGGATCCTTCAGTGTCCGTTTCAAAGGGATAATAGCATCCTGCTCCACGTTATGATTGATAAAGAACACTTCTTCGGTGCTGTCGATAAAACTATTGACATAATCCGATCTGATTTCTCGGATGTTTCCTCTCAATTTGTTATTTTCGGTACTTAGAATTGCATATGTAACAACATTTGCCAATAAAGCAGACTCATCAAACGAATTATGCTTCAAAATATTATCCTTTTCAAAGCCTACCATTTTTCCAACAATGGTTGTGCCTAAAATTGTTGTATCATCACGAAGGATATCTTTAATTGCTCGAAAAACTGCCTCATGCTTTTCATTGTGAATCAGTGGCAAGACATGTTCTTCAAAGCCTACGTCAATATCTTCAATAGGCAAATTTCTTGCTACATCAATCAGGTTCCCAGGTGCCGGATCATGCCCACTCTTCAGATGGCTTGGAAGTTCCTTGTTGAAATTTTCAATATCAAGACCAAAGGCCGCAAAAATGCCACCACATACAGTTTTGATCGTATCAGCATTGCGCATACGGCCCTGATATAAAAGCGTAATCATTGTTCCCAAGCAAATACGCTTCATCTTGCGGCCTCCTTTCCCTAATCTGAATTACAATAAACATTCTACCCGATATACAAATGAAGATATGTTGTCCTTAAACTCTTTTGCACTGTTTCCCGCAAGGTTCATATATGAGCCATAAATTTTATGCAGAAAGAACTTCTCATTGTTAAATCTAAGGGCTACATTGCTCCTATTTTCATTGCTTGGATAACATAAAATTATCTTTTTACACGAAAGCATCTGACCATAAAATGCCATTTGATATATGTCATCATTGTGAAACGGAAGAGAAGTTTTATTCTTCATGTCTAAAATTGCTCGTGCGGTTTGCCGTCCATTTTTATCTACATAATCGTAAAGCAAATCTGGAAGATATGACCGTTCATAATACTCATCTCCTTGATGATAAAAGGCAAAACTTTTTGATGATGTCCAATACGAAAACTTTCCAAGGTTTGAGTATTCCATCAATACTTTCTTTATAAAATCTTCAAAAACCCTATCAAAGTTTATCAACAGACTTTCTCCAGATGAAGCTTCTCCATCTTTTGATAATGTAAGATCGTTCAAAATCATATATGCAAGAGAAACAGCTTTTTTGCAATAAGCAGTATTTTTATTAAGCCCTACGTCATCAGGGATATTGGTGTAGTCCACATTTCCAAACTGGCGTATTATATATGCTATATCCGAATTTTGGACATGAGATTCTATTTTCTTTGCAGCAGCCAAAAGCAATCTATTTATAGGAATATCTCGTGTTAGGTCATCGTAAACGCACCTAAAAGCATCCTTTCTACGCATCATGATATTCAATGAAGTGGGGATTACTTGTAGATTTCCTTTAATAAAACTAAGGTCTTCTTCTTTTTCGCTATATTCTACAGGCAAACCTTTATGTACAACAGACAGCATTTCTTGAATGAACATTGATATCAAGTTTACATCATTGCCTGTCTCCACATCATACATAGGCGTATCCAAATCCGAATACTGCGCGGAGTACAAGAAAAAATACACCCTCAAAATATGACTGATTGTTATTCCAGGATGCTTGGGCTTTATTATAATTTTACGATCAGGAAGACCAATATAGCCAATATACTGCTGTGGAAGTTTAATGATGCCCTGCTTTGTATCAAGGCAATCCCATGACATACCTCTTTTCGACAATATCTCCTGCATAACAGGTATTTCATAAGGATAAAGGCTTAACATTCCGCCTTGATCAAGGGTTATTGACTGCATTTGCATATACTTAACCTCACTTTAACAGTTGCATTTTCAGCTCCTCTATGAATTCTTCCTCATCACTGATGCGTCCAATTAATTTATCGCCGAGAATATTTTGTAAATAACGTTTATTCCCGTAGGTGTATTCTTCAATAATTGGTATTACATAGTAATTGAAAAGTCTTTTGAGAATACGTGGTGTCCATTTGATCTTTCCACTTATTTCATCTCTTGCCCATTTTGGCAAAAAATACGATTGCCCAAGCAAAAGGTCAGCATCCCCTAAAACACTATACAATTTTTCGTTAATACCATCCATAATTTTGCCGACTTTGATATCGTCAAGCTGAGAATAATCAGATTCAAAATCGACAACTTCACTATTTGGATAGAAATTAACGAACGCGAAGCGTCTTCGAATAGCATAGTCTACAAGAGCTATGCTTCTATCGGCAGAGTTCATTGTAGCAAGAATGTAAACATTCTCTGGAATTCTAAACTCAGTAACTGTTGTTCCATCCTTCGCGATTAATGCTGTAGGCAATTGAACCGTATATTCTCTATCTAAAGCAAGAATAGTTTCACCGAATATTTTAGATACATTACCACGGTTTATCTCATCTATCATAAAGAGGTACTTCTGATTGCTGTTTTCAGTTTTTCCAGCCTCGTGACAAAGTTCGAGAAACACGCCAGTCTTGGGATGCACTACGCCATTCTCATCAAATGTACTACCTCCAATAAACTGCTCATAAGTCAGATTAGGATGGAACTGAATTAAATAGCTATGGTCGAATTCCATTTTTATCCTATTGGATATATAAGATTTACCCGTTCCTGGAGGTCCTGACAATACTACCTGTCTCGTATCAATCAACAGCTCCAATAACTCTTCTTCGGTAATATTATCGCCATGAGGTGCTGCCAAATTAGTAACCTCTTCTCTGGTAATGCTAATATCCGTCAGCATATATGAAACAGGTGTCGTAAGCGGAGAAACCTCTGGTTTTGCATTATCTTCATACGCAAACTTTGAGCGTATCTCTTCGCCTGTTATTCCGTTTTGGCTGTATTTGATGATTCCATCTGTTGTATCAAACAATGTTGACAGCTCATCTGCTGTAATATTCAAATCCTCAATCAGCTTCTTAGTGCAAATACGGGTAAAGGTTTCAAAATTATCCGCTGTCAAATTTTCAACCCACTTGTCATCCACATCAAATGCATAAAAACGGAAATACCAAGCAGCAAATTTCTGCAGGGAAATCTTATGACCTTTCAAAAAGTCAGAATATAGCATATCAACATAATTTGGAGCGAACTTATATTTTGAACCATCAAGTTCATCTTTTCTGAGATATTTTCCATCATCAATGAGAGTATTATCCATTGTGTCTTTCACTCGCCCGATAACCTGTTTGAATTCCGTTCCTCCATTATAATAATTATTTCTTTTGATTGTCCGATCCATTGAAAATGGGAAGAGAGACTCATACTTACCACCATTTTCCTGCTTTGCATTGAACAATGCACATAAATCGTAAAGGTATCTCGTTAGTCTTGCCTTTTGTGCTCCTGTGGCGTCATAGGTTTGATACTCCCGACTGTTAAATTTATCTGCCTTGATTCCTCCCTATTTAGTCAAGTGTTTTTTCCCTTAAAATCAAGGAATTTCTAAGTTTCTATCTCAGATGAATGAGCCTCGATCATGAGCATTTTTCTGTATCTGGTACAAAAATAGGTGGTTATAGGTATACGAAATAAAACGTCTCTATTTTTCCGTTTTACATGGCCTTGTATATACCCATCCATCTATGGCGGCGCACCTCCCGTGTCTACCAGGATCTCTGCACATTTCTGTACGAGTCCTCACTTCCTTCGTTCCACCTGCCCATAACCAGGGTGTCAGCTTAGCTCCTTGCCAGGGTCTTGCCCTATGGAAAATATTCCTGCCGACTACTGGCTCATTCTTTGTATTCATAACATTTGCTGATCGGCTTCCCGTGACAGCGCTGTTCCCAGCGGACGTTCCCCTTCCACGTTCTGCCTTTTCCTCTGCTTCACAGCAGTTCTTTCAGTCTTCCGTTTTCTTCCCGGCGTGGCTGAGGTCAGCAGACAGAACGCTTTATATCTGACTGCTCACTTCAACCACGTCAGTCTTCCCTCGGACTACTGAGCTTCTTATGCAGCCTGGACACTCATTGCGGGTCTCCTGATATCTCCCAGCATCTTTTCTCCATCATAATCTACACCTTTTGTTAGTATGGCATAGAAGACTCGAAGGACTTTACATGCTATCGCTACCACCGACTGCATCTTCTTCAGGGGATTTTTCTCTCTGGTTTGATAATACCGATGGATCTCCCTGAATTCACCATTTTTTCCTATCACGGATATCGCTGCTTCGTACAGCACATATCTCAGTCTCTTCCGTCCCCGGTAGCTGATATGACTTTCACCTGCATGTTTCCCGGAGCTGTTCTTTACAATCGCATATCCTGCCAGCTTCTGCAGCTGCTTTGGGTCATCAAACCTGCTCAGGTCGCCGACCTCTGCGATAAATCCACATACCGTTTTCAGCCCGATCCCTTTAATCTCAAGAAGTTTATCTACATAGGGGACTTCTTTGATCTTTTCTTCTATCCTAGCCATCAGGTCATCCATGCGGCTGCTGTACTTCTCATAGTCTTCCAACAGGTTCCAGATCTCCATGCTTGCCGCTTCTGGTGCTTCCTGGCTCCCAACGCTGTGCTCCGCTGCCGATAACAGGGTCTTTGCCCTCTTCATCCCGGCGCCCCTCAGCTTTGCGTCCCGCCAGATCTGATTGATCCCTTCCGCTCCCAGTTCTTTTATCTGCACCGGAAGTGGCGCCTCCTTAAGCACCATCATCCCGCTTACTGCATCCAGTTTCCCATAAACGTCTTTATATTCGGGAAAATAGATACTGATCCATCGTGCAATCCGGTTCCGGATCCTTGTGATCTCTTCCTGCGTCTGAAAACGCAGATTTGAAAGGCTCCGGATCTCTGCATAAACCCCTGTTGGAATATAGGGATAGGAAAAGCGTCCTTCATTTACCAATGCAGCGATAGTCTTTGGATCTTTACGGTCATTCTTGTCCGGATTATTGTCATCCATCTCCTTCGATTTTTTTACATGGTGCGGATTCACATGGACTGGCCTCATCCCACTGTCCTGCAGGAACTTCCCCAAATTGAACCAGTAATGTCCCGTTGGTTCCATTCCGGGGATCACAGCGGTTTTGCCAGCTTTCTCCTTGATATCCTCAACCCATGCCATGAATGTCAGGAACCCTGCTTCATCGTTACGGAACGCCAGTGGCTTATCGGAAAATTCATAATTACGCCAGTCGAATGCCCTTACATAATGGGTTGCACTTCCGACATCAATCCCAAGGACTAAAGTTTCTTCCGTAATAGATGCAATTTTTGCGTTTTGTGTGTTATACTTCATTTCAGATACCTCTCTGTTTAATAAGATTTTTACTAACCCGCAAAGTCAGCAAATCTTATTTTACTCTGAGGTATCCTTTTTTCTCAACCACCTTTCATGGGATTCCCTATATTTGAATTATACAGGAAGCTCCTTAAATGCTTGTTCATATATTGCATTTGCAAGTACTTCTGCCAAATGGCAGGGAACTGCGTTTCCAATCACCTTATACATGGCCACAATGTCTTTAGGTGAATCATCAATAAACATAAAATCATCAGGAAATGTTTGTATTCTGGCAATTTCCCTTATAGTATATCTTCTGTTCTCCGTAGGGTGAGTGATTCCACAATTTTCTGGTTGCGCAGATGCCGTTATAGTCCCATTTATTTCATCCCTACTAAAACGTCTATAAAAGTTTGGTGCGTGATAACGTTTCATGTCATTGCGGATTTTTTGGAATCGTGGCGGTAGCTTTTCATAAGGTATGCTTTTCCACGATCCTCCTTCAGGAATCATCTCGATCATTGCCTGTGCTTGCGGTGAATACGGCCAAAATGTTTGATTTGGAACCTCAGCAGGAATATCCAGTATATGACGTAAAGTTAAGCCGCTCTTATCTTCTTGTACTGGAGGAAACTCGAAGGTTTTCTTTAAATCCTCTCGGAATCCTATAAGAATCATTCTTTCTCTGTTTTGAGGAACACCATAATCCGATGCATTTACAACTTTATAATTAACCCTATAACCGAGTTTTTCCATGTCTTCCTTAATAACTTCTATGAGTCGTTTTCCACTCTGATGTTTTGATGATAATAGACCCTTAACATTCTCAAACAAAACCGCTCTGGGCTTTTTGTTTTCTATAATACGTAAACATTCTAAATATAATTCACCACGAGAATCATATACACCTCGCCGATTACCTGCATTGGAAAATGGCTGGCAAGGAAATCCTGCTGTAATAATATCACAGTCTGGAATATCCTCCACGGGAACTTTTGTTATATCTCGTCCATCTATTTCTCCAAGGTTCATTTTAAATACAGCTTGTGCATCAGCATCGAAATCATTCGCCCATACTCTCTGATACCCAGCATTCTCGAATCCCTTATCTAATCCTCCACATCCAGAGAACAGCGAAACCAGTCTCGGCGGACTTGATCTATGAATTGTTTCTACTTCCTTCTTTATTATTGTCATTGAATCTTCTGAAGCGGATTTAGGTGGAAGACCAACAATTTCAACCACGTTGTCAAAGCCACAGTTTAATGCTTCACATATTTTCAGCAAAGTTGCCATACTGATGTTTTGGTCTTTTCCCATATTAGCAATGACATTTGTTGTAAGCTTCGCCTTTATTCGAAGATCCTCTTTAGACATACCTCTTTCTAAAAGAGTGTACCACAGCGGTTTATAACTTATTTGCATTAATTACTCTCCTATTTAACTCTGCTACTTTTTCTATCCTTTAATTTCATGCTATCATATAATATCACGAATCTTGAGAAACATCAAGAATACCTGTAGTTTATTCAATTCGTATTTTTATTATTTACATTGCACACCATTGTAACAATTGTAAATGCTACCGTTATGATGTAAAATCAGAATTCCACATCTACATCAGTCGTGACCAGCAATGCTAAGTAGGAAATAACAGACAAAAATAAGCCCTCTACACACTCTCTTTGATGTGAGACAAATGGTAATTCCTATGTATTCCAAACTCTCTAACGAAAACGAGCAGAAATCCTTATATCAATCACGCAATAGCTTCATAGTAAATCTTGATCTGTTCTCTATTCTTCAAGTGCTCTGCTATGATTTCTGACATCAAGGCAGAAACTTCATGCGGTGTATAAAACTCCTCTATTTTCTTCCCCGCATTAGCGGCAAAATTGCCAATCAAGTATTCATAGATAAATTCAAGTACATTGTAATCTGCTTACCTTCTATTGAAATCTTCTCGATAAGCCTTACAATTTCTTTATAGCTTTGCTCTGTGATCCCGAGATTTCCCCTAGTTAAATAGCTTGTAATTCAAGATATATCTATTGTTTTATAATCCTACTTTTTTCTTCCATTCATCTGCCACCTATCATGCTCCTTAATTCTCCGTACCGCCTGCCGCAGCGTGTCAGCCCTGCCATGCTGATGATACGGATGTGATGCCTTATGCTTATGAAAAATAATACAGCTGCCTTTCCCCGGATACTCCGGGTTGTGGATGTACCAGTAATGCCCCGTATTCAGGGACATTACCGTTACATCATATTCATCCGCCGCAATGATGGCAAAATATTTCCTATCCAGGCTTTTCAATTCTTCATTACTGAACAATATCCGCCTCCTCCTTCTGGAACCACGCTTCCAGCGCCTTTTCCACAATATCTGTCGCCTCCGCCGTCTTCCGGTCTGCAAAATACTTCTGGTACACTGCTGTCGGCAGCTTAATATTGACCATCTCTTTTTTCTTCTGTCTGGCCGCCGAATCCACTATTTCCCGGATACTCTTCTGCGTAATATTTCCAGACTCCGCCCTGATCGCCGCTGCATTCTTCGGATTCAGCTTCACCTTATCCTCTGACACTGCAGTCGCCACAGCCTTCTGCTCTTTCTCCGATAAATATGACAGATCCACAGCCGCCACCAGGGACAATGCTCCATTATCCAGTTCCTCTTTAAATTCAGGGATCAGCTTATCCACCCTCATATATCTTGCGATATTCCTTCCCGTCATGCCGTACTCGTTTCCCAATTCATCCCGACTCCTGGACTTGTGGACATCATGTCCACAAGTTCCTTCCTGGCCATTCAGAGCCGCAATCTCCTGAAGGATATCATTGCGCTTGCCCTGACTGCTGATCTTTTCATACCGTACCGCCAGGACAGCCGCTTTTTCTGACGGAAGCAGTTCCGAAAAAGACCGCTGGATCATATTGGTTTCAATTACATAGACAATCGCGTCTTCATCCGACAGATTCTCTTTCACAATGGCAGGGATTTTATCAATCCCCGCCAGCATCGCTGCCCTCTGCCGGTTATGGCCGGAGAGCATCTCATACCCGTCTTCCTGTTTCCGGACGATCACCGGGTTCAAGACACCATGCTCCCGGATGCTCTGGACCATGTCTTCCAGCCGCTCTCCTTCATACATCCGAAAAGGATGATCATGAAACGGACGGATACCCTCCGCCGACAGCATCCGGACCGCATTCTCCGAAACCGCCGCAGCTTCTTCCATCTGATCCAGCAAATCAATCGCGTCATTAAAAATCTTTCTCTTTGCTCCATTAGCCTTCAATAGAAATCAACTCCTCCGCAAATTTTCCGTAAGCGATGCCAGCGCTCGCCTTCGGGCTGTACTGTTCCACCGGCATGCTGTAATAAATGCTTTCTCCAACTTTCACGGTATGTGGGATCCTCGTATCAAAAACCCGTATCTGCCCCTGGAAACTCTCTGTCACCTGCTCCGTCAATGTCCTGCACAGGTTCGTCCTCGCCTCGCACATGGTCATCAGGATACCCGCGATCTTGA
>PPYE01740368.1_pt1 | contig 19134 bp, 17 predicted proteins | sample 1559881 | NCBI WGS metagenome assembly PPYE01 (sample SAMN08240022, study PRJNA423297) | Human gut metagenome, whole genome shotgun sequencing project. | reverse complement strand
ATAGTAGGCTCGGAAATCTTCTGGAAAGGAATAGCTTCCGGATTATCTCCTGCGCAGAGAGTATCACCGATATGGATATCTGCGATACCGGAAATAGCAACGATAGCACCGATAGTGGCCTCTTTTACTTCAACTTTGTTCAGACCGTCAAACTCGTAGAGCTTGCTGATCTTAACTTTCTTACGTTTGTCCAGATCATGATGGTTTAACAGGGTCAGTTCCTGGTTAACAGCGATTGTACCGTTTTCAACTTTACCAACACCGATACGTCCAACGTATTCGTTGTAATCAATCGTGCTGATCAGAACCTGAGTATCTGCCTCCGGATCTCCTTCCGGAGCCGGGATATATTTCAGGATTGCTTCAAATAACGGAGCCATATCCTTAGGCGTGTCGTTTAAGTCGATCACAGCATGTCCTGCTTTGGCAGAAGCATACAGGAACGGACAGTCAAGCTGTTCATCAGAAGCACCAAGATCCATAAGAAGTTCCAGAACCTCATCTACAACTTCATCCGGACGGGCTTCCGGACGGTCGATCTTGTTGATACATACGATTACATGAAGGTCAAGTTCCAGTGCTTTCTTAAGAACGAATTTTGTCTGAGGCATAGCACCTTCGAAAGCATCAACGAGAAGAATAACACCGTCTACCATCTTAAGTACACGTTCTACCTCGCCGCCGAAATCAGCATGTCCTGGTGTGTCAATGATGTTGATTTTTGTATTTTTGTAATGAACAGCTGTGTTCTTGGATAAAATAGTGATACCACGTTCACGCTCGATATCATTGGAGTCCATGACACGTTCCTGAACTTCCTGATTTTCACGGAATACACCGCTCTGTTTCAGAAGCTGGTCAACCAGAGTAGTTTTACCATGGTCAACGTGTGCGATAATGGCTACGTTACGGACATCTTCACGTTTTGTTCTCATAAAATGATTTCCTTTCCTATTTGAATATGAATTAAATTAATGATTTATTCGGTTACTGTTCACACGCTACTATTCCGCGAGGTGTTTTGACATGAATATGCCAAAATCCCGAGATATACGGCGCGGATTTATGCGATTAGCATAAATCCTGTGCATCGCGAAGCGTGTTACTGAGAACGGAGTGAACAGTAACTTTATTCTTCCTATTATATGTGTTTTTTCTTTAATAAGTTACCCGAAGTTTCAGTTTACCACATTTTCGCCAGATTACAAGGTGTTGAAATAAATTTTTTTATTTTTATAAATTCCGGTTCTAAATCTGAAAGCCTGTACATAACTATATAAAGAACAATACAAGGTACACTAGAGCATCGGGAAATGTTTACTGTCTATTGCGTATCAGTAACAAAAAAATTTCACCGGGAGTGCTCTACGAGGAAGGAGAACCACATTATGGCAGATAAAATTATTGAAAACAATCAGGTATCTATGATGGGAAAAATTGCAGCAGGATTTACGTTCAGTCATCAGGTCTTCGGGGAAGGCTTCTATATGACAGAACTGCTGGTTAAGAGACTAAGTGATTCGGAAGACAGAATTCCGGTTATGGTTTCTGAACGTCTGGTGGACGTAACACAGGACTACATAGGAGAATATGTAGAGATTCATGGACAGTTCCGCTCTTATAACCGGCACGAAGAAAAACATAACCGACTGGTGCTTTCTGTGTTTACCAGAGAACTGAAATTTGTGGAAGAAGAGGATGACACGGTTCCTGTAAACCAGATTTTTCTGGATGGATTTATCTGTAAGCCGCCGGTATACAGAAAGACTCCGCTTGGAAGAGAAATCGCAGATGTACTTCTGGCAGTAAACCGTCCTTATGGAAAATCAGACTACATACCATGCATCTGCTGGGGAAGAAATGCCCGCTATGCATCAGCCTTTGAAGTAGGTGGCCATGTCCTGATCTGGGGCCGCATTCAGAGCAGGGAATATATGAAGCGGATCGGGGAGAATGAAACAGAGAAGAGAGTTGCCTATGAAGTTTCTGTAAGTAAGCTGGAATATATGGAGTAGGCCTTTTACACGTTATTAAGAAGTTATGGCTCACAAGCTATTATTCCGCGAAGCGTGTTACTGGGCACGGAGTGGACAGTAACGTGAAAAGGAATGCCCGCATTAATTACTTGCAATTCTTCATAAACTGCGGTAATATAAGCGTATTCAGATAAAAACAGGTTACAGTGTAACCATGTTTATTTATGTCTATAATGACACAAAAAAGAAGGATAACTGTTCTGTATCTTTGCGGATAGCAGATAGCCGAATAGTTAATAAGCTACAATTTCAATAACGATAAGAGGAATTGTTTGTTATGGAAAAAGAATTTACAGAGGTTTACTGTGGCGGAGGAAAGGGAAAGACAACTCTGGCCATTGGTCAGTGTCTGAGAGCTTCTGCTCAGGGTAAAAGCGTCATTATTATTCAGTTTCTGAAGGGAAGAGAGCGCAGAGAACTGGACTTTCTGGAAGAACTGGATAATCTGGATATCAAGATATTCCGTTTCGAAAAGCATGATGAGTGTTATGAGGAATTGAATGAGGAGGAGAAAGCAGAAGAGAAGACAAATATTCTTAATGCTTTAAACTTTGCACGAAAAGTTATTGCAACTCAGGAGTGTGATTTCCTGCTTCTGGATGAGATTCTAGGACTTCTTGATTATGGAATCACCACCGAAGAGGCAATCGGTGATATTCTCAAGATGAAAGATGAGAGTATGCATATCCTGATTACTGGACGGACGTTACCGGATAGCCTGCGTAAATATGCAGACAGCATAACTACACTGACAACAGAAATCTGTTAGGCTGTCTGGAATGACAGTCTGTATAGAATCTACAGAAGAATAAAGGAGGAGAGCAAATGGCAATTTTTAAAGGTGCAGGTGTTGCGATCGTAACCCCTATGTATGAGGATGGTAAGGTCAACTATGATAAACTGGAGGAACTCCTGGAGTATCAGATCGCAAACAGTACAGATGCGATCATCATTTGCGGAACAACAGGAGAATCATCTACAATGACACACGGAGAGCATCTTAAGACAATTAAGTTCGCAATCGACAAAGTAAATAAACGTGTCCCGGTTATCGCAGGTACAGGTTCCAACTGTACAGATACCGCGATCATGATGTCAAAAGAAGCTGCTTCCTACGGTGCAGATGCACTTCTGGTAGTAACTCCTTATTATAACAAAGCAACTCAGAAAGGTCTGATCGCTCATTATACAGCAATCGCAGAGGCAGTTCCGGAAACTCCTATCATTATGTATAATGTTCCAAGCCGTACAGGATGTAATATCCAGCCTGCAACAGCAGTAGCACTGGCTAAGAATGTTAAGAATATCGTTGGTATTAAGGCAGCAAGCGGAGATCTTTCCCAGATCGCAACTATGATGGCTATGGCAGACGGATGCATTGAACTGTATTCCGGAAATGATGACCAGGTACTTCCGATTCTTTCACTAGGCGGACTTGGTGTAATTTCCGTACTTTCCAATGTTGCTCCTAAGGAAACACATGATATGGTCATGAAATTCTTCGAGGGAGATACAAAGGGTGCAGCAGAGATTCAGTTAAAAGCAATTCCGTTAATTCACGCACTGTTCAGTGAAGTAAACCCAATTCCGGTTAAAACAGCTCTGAACCTGATGGGACGTGAAGCAGGACCTCTTCGTATGCCATTATCCGAGATGGAAGAAGCAAACAAAGAGAAACTTGCTACAGAACTGAAGAACTTTGGAATCAAACTTGCGTAAATTTGAAAGGAAATACAAATGGTAAAGATTATTATGCATGGCTGCAACGGTCATATGGGTCAGGTAATCTCAGGGCTTGTTGAGAAAGATCCGGATGCCGAGATCGTAGCAGGTATCGACGTAGCAGATCAGGGAAAGAACAGCTACCCTGTATATACAAATATGGAAGAATGTCAGGTAGAGGCAGATGCCCTGATTGATTTTTCTTCTGCAAAAGCAACAGATGCGCTTCTTGCTTACTGTGAGAAACGTCACCTTCCGGTTGTATTATGTACAACAGGTTTAAGTGAAGAACAGCTTGCAAAGGTTGAAGAGACTGCCAGGAATGTCGCAGTTCTGAAATCTGCAAATATGTCTCTCGGAATCAATACTCTGATGAAACTGCTTCAGGACGCTGCAAAGGTTCTGGCAACAGCAGGATTTGATATCGAGGTTGTTGAGAAACATCATCGTCTGAAACTGGATGCTCCGAGTGGAACAGCACTTGCACTGGCAGACAGCATCAATGAGGCTATGGATAACCAGTATCATTATACTTATGACCGCAGTCAGAGACGCCAGATGCGCGACGACAAGGAAATTGGTATCTCAGCAGTTCGTGGCGGAACAATCGTCGGAGAACACGAAGTAATCTTCGCAGGTCCGGACGAAGTGATCGAATTTAAGCATACGGCATATTCTAAAGCTGTATTTGGAAAAGGTGCGATTGAAGCTGCCAAATTCCTTGCAGGAAAACCGGCAGGAAAATATGATATGAGCGATGTTATCAGCGCGAAATAATGATAAGAGCATAAAATAATAAAAAAGGAAGTGCATCCGGTACAAAACACGGGCACTTCCTTTTTTGCTGAAATCAAGTAAGCTTTCTGTTTCAATTGTGAATATCTGCCTGGCTTAATGATAATATGCATAAGTTAAAAGTCTCTGTGAATCCTGCCAGTTTTCTAAACATCGGTTTTTTGATTGCATACTGGGCAATTTTGGCCAGGTCAGAGGCTGTTGTGTAATGATTATAACCGGCATCAAGACCATTTGGAGTAGCAAAGTGAGTGTTTGTTTAAGTTCTTTAGACAAAGAATCCTGTTTACAGAAATTTTTATCAGGCTGACATATCATTTGCATCATAACACGAAATGTAAAATTTTCCAGAATAGTATTGGTTTTTATGCACATATTAAAAATACGATGACAGCAGAGAACAAACAAAAGGTTTACTCTCGCATCATACAACATAAAAAATCATAATACAAAAAGCGGAGGGATTTCCGTCGCATGAACAGGCGGACTGCTTTCCGGGAACAGGAGACGAATATGAGAAAAAAAGTAAAGAAGATTCTTGTGAGTGCGGCACTTATTGTGACATTATGTATGTTTACTGCGTGTGGAAATACCAACAATGCAGCAGATGAGGCAGATACAAATGAGGAAAATATGACGGATGAAAATGTGACAGATGATACGGTTGATGATGCAGATAATGGTGTGAAAAATAACACAACAGACGGCAACGTAGCTGGAGATAATACAGTCAGAAACGATACAGACGGCAATAATACAACAAATAATACAGACAATGGAACAGTGACGGATGATGGACTGGCTGGAAATGGAGCAGCAGAGGATGGTATGGCAGGTGATGCGGTAAATGGCGATAATAATACTGCAACAGATAATAATGATGGAACTGTTTCCGGAGCACTTGGGAATGGAGTCAGAGACCTGGGCAAAGGAGTTGGTGATGCAGTTGAAGATGTAGGCGATGCTGTTGGAAATGCAGCGGAGGGAAGATAGAAAGAGGAGCTCAATTAAAACATGGAATTTATCTGAATCCGTTGAATAACTGCGCGTCATATTCTCATTGCTTCAGTGATGAGTTAGACGCGCAATTTTTTGCTAACATAAGGAGACTGGTGTAATATGTCAATATCGTATGCGGCAGTCTCAATTATGATTGACAGGATTTCTAAAAAAATCGAGACAACAGAAATGGTTTATGGTATTATCGTAGTAAAGTAATAAAATATTGCTGTTAACTTTGTTCTCAGTAACAATAAAATAACAATGGAGGAAACAGGTCTATGAAATTTCGGCCATGTATTGACATACATAATGGAAAAGTGAAACAGATTGTGGGAGGGAGTCTCACAGATGTACAGGATCAGGCGAGTGAGAATTTTGTATCTGAACAGGATGCATCTTTTTATGCAGATTTATACAAAAAAGCAGGAATAAAGGGTGGTCATGTGATCTTATTAAACAGTCATGACTCTCCTTATTATGAAGCAACGAAAGAGCAGGCACTTCTTGCTCTTCGTACATATCCGAAAGGTTTGCAGATCGGAGGGGGCGTAAATCCGGATAATGCCGGGGAATACCTGAATGCCGGGGCAAGTCATGTGATTGTTACTTCCTACGTCTTTAAAGATGGAAAAATTTCCTGGAAAAATTTAAACAGAATGAAAGATACTGTGGGAAAAGAGAATCTGGTTCTGGATCTTAGCTGTCGCAAAAAAGATGGAAAATATTATATTGTGACAGACCGCTGGCAGAAATTACGGAAGTCATCGTAACATTAGAAACTATGGAAGAACTGGGAAACTACTGCGATGAGTTTCTGGTTCATGCGGTAGACGTGGAAGGTAAGGCACGCGGAGTAGAGACTGAACTGGCAGCTCTGCTTGGGGAGTACAGAGGAAATCCGGTTACCTATGCCGGAGGTGTCGGCTCTATGAATGACATTGAGAATCTTCGTAAATACGGAAAAGCCAGACTTGATGTTACAGTAGGCAGCGCACTGGATCTCTTTGGAGGAAGGATTCCGTTTACAGAATTGATTAAACTTTAACTTATAGCAATTCCATAAAAGATTGCAATTAATTCGATTCATCAGAGCGTGAAGTCCTGCGATAATTATTATATTTGTAATGAAAATAAATAGGAAATTACGCGGGTTTTATCATAATAAGGTGGGAACTTTGAGGATATTCTTAAAGTAAACAGAAAAAATGTGAAATTTTAATAAAATAGTGTTAAAATTCAAAATTATGTGTTATAATAGACCCATCAAACAGCAAAGGGGATGGAAGCATGAAATTTATCATCAGCGGAAAAAATATTACAGTTACAGAAGGTCTTAAGACAGCGGTCCAGGACAAACTCAGTAAACTGGAAAGGTATTTCACTCCTGACACCGAAGTTGTAGTAACTTTAAGTGTTGAAAAAGAAAGACAGAAAATCGAAGTAACGATTCCTGTAAAAGGAAACATCATCCGTTCTGAACAGGTAAGCAATGACATGTATGTATCAATTGATCTGGTAGAGGAAGTCATTGAACGTCAGCTTCGCAAGTACAAAAATAAAATCGTAGACAAACAGCAGGCAGCAGCCAACTTCCAGAAAGCATATCTGGACAAGGACTACGAAGAAGATGAAGAGGTTAAGATCATCCGTACCAAGAAATTTGGAATTAAACCAATGTATCCGGAAGATGCATGTGTACAGATGGAACTTCTCGGACATAATTTCTTTGTATTCTACAATGCAGAAACAGAGCAGGTAAATGTAGTTTACAAACGTAAAGGAAATACTTACGGTCTGATTGAACCGGAATTCTAGTGTGCCGACAAGTTGATTCTTGAAACAATCTTGCAGGATAAATTTTCTTATTTCAAGGCGGAGGAGAGAGACGTAGCGGTGGCTACGGCGACCGACGACAACGCAGAAATAAGAAATTTAGACGTAAGATTGTTCAGGAAATCAACTTGTTGGTACACTAGTATGCGCTGTACCAGGTCTTATCAGAACATAAAAAGGCCATAAAAAAGTTTTCATAAGAAAAGCTTCCGTGCAGAACCCAAACTTCTGTGCGGAAGCTTTTTTAACCGAATCAACTGCGAAGCAGTTATTCGGTGTAGAGCCACGTAGCAAAGGCAGAAGTTTTTATCTGGTTAAATAAGAAAAAGAAGAGGTAGAGGAATGAAAACAGCATTGACAATTGCAGGCAGTGATTCCAGCGGTGGAGCTGGGATTCAGGCGGATATTAAGACAATGATCGCAAATGGTGTATACGCAATGAGTGCGATTACAGCATTGACGGCACAGAATACAACAGGTGTAACTGCAATCATGGAAGTGACACCGGAATTTCTGGGAGAGGAACTGGATAATATTTTTACAGATATTTATCCGGATGCAGTAAAGATAGGAATGGTATCTTCAAGCACCCTGATTGGGAAGATTGCAGACAAACTGGAGGAATATAAAGCGGGAAATATCGTGGTCGATCCTGTTATGGTGGCAACGAGCGGAGCGAAACTGATCAGCGATGAGGCAATCGAAATATTGAAACAGCGTCTGCTTCCGATTTCAAGTGTACTGACTCCGAATATTCCGGAAGCGGAAGTTCTGGCAGAGATGGAGATTCATACGGCAGATGATATGATCGCAGCAGCAAAGAAAATCAGTGATACATATCACTGCGCGGTTTTGTGTAAAGGCGGACACAAGCTAAATGATGCCAATGATCTGCTTTACCGGGATGGCAGCTATCGCTGGTTTGAGGGAAAACGTATTAACAATCCGAATACCCATGGAACCGGCTGCACGCTTTCCAGTGCTATTGCCTCAAATCTTGCCAAAGGCTTTGATCTGGATACATCGGTAGAGCGCGCCAAAGATTATATTTCCGGAGCACTGGCAGCGATGCTTGACCTTGGAAAAGGCAGCGGACCGATGGATCATGGATTTGCAATTACAGGAGAATATAAGAAAGAATCTGAGAGGGAATAATTTTCAGTAAACAGGATGCGAAGATTAAGCTAGTATGACTCACGCTAATTAGCGTGAGCCATACTAGGTTTAAAGCATAGGAAATCTAATGCTTTAAGCCTGGTTTTTCACTTTTGACGTAGTACTCAAAATATGATAGAATATACAGAAAATCCTGTAAAGAAAGAAGGAGCAAAAACGCAATGAGAAAAGCCGGAGTATTAATGCCAGTTTCCGCACTTCCATCACGTGTTGGTGCCGGGGAACTCGGAGAAGCAGCATTTCATTTTATAGAATTACTAAAAAAGAATCATGTTAAAATATGGCAGATTCTTCCACTTAACCCAGTTGGTTACGGAAATTCTCCATATTAGCCATATTCCTCTTGCGCTGGTGATGAAATATATATCAGTCTGGACAAACTTGCAGAGGATGGGCTGCTGAAGACAGCACCTGAAGCTTTTTTACAGAATGCGAAGAGAGTAGATTACGAAGCTGTCCGTCAGTACAGAGAGCCGTTCCTGAGAGAAGCTTTTGAAGTTTTTACAAAGAAAAAGGGACAGGAAGAGTCTGCATATAAAGAATTTGCAGCACAGGAATGGGTGTATGAATATGGCGTATTCCGTGCATTGAAGAAAGCAAATAACGGAAATTGCTGGAATGACTGGGCGGAAGAGGACAGAAACTGGCCGGAGAACAGACATGCATTATCAGCAGAAGTCGAGGCAGAGGCCCAGTATCAGATGTTCCTTCAGTATATTTTCTACACTCAGTGGATGGACGTAAAGAAAACGGCAAACGAAGCCGGTATTGAGATCATGGGCGATGTTCCGTTCTATGTAGGTCAGGATTCTGTAGATGTGTGGGGCGGTAAGGATAATTTCCTTCTGGACACAGACGGACGTCCAATCTTTATTGCAGGAGTACCACCAGACTATTTCAGCGCGACAGGTCAGAGATGGGGAAATCCGATTTACGACTGGGAACATATGAAAGAACAGAATTATCAGTTCTGGGTAGACAGAATCGGTTACAGCAATAAATTGTTTGATATCATCAGAATCGATCATTTCCGTGCATTTGATACATACTGGAAGATTCCTGCAACCTGTCCGACTGCGATTGACGGCGAATGGATCGAAGCACCTGGATATGAAGTGATTGACACACTTCAGAAAGAGCTTCCGGGGCTGAATCTGGTGGCTGAGGATCTGGGACTGCTCCGTCCGGAAGTTCTGGTATTAAAGGATCATTACCATCTGAAAGGAATGAAAATCCTTATCTTTTCTATCGAAACAGGTGGAAAATATGCCAGGGATACCTTCCATGATGTGGAAAACATGATTTTCTATACAGGAACTCATGACAATGACACGATTATGCAGTGGTATGAAAATATGAGCACTGCATCCAGAAGAAAACTTCGCCGTATGTTAAAGAAAGCAGGGGCATCACAGGGCTCTGTCAAAGACCGATTCCTTCAGTATACCATGCAGAATCAGGCGGAATATGCGATCATCCCGCTGGCAGATATCCTTGGACTGGGAAAAGAAGGCCATATTAATACACCGGGAACAATCGGGTCTCCGAACTGGGAGTGGCACTTACCGGATTTTGTACAGGCCGAGAAAGAATTACAAAAATTAGGACACCTGATTGTAGATACTAAACGTATTTGACCGAATCAGGTAAGTCCCCTGCGGAGGTTGCGAAGAGTAATAAGAAGTGGGTGGGGACTTGCTGCTTTTGGTATTTTATGTTCAAACACTTCGCGGGATAGTGACATGTGAATAAGAACAGATTTAGTAACAATTTTCTTATTTTGTTTATGAAAAATTCATTGTTTTCCATACTGGAAAGTGTTAGAATAGTTTAGTATTGTGTATACAGAAAAATCGTTTGTAATGTTCGCATGCTGCTATTATGTTTGCAGTGAACGGAGTAAACAATAATAACCGGTATCGTACAGATGCCGGTGTATAGCAGCAATGCTTTGTAAAAATAGAGAGATAAACAGGAGTAAGACCTAATATGAATATGTTTTCAAAAGTATTCGGGACCCGCAGCCAGCGAGAGGTTAAGCGTATCATGCCTCTGGTTGAGAAAATCGAGAGCCTGCGCCCGGACATGCAGAAGTTAAGTGACGAGGAACTGAAAGGAAAGACAAGAGAGTTCAAGAAACGTCTGGAAGAGGGAGAGACATTAGATGATCTGCTTCCAGAGGCATTTGCGGTTGTACGTGAAGCTGGTAAACGTGTTCTTGGAATGGAGCATTTCCGAGTGCAGTTAATCGGTGGTATCATTCTTCACCAGGGACGTATCGCAGAGATGAGAACAGGTGAAGGTAAAACACTTGTTGCCACACTTCCGGCATACTTAAATGCCTTGGAAGGTAAAGGTGTGCATATCGTAACAGTCAATGACTATCTGGCTAAACGAGATGCAGAAGAGATGGGACAGATCCATGAATTCCTTGGCCTGACTGTCGGCGTTGTTTTAAATGATATGAAGCAGGATGAACGTCGTGCTGCATACAACTGCGATATTACCTATGTTACCAATAACGAACTTGGTTTCGATTATCTGCGTGACAACATGGTTATTTATAAAGAACAGCTGGTACAGAGAGATCTGCACTACTGTATCATCGATGAGGTCGACTCTATTTTGATCGATGAGGCGCGTACACCTCTTATCATTTCCGGTCAGAGTGGAAAGTCTACGAAATTATATGAAGCCTGCGATATCCTTGCCCAGCAGTTAGAGCGTGGTGAAGCCAGCCACGAGATGACAAAGATGGCAGCTATCATGGGTGAGGAAGTTATCGAGACAGGTGACTTTGTTGTAAATGAGAAAGATAAGATCGTAAACCTTACTGAGCAGGGTGTTCATAAGGTTGAGAAATTCTTCCATATTGAGAACCTGGCTGATCCGGAGAATCTGGAGATCCAGCATAACATTATCCTTGCTCTTCGTGCACACAACCTGATGCATAAGGATCAGGATTACGTTGTTAAAGATGATGAGATTCTTATTGTTGATGAATTTACCGGACGTATCATGCCGGGACGCCGTTATTCTGACGGTCTTCATCAGGCGATTGAAGCAAAAGAGCATGTTAAGATCAAACGTGAGAGCAAGACTCTGGCAACGATCACATTCCAGAACTTCTTTAACAAATATGACAAGAAGGGCGGTATGACCGGTACAGCTATCACAGAGGAGAAAGAGTTCCGTGATATCTATGCAATGGACGTTGTAGAGATCCCGACGAACAGACCGGTAATCCGTGTTGACCATGAAGATGCTGTTTATATGACAAAGAAAGAGAAATTCAACGCAGTTGTCAATGCTGTAGTTGAGGCTCATGCGAAACAGCAGCCGGTACTGGTTGGTACAATTACAATCGAAACTTCCGAACTTATCAGCCGTATGCTGAAGAGACAGGGAATCAAACATAATGTATTGAACGCGAAGTTCCATGAACTGGAAGCTGAGATCGTAGCACAGGCAGGTCAGGCAGGAGCAGTTACGATTGCTACTAACATGGCAGGCCGTGGTACTGATATTAAGCTGGATGATGTGTCAAGAGAGGCTGGCGGTCTGATGATCATCGGTACAGAACGTCATGAGTCCAGACGTATCGATAATCAGCTGCGTGGACGTTCCGGTCGTCAGGGTGATCCGGGTGAGTCCCGTTTCTACATTTCCCTGGAAGATGATCTGATGCGTCTGTTCGGTTCTGAGAGACTGATGAAGATCTTTACATCTCTGGGTGTTGCTGAGAATGAACAGATCGAACATAAGATGCTTTCCAATGCAATCGAGAAAGCACAGGAGAAGATTGAATTTAACAACTTTGGTATTCGTAAGAATCTTCTTGATTATGACCAGGTAAATAATGAGCAGCGTGAGATCATCTACAAAGAGCGTCGTCAGGTTCTTGATGGTGAGAACATGCGTGAGGCAATCTACAAGATGATTCAGGATACAGTTGATACTTATGTAGATATGTGTTTCTCTGATGATGTAGATTCCGAAGAGTGGGATCTGAATGAATTTAACGGCGTACTTCTCCCGATTATTCCGGTTCAGCCGCTTACTCTTGAGACTGTAAAAGGTAAGAAACGTGATGAGATCAAGCATGCATTGAAAGAAGAGGCAGTGAAGCTTTATGAAGCAAAAGAAGCAGAGTTCCCGGAACCGGAACAGCTTCGTGAATTAGAGCGAGTTGTACTTCTGAAATGCATTGACAGCAAGTGGATGGATCACATTGATGATATGGAAATCCTTCGTCAGGGTATCGGACTTGCTGCTTATGGACAGAGAGATCCGGTTGTTGAATATAAAATGAGTGCATTTGATATGTTTAACGAAATGATCACATCCATTCAGGAAGATACTCTTCGTATGCTGTACCATGTACATGTAGAGCAGAAGATCGAGCGTGAACAGGTAGCTAAAGTTACCGGAACAAACAAGGATGACAGTGCCGGTCCTAAGAAACCGGTTCAGAGAAAAGAAATCAAAGTATATCCGAACGATCCCTGCCCATGTGGAAGCGGTAAGAAATACAAACAGTGCTGTGGACGTAAGAATAAGGCCTGACTCGTTTATCTCAGTTGAGAAGACTCCCATTTTTGTATATGGTGAGTTCATTACTACAGAGCGGGCAGTAATGATTTTGTAAACAGAACATTGTGAGCAGATCATGTCTGCTGCAAAATAAAAGGGCTGAATCATGAGGCCCTTTTATCGTGCGCAAAAACACGTTAGCGCGTTGAATTGGCAGATTGTGAATATCTGTCTGAACTGTTCAGTACATCCACAGCTATGTGATTATGATTGATGAACAGTCACATAACAATTCCATAAAGGGGGAAAAACAGTATGAAAAGAGAGTCTTTCGGCTCACGCCTTGGTTTTATCCTGGTGTCAGCAGGATGTGCCATCGGTATTGGAAACGTGTGGAAGTTTCCGTATATCTGCGGGGCATATGGAGGCGCGGCCTTTATCCTGATCTACTTATGTTTTCTGGTTATTCTCGGTATTCCGGTTCTGGTAGCAGAATTTGCGGTAGGACGGGGAAGCCATACAAGTGTTGCGAAATGTTTTGACAAACTGGCACCTGCAGGAAGCTGCTGGAAGCCATTGAAAATTATTGGTATTATTGGATGTTATATGCTGATGATGTTTTACACAACAGTAGGAGGATGGATGATCTACTATTGTGTGAAGAGTCTGCGGGGAGATTTCGTTGGAGCGACTCCGGAAGCAGTAACACAGTCTTTTTCCGATATGCTGGGAAATGCACCGACGATGATGTTATGGATGGTTATTATCTGTCTGATCGGATTTGCAGTTTGTTTCATGGGATTGCAGAATGGTATTGAAAAAATCTCCAAAGTAATGATGAGTGCACTGCTTATCATTATGGTGATCCTTGCGGTTCATTCAGTAATGATGGAAGGCGCGGGAGAAGGAATCCGCTTCTATCTGGTTCCTGATTTTCAGAAGATTAAGGAAGCAGGAGTTGGTAATGTAGTATTTGCGGCATTGAGTCAGTCATTCTTTACATTATCCATTGGTATTGGTGCCATGCTGATCTTCGGAAGTTATCTGGACAAATCCAGAAGCCTTACCGGAGAGGCGGTAAGCATCACCGTACTCGATACTTTTGTTGCGCTGACAGCAGGATTTATCATTATTCCGGCATGCTTCTCCTATGGAATCCAGCCGGATGCAGGTCCAAGCCTTATCTTTATCACTCTGCCCAATATTTTTGCAAAGATGAGCGGAGGGGCTTTGTGGGGAAGTCTGTTCTTCCTGTTTCTGACATTTGCTGCGGTTTCAACGATCATTGCTGTATTTGAGAATCTGATCGTGTTTAATATGGAACTGTTTGGCTGGAACCGTAAAAAGAGTGTTGTTGTCTGCGCAGTTCTGGTTGTGATCTTAAGCATTCCATGTGTGCTTGGATTCAATGTACTTTCCGGATTCCAGCCATTCGGAGATGGAAGCAACATCATGGATCTGGAAGACTTTATTGTTTCTAATAACTTTCTTCCTCTTGGAAGTCTTGGTTACCTTCTGTTTTGTACCAGAAAGAACGGATGGGGATGGGACAATTTCATTGCAGAGGTGAATGCCGGTACAGGCATGAAATTCCCGAAATGTCTGAAAAATTATGTTGCCTATGGAATTCCGGCGATTATCATTGTGATCTATCTGAAAGGTTACTATGATAAATTTGCAGGTCTGGGAACAGCAGCACTGGCTGGATGGATGATCGTGGCACTGGTACTGCTGGGATTCGTATTCTACTGTGCGACAGCGAAGAAGAAAGTGAAACAGTAAGCGGAGCACGAATATCTGCATGACCTGAGAACAATAAAAGATGTAATTATGTCTGAGAAGAAAGATTCTTTCAGACATGGTTACATCTTTTTTGTGTTATGGAATTGTTGTGTAAAAGTAGTGGATGCATTATTTTAGAGGATTGCTATAATGAGGCAGTTCTTCGCTGGGGGTGGTTTTGAACTGCTTACGGTATGCCCGGGAAAAAGTGCTGTATTCTGCGAATCCACTTTCCTGTGCTGCTTTTGTCACAGGCATTCCATTTGAGATTAGAGTACGTGCCATAAGAAGGCGTTTATTTACAATATAATTATGAATGGTATAGCCGGTTTCTTGTTTGAACTTCCTCATCAGGTGATACTTGCTTACATAATATTTTGCAGAAAGAGCTTCTACAGAAAGGTCTTCCTTCAGGTTATGGTTAATATACTGAAGAATGTTGGCAATCTGCGAGTCAAAGGTGTAGGATTTTTTATCAAAAATGTACTGCTTTTCCAGAAAGATACGGTTCAGATAAACCATAAACTGAAGAAAAAGTGACTGTGTCAGGATTTCCCTTCCATATTCATCGGATTTTGCTGAATTTTCCAGTTCAAACAGGATGTCTTTCATCTTTTCCTGAAGAGCAGAGTTCAGACGTACCAGATTATAGCTTCGGTCATTTGCTTTCTGGAAGCATTTCAGCAGTTCCTGCCAGGGAATATCGTTTTGGATCCAGAGAATAAAACGTTCATATGGAACAGATGGATCAATCTCCGGGCGGTGGATGGCATGGCGGTTTACCAGAAGAATGTCCCATGGTTTCAGTTGATAAGCTTTTCCTTCTATATGATATGCAGCCTTGCCGGAGATGAAAATAACTACTTTATGAAAATCATGATAGTGATAGGTGAATTCTTTACTGGTCTGGTCTTTGATGTGGAAAATCCGGAACTGTTCATTCAGGTATCCGGTTTTCTCTGTCTGATAAAATTGTTCTGATAAAAGCATTGTCGAACCGCCTTTGGATAATGTGATTATTTGGTATTGTATTTATACTATCATTTAATGGTGCCGGGGTCAAAAGATATCTATCATGAAATATAATAAGTCGATTTTACAGACAAAGAACAAGAATCTGTTAAAATATATAAGCTTTTTGTGAAGCTATGTGATTTACTGACTGCGAAGATACTGAACAATTATAAGAATATTATAGTTCTGCAGAAAGATAAAAATTCAGCAGCAGGAGGAATAATATTGGAAGTGGAAAAAGATAAACAAAAAGAAAAATATTGTTATTACGGGATATATTCCCTTTCGATGTGCGGGATTTTCTGCATTATACTATTCATTTTTATGAAAAATGGAAAATCATTTATTCATAAAGGTGATGGTATGCAACAGCATTACATTGCACTTGAATATTGGGGAAATTATCTGAGACAGATTATAAGAGATCTGGTGTTTGCGCACAGACTGAATATACCACAGTGGAATCTGCATATAGGAAACGGAGCAGATATTCTTACAACATTACATTATTATGTGATCGGAGACCCGCTGAATCTGCTGGCTGTGCTTGTTCCTTCCAGATACACGGAATATCTTTATGCATTTCTGTGTTTTCTGAGATATTATCTGGCGGGTATTACATTCTCCATGTATTGTTTTTATAATAAGAACAAAAAACTGCCGGTTTTTCTTGGAAGTCTGATTTATGTATATTCTCAGTGGATGATCGTGACGGGACTGGATCATCCCTATTTTATGAACCCGGTCATTTATCTTCCTCTGATCATGTTGGGGATAGACAGGATATATGACAGGAAGAAGCCATATCTGTATATATGGACAATCGTTCTTTCGGCAGTGAGTAATTTCTATTTTTTTTATATGCTGGCAGTATTTACGGTAATCTATGTGGTCTTTCGTTATTTTACAAAGCATAGCAGGTTTATTCTGAGAGAATTTGCAGGAATGGCAGGGAAAATCGGAATCTATACAATGATCGCATTGATGATATCGTCACCGGTGTTGCTTCCGATTATTAAGACAATGATGGGAAATTCACGGATGAATGTTCAGAGATATATGCCGATTCTGTACAGCAGGCGTTTTTATGTCACTTTGTTGGCTGCTTTTTCAGGAGCAAGTAATAAGACCAGGTTTTCTTACATTGGAGTTGCAGGGGTATGTGTACTGGCAATCATAGTTCTGTTTATGCAGAAAGGAAAATATCTGAGCCTGAAACTTGGAACAGCACTGGTAACTGTAATGGTATGTATTCCTTTGGCTGGCAGAATTATGAATGGATTTTCATATACAACAAATCGATGGACATGGGCATGTTCAATGTTGTTTTCTTATATTTTTGTGAAGATGTTTCAGGAATTTTTCGGGCTTACAACAAAAAAGAAGATAATTCTGGCTGCTATCGTGTCCCTGTATTCTGCGTTTTTGATTTTTTATCCTCATTTCAAAGGGAAAAATAACGGAGTAGCAGGAATTCTTCTGTTATGCATGATTGCTGCATTTCTGACAGGATATAGGTTTCTGGCAAACAATAAAAAGAGACAGGCAATATTTTTCACATTTTTTATTGTTCTGAGCGTGGGAACAAATATCTGGTTTTATTATAATGGATCAGGACGTGGACATAAAAATAAAACAATCATTTCTGCTTATGTTAACCGGGGACGGGCATATGGAAAATGCCACAGTGAAATAGAAGATACGATTAAGGAATTACCAAACAGTTCCCTGGTCCGTGTAGACCAGCGTAATATGAATACACTCTGCAACACTTCTATGCTGAATGAAATAAATGCGGGAAAATTCAGATTTTCGATTGCACCTGAGGGAACCGGCACATTCTTTAATGAAGTATATATGAACAGTTCCATGGATCAGATTTTCTATAGCTTAAACAGCAGAACCTGGCTGTCAAAACTGTTCTCGGTAAAGTATTTTCTTGCAAAAGAGGGAATTGTGCCCTATGGAGTGGTAAAGAAAAGTGAGGAAACAGGACAAAAGGATCGCATTCTTTACACGGATCCGGATTCGCTGCCTTTTGCTTATACGTATGACAGTTATATTCCGGTATCTTCATACATGAAAATGAATCCTGTCCAGAGGCAGGAAGCCCTTATGCAGGGAGTTGTTCTGAAAAGGGAAGATGCAGAAGGAATGGAAAAGACAAATTTGAGTCTTCATGTAAAAGAGATTCCCTATACTGTTCATGATATGAAGGATATGACATGGAAAAATGGCCTGATCTGCGCAGAAAAAAAGGATGCAAGCTGTGTTCTGACTTTTAAAGGAGAGACAAATTCTGAGACATATGTGACTTTTGACGGGCTTTCCTATAAGGGTAAGAATAAAACTTTCCGTACTGTATTTGAAAAAAAAGACAATGTAAATGCAGATGTAAAGATTGTTTATCCACATGATGGAGAAATGTATACGCAGTCGCTTCGTGTATTATCAATAAAGGATAATTTCGGGAGTGGAAGAACCAATTACGGAATGAATCTTTTATATAATGAGAAGCCAATGAATGAAGTGAAACTTGTATTTGCGACTCCGGGAAAATATAAAACAGATGGCATCCGGATTTTTGCGCAGAAAATGGATGGTCTTTCGGAATTAACAGAAGAACGGAGGACAGAGGCACCGGAGGATCTGACTGTAGATGGAGACCATATCTGCTGTACAGTTAATTTTTCAAAGGAAAGAGAACTTGTATTTACAATCCCGTACAGTCCAGGGTGGAAACTTTATGTAGATGGAGTAAAACAGGAGACAAATAAAGCCAACAGAATGTTTCTTGGGTCAAAGATCTCTAAAGGATCACATCGGATAGAGTTGGATTATACAACTCCAGGACTGCCGGAAGGATTGTGTCTGATGTGGATGGGATTTTTTCTTCTGCTGCTTTTGTGGAAAAAATCAGATTTTCACGGTAAAAAAAGAAATATGCTACAAAAATATTGACATTATTCAAGAATAATAGTATCATAAAAACACAAAGCAATTGTAAAAACTTTGTAACTATTTCGAAATAGGGTAAAGAAATAGAAAACTGAACAGAGAGGAGTGATGCTGCTGTAAGGCTGTTATATCAGAGAACTGATATAATGGTCTTTTTTGTAATACCTACAGAGCATTTTTTGCAATATTTTAAGCATTTTACTCTATATACATGGTAAAAATAATAAAATATAATGAATATAAAGTCAGGATGTGATATGAGAAAATTACCTGACACAAAATT
>PPYE01357625.1_pt1 | contig 19136 bp, 10 predicted proteins | sample 1559881 | NCBI WGS metagenome assembly PPYE01 (sample SAMN08240022, study PRJNA423297) | Human gut metagenome, whole genome shotgun sequencing project. | reverse complement strand
CGAACTTTCTTGCTCCGAGGTCGGTCTTCACGATGTAGAGGCCGGCAGGAACGTTGCTCAGACTGAGCGCTGTGCTTTCTGCAGAAGCCTTCGCTGTGGCTACAGTCTTGCCTGCGACATCGCTTACGAGAACAGTCTCGCCGGCGTGTGTGCCGCTAACGGTGAGAAGGTCGCCGTCGAGACGAGCGTCGAAGGCTACGGAGCCGTCAGAGGTGAGAGCTACGGATGTCTCAGAGCCCTTCACGTTTGCCCATGCCACGAGGTTGAGACCTACGCCCTTGTACTCGGCGTCGAGAGCGTCAACCGGACAGTAAGAACCGTCGGGAACGAAGGTAGATGTCTCGGGAACGGCTGTAGGCTGAACGTAGAGTGTTGTAACCTTGCTGCGGTGAGTGAATCCACCGAAGCCAACTTCTGTGCGTGAGAGGTTAGCATCAGGCTCGTCGAACCAGAGTCCGTCAGAGAATTCGAAGGCAACGTAGAACGGTCCGTCGGCAACGATAGGCTTGTCGAACTGTATGCCGCGCATCTCAGCCTCAGAGAGTCCGAGTGTGCCGAAGAGTCCCTTCATTGTAGAGGTGTAACGTCCGAACTCCTTCGAAGTGTCGGGCTTGCCGTCCTTCTCGCCGTAGAGCACGATGCTAACGGGCTCGTTAGCCTGCTCGTTGTAGTAGCGGCTTGCCAGGTTGTAGTAGCAGAGATAGAGCGTGACGCTCGTCACGGCGTACTCGTTTCCTGCCGGAAGGTCGAAGCGCTCGGCGAAGTGCTTGTAGTAATGGTTAGCGCCCGTCACCCAGTCGCACGATGCTGTAGCGAACGAGGGCACCTTGCTGCGTGTCCAGAGCTGGTCTTCGTTGGGGTTAGAAACGCCTATCGGCAGCTGTGCTTTCTCACCTCTTACAAGCTCTACGCTCACCTTCTCGGATGTAGAGCTTTCGCCGCGCTCGTTGGTTACGGTGAGCTTCACATTGTAGTCGCCGTCCTGCGGGAACATGAATGTCGGGTTAGGCTCGGTAGAAGTCTCGGGCTGCGCGCCCGGCACCTCCCAAAGATAAGTGTCGGCGTCTGTGCTCTGGTTCACCATCTGCACCTTAGAGCCTTCGAAGGTGATGAGCTTGCTGTTCATAAGGTCGAAATAACCGTTGAACGAGAACACGGCTCTCGGCTTAGCCTTAGCCTCGGGCGATGTAACGGTGAAGAGGTCGATGCACGCCTCGCCTGCGTATGTGTCCTCGCCGCCGAGTGCGAACGAGAAGCAGTAGTCGCCGTCTTCCTCAGGCGTATACTTCACGGTGTGCTTTGTCCAAGCCTCGTTGGTGTAGCGCGGGAGCGTAAGCAGCGGGGTATGGAACTCGGAGTCCTGCTCGTCGCCTACGGTGAAGCTGAAGTCGCTGGCGTGTCCGTAGTCGAGGTTGCCCGGCATGTAGAGGTAGAACGACGCGGTGTACTCTACGCCTGCCTGCATGTGGAAGTAAGGCGTATAGATGCGGTCGTCGCGCTGCACGCGGCTCTCGGGTGCTATGAGATAGTAGGAGCCGTCGGCAGCCTTGAGGTCGTCGGTGTTGGCTGTGATGAACGTTGAGGTGCCCGTTGCGAGCCATCCCTTAGGCACGTAGGTGGTGCCGTCGTAGTCCTTGTTCTCGTTGTCGAACGACTGCGAGTAGGGCAGTTCACAAACCACCTTGTCGGGGTCGCCTGGGTCGACAGTGCTACCACCAGGCTCGTCGCCCGTAACCTCAAAGTCGTCGAGTGCTACGTAGCCCGAGTTGTAGAGCTGACTGGTTATGTTTATCGCGAAAGCATATTCGCCATCGGCTTCTGGGGTGAAGGTGTATGTCTGCTGTGTCCACTCGCTGAGGACGGTCTTGCCGGTCTCGCCTACGAGCGTTGTTGCAGCCTCGCGGGTCTGGTCGGTACCCACGTAGAGCGCCACGTTATTGTTGTAGGCAGCAGGAGCCACGCCGCCCGGCATGTGCAGCCAGTAGCTCACGGTGTATGCTACGCCTGCCTTCAGCGTCAGCTTGCGGGTGTATACCCAGCTGTCGCGTCCCATGCTCGATGATGCCATCGTGCCGAGCACGTACGAACCGGAGTGGTTGCCCGATCCGAGATACGATCCCTCGTAGCGCTTAACGGGAACGGCTGAGGCGTCGCCGAGCCATCCGTCGGGCAATGTAGCGCCTGCGCTGAACGTGGCGTCGTCGTCGAAGGTTTCAAGATAGGAGAACTCCTTTGCTTGTGTGGATGTTGCAAACAATCCGAAGAACAATGCAACTGCTGCTTGTCGTGTAAATAATTCCATACGCAACTTACTTTTTGTTAATGATTTATTACTCTCTGCTTACAAAAGTAGTGGTATTATTGGGTTTAAGATTAACAAACTGCGTTAATAAATATTAATCACACGGTTTTTAATAGATAACGATGCAAATAGTAGGAGGCTACGGCATTAGCTTTTTACTTTTTTACTTTTAAAACACGCAAATATCAGACAAGCAGGTGCGCTATTTCTTGCGAATAAGCGTCAGTCCGTCGCGCATTGGCAGTATGAGCTGCTCCACGCGTTCGTCGGCAGCCACATAGTCGTTGAAGCGGCGTATGCCAAGCGTCTGCTGGTCGTGGTCGTAGGCTGGGTCGGTGACGTGTCCGTCCCAGAGCGTGTTGTCGGCGAGTATGAATCCGCCGGGTCGCAGCAGCGCGAGCACCATCTCGTATGTCTCCACATACGTGCGCTTGTCGCCGTCGACGAACGCCATGTCGAACGTCACGCCCAGCTCGGGCGCCTTCTCGTTGGCGTCGCCGATGATGAAGCTTATCTTGTCGGCATAGGGCGAGCCTTCTATCCACGGACGGGTGAAGTCTTCCATTTCGTCGTTTATCTCGAACGTGTAGAGATGCGCACCTTCGGGCAGACCCTCGGCGAGGCAGAGAGCGCTGTAGCCCGAGAACGTACCCACTTCGAGCACGTTCTGCGGCTGCACCATCTCGACGAGCATCTTCAGCAGTCGGCCCTGGAGGTGTCCCGACGCCATGCGTCCGTGTATGGTGTGTATGTTTGTGGCACGATAGAGGCGATAGAGATAGTCGCCCTCGGTAGAGGTGTGTTCGCGTACGTATTTGTCGAGTTCTTCTGTCATTTTTTCGTTGTTGTCTGCTATGTTGGTGTGTCAGAACTAAATATTTAACTGTAGCCTCCTACTCTTCCTTCATCGGGTCGCGCTCTGCGGTCCAGTCGAGCAGCGCTTCGAGAGCCAGTCGGTACGAGTTCATGCCGAAGCCGCTTATCACGCCGAGGCACGCCGCTGCCATCATCGACTTGTGGCGGAACTCCTCGCGCTTATGCACGTTGCTGATGTGCACCTCGATGACCGGCGCGCTTATGGAGCGGATGCAGTCGAGCAGCGCCACTGAGGTGTGGGTGTATGCGCCGGCGTTGAGGATGATGCCATCCGACTCGAAGCCTGCTTCCTGCAGCTTGTCGATGAGCACGCCCTCGATGTTGCTCTGATAGTAGTCGATATCCACGTCGGGATACTGACGGCAGAGCTGGTTGAGATACTGTTCGAAAGAGGTGTTGCCGTAGATGCTCGGCTCGCGTGTGCCAAGCATGTTGAGGTTCGGTCCGTTGATGATTGTTATTTTCATATAGGAGTTTTGAATTTTGAGTTTTGAATTTTGAATTGTGCGCTTCGCGCATTTTGAATTTTGAATTTTGAGTTTTGAGTTGTTGTGTTGAGAGTCGCGAATTCATAATTCAAAATTGAATAATTCTTAATCGGCGCAGCCGACAATTCAAAACTCAAAATTCAAAATTCAAAACTCATTACCATCCCGACGTTGCGCCGCCGCCTCCCGTCGATCCGCCACCGAAGTTTCCGCCGAAGCTGCCTCCGCCGTAGCCACCGCCGCGTCGTCCCATGCCGCCGAGCATTGCGCCGGTTATGAAGGCGGCGGCATTGCCCGAGTCGTCGATGTTCTCGTCGCGAGTGAAGGTATGTCCGCAGTGGGGACAGATGAATGTAGAGCGGCGCACGCGGCGTCCGTTAGTGAGTCGGAGCGTCTGGCGAGCCACGCACTTCACGCCCTTGTGGCGGCACTTCGGGCAGCGCTGCTTCTCGCCGAGCAGTGCGATGAAGAAGATTGCCAAGCCCACCATCACCGCCACTGCGATAAGCGCCCCAATCATGCCGTCGTCGTCGTCAGCAGGTTCGGGCTTCATCGTGCCGTCGAGCACCTTCGCCGCAGCCCTCACGCCGTCAACCATGCCACCGTCCCAGTCGCCAGCCTTGAAACGCGGCACCATGCGCTGCATCTGTATGCGCTTCGACATGGCGTCGGTCATCGTGCCCTCCAAGCCGTAGCCCACGGTGAAGCGCACCTTGCGCTGGTCGGCTACGAAGAGAATGAGCAGTCCGTTGTCGCTCTTCTTCTTGCCTATGCCCCACTGGCGGAACAGCTCGTGACCGAAGTTGAAGATGTCTGCCTCGCCAATGCTGGGCAGCATCACCACAGCCGTCTCGATGCCCGTGCTGGCTTCGAGCCGTCCAAGCACGGCATTGATAGAGTCGCATGCCGAGGCGGAGAGAATGTGCGACGGGTCGGAAACGTACTGGCGCACGTCGCTCAGACGCACGTTGGGCACGTCCTGCAGCGTGTATTGCTTCGCCTCGCCCGCCGCAAACGTCAGCGTTGCGACGAGAGAGAGAATCAGTAGGCTTATGACTCGTGTTATTTTCATATTATTATTAACCCGTTTACATGTTGACTTGTCAACTCGTCAACTTAAAAAGATGTGATCTCCTTGTCAACTCGTCAACTATTAAAACCTAAAACTCCACCTTCGGAGCCTTCTCTGCACCAGCCTCAGCCTCGAAGTAGTTGCGCTTCTCGAAGCCGAACATCGAAGCGATGATGTTGCGTGGGAAGCGGCGGAGCGATGTGTTATACTCCTTTGCAGAGTCGTTGAAGTCCTTACGAGCCACGTTGATGCGGTTCTCCGTGCCTTCGAGCTGCGACTGCAGTTCGAGGAAGTTCTGGTTAGCCTTCAGGTCTGGATAGTTCTCGGTGATGGCAAGCAACTTGCCGAGCGCTGTCGTCACGTCGCCCTGCGCCTTCTGATAAGCCGCGAGCTGCTGCGGAGTGCAGTTAGACGGGTCTATCTTCACCTGCGTAGCCTGCGAGCGTGCCGCCATAACCGCCTCAAGAGTCTGACTCTCGTGCTTAGCGTATCCCTTCACGGTGTTCACGAGGTTAGGGATAAGGTCGCTGCGACGCTGATACTGCGTCTCTACGTTAGCCCACTGGTTGCTTACGTTCTCGTCCATTCCGACAAGTCCGTTATACGATAATATGCCCCAAAGAGCTACTAACACTATCACCACGATGGTGATGATCAATCCTTTGTTCTTCTTCATAAATTATAATGTTGTTAATGGTGTGTGTGGTGTGTTGAGGTGGTGAGATGGTGAGGTGTTGAGATGGTGAGATGGTGAGATGGTGAGATTTGTAATTCAACATTCAAAAACTCCCCACCAATTAATAATTAAAAATTAATAATTAATAATTACTCAGATTTGTCCTGCCTCCACTTGTCTTACTATTCGCTCCGTGTATCGGTCTACGCCGTTCGGGTCGTACTTCTTCATGAGCGAAGCGCCGAAGAGCGCCGCGAACGCCTGGTAGAAGCCCGCACGTATCGGACCGAGGAACGCCTGCACCAGCTGATACGACGACGAGTCGCACTCGCGGTAGACCAGTTTGATGAGCAGTTTGCCCTGCGAGTAGGTGAGTTTCTTCATTCGCGGCGTGTACTCGGCTCTGATGCCTCGTTCCACACGCTTCAGATGCTCGTCCTTCGCCTTCTTGTTGGGCAGTGTCTGCAGGAAGTCGTACGTCTCGATGATGATGTGGTTCACCTCCTTCGCTATCGGCAGCACCTTCTTCACGTTAGCCACAAGGCGGTTGTAAGCCTGGCGCTGCTTGTCGTTCTTGAAAACCAGTTGCGGGTAGACCGCGAGCGGATTCAGCTCTACATACTGTATGCTGTCGCCCTCGTACAGAGCCTTGCCCACCTTCACGAGCGGCACGAAGGCAGGCAGATCGGTGCCGTCGCCGCCGTCGGTCTCGCCGGAAACATCCAAACCTGCCTGCGCCATCAGCGCAAGATGGCAGAAGATGAATATAATAAGTAGTGATATTCTCTGTTTCATATACGACAAAAGTACATAGAAAAATCCAAATAAATAAAATTATGACTCACTTTTAAGCTATTTTTCAGTACCTTTGCATCTTATAGGCATATAAATTAATGTGTAAATTTTAATCTCTTATGATACACAACACAACTCTTTCGAGATTTTTCTACCTCTTATTGGTCTGCTTCGCTATGCTCACTCCGTCTGCTGCGCAGGCGCAAGACGTGGTTATAGAATGCGATTCTGCCGCTATTCTGCCGCCCGACACAGAGGCTGTGGCATCGGGTTGCGACGCCGACACTATGTTCAGCGTGGGCACAGTCCCCACAACGGCTGAGATAATGCCGCGCCGCGAGTATGTCACTGTTACCGAATACAACGACCCTACCCACCATGTGCGCCCTGCCGAATGGATTGTGCCCGGCGTGGCTGCCGTTGGCGGCGCCCTCTGCGTGAAGACAGCGTGGGGCAAGCAGTTTCGCAAGTGGTCGCAGGAGAAACTCTCTGACGAGAAAAGCAAGAAGGTGAGCGTAGACGACTATCTGCGGTTTGCGCCCGCAGCGGCGGTCTACGCCTTGGATGTCTGCGGCGTGAAGGCGCAGCACAGCTTTCTCGACCGCACCATAATGCTCGGCATGTCGGCTGTTACGATGGTTGCCGTCACAAAGGCGGCGAAGCTGGCGTTCAAGGAGCATCGTCCTGACGGCACCGACGACGACGCCTTCCCGTCTGGTCACAGCGCCATCTCGTTCATGTGCGCCGAGTTTCTCTGGCAGGAGTATCGCGCTTCGAAGCCGTGGATAGGCTATACGGGCTATGCGCTCGCTGCCGGCGTGGCTTATCTGCGCATCCACAACAACCGCCACTGGGTGAACGACGTAGTGGCTGGTGCGGCTGTGGGCATGCTCTCCACGAAGTTCGCCTACTGGCTCTATCCGAAACTCTTCAAGGAGCACAAGCGCGGCGTGAAGAAAGCCGTGGCTTTCGGCGCTCCGTTCTATAGCGGCAAAGAGGCGGGCGTAAACTTCGCACTCATGTTCTAAAACTTTAATAATAATAAGATAAACAAATAAAAAACTCAGAACACATGGCTCAGAAAAAGAACGACGACGGACTTACGCCGATGATGCGACAGTTCTATACGTTTAAGAAAGAACACCCAGACGCATTGTTGCTGTTCCGCTGCGGCGACTTCTACGAGACATACGCCGACGACGCTGTAGAGGCGTCGAAGATACTCGGCATAACGCTGACGCGACGCTCCAACGGCAAGAACCAGAGCGCTGCGGCGTGCGAGATGGCAGGCTTTCCGTACCACGCTCTCGACACTTATCTGCCCAAGCTGATACGTGCCGGAAAGCGTGTGGCGATATGCGACCAGCTCGAAGACCCGAAGCTCACGAAGACGCTCGTGAAGCGTGGCATAACCGAGCTGGTTACGCCGGGCGTGGCTATGGACGACACCGTGCTCAACTACAAGGAGAACAACTTCCTGGCGGCGGTGTGCATGGCTAAGACGGCGTGCGGCGTGGCGTTCCTCGACATCTCTACTGGCGAGTTCCTCACGGGTGAGGGCACGTTCGACTACGTTGAGAAACTTCTGAGCAGCATTCAGCCTAAAGAGGTGCTCTACGACCGACAGCTGAAGCGCGAATTTGAGGAGCGCTTCGGCTCGAAGTGGTGCGTGTTCGAACTCGACGACTGGATGCTCACCGAGCAGAGTTCAAGACAGAAACTGCTCTCCCACTTCGGCACCACAACGCTGAAGGGCTTCGGCGTAGACCATCTGCACCTGGGCGTGACAGCGGCTGGAGCCATCCTGCAGTATCTTGAGATGACGCAGCACACGCAGATCGGTCATATCACGTCGCTCGCTCGCATCGACGCCGACCGCTATGTGCGCCTCGACCGCTTTACCATCCACTCGCTGGAGCTGCTGCAGTCGATGCAGGACGACGGCGTGTCGCTGCTCTCCGTCATCGACCGCACCTGCACGCCGATGGGCGGACGTCTGCTGCGCCGCTGGACGATATTCCCGCTGCGCGACGTGGCTTCTATCAACAAGCGCCTCGACGTGGTGGACACGTTCTTCCGCAAACCCGACTTCCGACAGACTGTAGACGAGCATCTGCACCGCATTGGCGACATAGAGCGTATCATATCGAAGGTGGCTGTGGGCAGAGTGTCGCCCAGAGAGGTGGTGCAACTGAAGTACGCGCTCGGTGCGCTGAAGCCTATAAAGGCGGCGTGCCTCACCAACGACAACGCCGAGATACATTCCATCGGCGACCAGATTAACCTCTGCGAGGCGCTGTACGAGCGCATCGACCGCGAACTGCAGCAGGATCCACCGCAACTTGTGGCTAAGGGCGGCGTGATTGCTGCGGGCTTCTCGCCTGAGCTTGACGAGCTGCGCTCCATCTCGCGCGGCGGTCGCGACTATCTGCTGAAGATTCAGGAGGAGGAGGCGCAGAAGACTGGCATACAGTCGCTGAAGGTGGGCTACAACAACGTGTTCGGCTACTATCTTGAGGTGCGCAACACGTATAAGGACCAGGTGCCGCAGGAGTGGATACGCAAGCAGACGCTTGCCAACGCCGAGCGCTACATCACCGAGGAACTGAAGCAGTACGAGCAGAAGATTATGGGTGCCGACGAGCAGATTCTGGTGCTCGAGACCCGTCTCTTCACCGAGCTTGTCACCGATATGCAGGCGTACATACCGCAGATTCAGGCCGACGCCAACATCGTGGCGCGTCTCGACTGTCTGCTCTCGTTCGCAAAGACTGCCGAGGAGCACCGCTACGTGCGCCCGGTGGTTGAGGACGACAACGTGCTCGAGATACGCGCCGGACGCCACCCCGTCATCGAGACGCAGCTGCCACTTGGTGAGGAGTACGTGCCCAACGACATCGAGCTCGACACCGAGCAGCAGCAGATAATGATAATCACCGGTCCGAACATGGCTGGTAAGTCGGCGCTACTGCGCCAGACGGCGCTCATCACGCTCATGGCGCAGATGGGCTGCTTCGTGCCTGCCGACTCGGCTCATGTGGGTGTCGTCGACAAGATATTCACCCGCGTCGGAGCGTCCGACAACATATCGCTCGGCGAGTCGACCTTCATGGTCGAGATGACCGAAGCGTCTAACATCCTTAACAACGTGACGCCGCGTTCGCTCGTGCTCTTCGACGAGTTGGGCCGCGGCACGTCTACCTACGACGGCATCTCCATCGCCTGGGCTATCGTGGAGTATCTTCACCAGAACCCGAAGGCGCAGGCGCGCACGCTCTTCGCCACTCACTATCACGAGCTGAACGAGATGGAGAAGAACTTCAAGCGCATAAAGAACTACAACGTGTCGGTGAAGGAGCTTGACGGCAAGGTTATCTTCCTGCGCAAGCTGATGCGCGGCGGATCGGAGCACTCGTTCGGTATTCATGTGGCTGAAATAGCGGGTATGCCGCGCTCGGTCGTGAAGCGTGCCGAGCACATACTGAAGCAGCTCGAAGCCGACAACGCCAGCGTGGGCGTAGAGTCTCACAAGATTGTCGGTCAGCAGAACAGCAACGGCATGCAGCTCTCGCTCTTCCAGCTCGACGACCCTGTGCTCTGCCAGATTCGCGACGAGATTATCGGTCTCGACATCAACAACCTCACGCCGGTAGAAGCGCTCAATAAACTGTTCGAGATAAAGAAGATAGTGACGGGGCGCAGCTGAGTATAGCTTTGTTTTCTTTAGGGGGTGCACTTCTTAGGGGGTGCACTTTTTATGGGGTGCACTTGTCTCAAGTGCACCAACCAAGATAAAACTGCACCAACCAAGATAAAACTGCACCAACCGAGCAAAAACAGAACAGCTACGACGGAAACTGAAAGTAAGCAGTGCATAGCGGAAAGATAAGACCTGTAGCTTGGTCGGTGCACTTGAGACAAGTGCACCCCCTAAAACAGCACCAACCGAGCTAAAAGTGCACCCCCTAACTTGTTCCAGCCTTATTTTTGTACACACATTGACACCTATCCATAGCTTTTAGTGTTATTTTTATATCAAACCCTACAAAATACGATTCTTTTAGATATTTATATTCACAAAAACACTTCACATATCTAAAAAAATAGTAAATTTGCAAAACTTGATTAATTTTTAAACAACCTATAATAATAACACTAAAAATTCAATGACATGAAACAGCCCTATTCTTTTAAGACATGGCATGCATTGATTTCAATGCTGTTCGTATTGTTGTGCTGTCTGCCCGAGACGGTGGCGGCGCAAGTCAGCTTCAGTGACGATTTCAACTATCCTTCAGGCAACCTGCACGAGCAAGGTGGATGGGTGCGCTACGGCAAGAACGCCGAAGACCCTATCCAGGTGCTCGACAAGCAATTGGTATATGCCGGATACAACGACGACGCGCCGGCTAAGTGCGTGAAGATAGGCTCTGCAAAGCAGGGCGAAGACCTCATGGTGAAGTTCACCGACAACGCCGACGGCGTGAAGAGCGGCGACCTCTACTTCTCCGCTCTCATCAACGTGGAGGCACAACCGAAGGGCAAGGTCTACGTAATGTCGTTCGTGCCAAGAACGAAGGCGTCAGAGATAGCCGAAGGCATTGCGCCTACCGAGCTGGGTCGACTCTACATAGGCGAGAGCACGAACGCCGACGAGGTGTTGGTAGGCATAGAGCGCGGAGCTGCCAACCCAGTGTTCGCCACCGCTCCGCTGAAGCTCAACCAGACCTATCTCGTCGTGCTGCGATACGAGATAAACGCAGCCAATCCGCGACAGGACAACATCTATCTGTACGTCAACCCTACCGACTTCTCGCAGGAGCCTAAGCTGGACAAGGCAAGCGCCGTAATCGACGGCGTGAACAAGACGGGCAGCGGACTGGGCAGCTACGGTCTGCAGGGCCTCGAACTGCGTCAGGGAACCACCTCCTCTGTCACTTCGCCGGAGATGTACGTGGCTTCGGTGCGCGTCTCCGACACATACGCCGGACTGTTCGGCGCACCTGCCGTAGACACAACGCCGAAGCTCAGCGTCTCGAAGAAGACTTTCGTGCTGGGCGAGGTGTACAGCGGCGACGTACACGAGGAGACGGTGAAGGTGACGGGCGAGAACCTCAAGGGCGACATCACCGTAGAGTCGTCTTCGGAGGCTGTGAGCGTGGAGCCTGCCTCGATATCTGCTGATGACGCCATGAGCGCCGGCGGAGCCGAACTGAAGATAAAGGTGACGTACACCGACAGCGAGCAGCACGCCGTGCTGACGCTGAAGAGCGAGGGAGCGGACGATGTGCAGATAAAGCTCTCGTGGACGGGTTATTCCATACCGGAGATAAGCTCTATCAAGGCGCTTTACGACGAGGATCCCGAGGCAGGAATGACATACAAATATACGGGCGAGGCTACGCTCACGTTCGTCGACCGCGGCGGAAGCCGACCGGTGTTCTACCTGCAGGACAAGACGGCGGCGATAGCTCTCGGCGACGACTACGAGATGCTCACCAAGACCGACTATGAGGTGGGCGACAAGATAACGGGCACCATCCTCGGTGTGCAGAGTGCGTTCGGCACCACCAGCGCAATGGCTCTCGGCGCCGACCTCGGCACAGTAGTGTCGAAGGGCAACGCCGTCACTCCCGTAGAGGCTACACTCGCACAGCTGAAGGCCAATCCCACAAGCTACATACAGCAGCTCGTGAGGGTGAAGAACCTGAAGTTCAAGGACGTGGCAGAGGGCGCTGTCTTCGCCGAAGGCATGGCACAACCGGTGGTAACCGACGGCACTGAGGAGGCGAAGGTGCGCATCTTCAAGGGCACAACGCTCATCGGCAAGAACATTCCTACAGCCGACATCACGCTCACCGGACTGTTCACATCGAGCAAGACGCTCATCATCGGTCCGCGCGGCATAGAGGACATCGCCGAGCAGCAGCCGGCAGGCGACCCTGCCATAACCATCACTCCCGAAAAGATAGAGCAGACAGCCGGCAAGCTGGGACAGACCGTAGAGGTGGCTACGCTGCACGTGTCGACGAAGAACATGACCCAGCCTACCTTCTTCGAACTGGCAGGCAAGAACACCGACCAGTTCGCGCTCTCGCAGACAAAGATAGAGAAGGGATCGGCAGAAACCGACATCGTCATTACGTACACACCGACAGAAGTGGCTGTACACAGAGCATACGTGCTCGTCACCTGCCCGAGCATAGAGGACTACGACAAGTCTATCGCCTTCAGCGCATACGCCATCGACGAGCAGAACCCACCGACGATAACGCTCAACCCGCAGAAGCTGGAGCAGTTCACGACGAAGATAAACGAGAAGAGCGAGCAGACCATAGAGGTGACAACGGCAAACATGCCCGACTACACCTACGTGAAGTTGAAGGACCCGGGAGCGTTCTTGCTCAACAACACCATGCTCATACGCAACATGAAGAATACGCTGAAGGTTACGTTCCAGCCTAAGAAGGAGGGCACTTACTCTACCTCTATCGTCTTCTCAGCGCTCGGCATGGACGACGTGGAAGTGGCTATAGAGGGCGTTGCCACCGGCGAAACGCCAGACGAACCCAAGGAGGGCGTAGACCTCGTGCTCAGCGAGGAGAATGCACGCAGCGTGCTCGACGAGAAGTTCGACAACATAGAGCGCAACAAACCGCTCGACATCGAAGGCTGGACCAACTCGGCACTCAAGGGAACACGCGCATGGTGGGGATTCTCGTTCCTCGACTACGACTCGGAGTCGCCTAACGAGAAGGTGGCTAAAGTGACGCCGTACGACTCGAAGATGGAGACCGGCACCGGCACACCGGCACAGATGATGCTCGTGACGCCGCCGCTCGACTTCAAGAACGCCGCTTCAAAGGTATTCACGTTCAAGGTGCGCGGCGACTATCTGCAGGACAACCAGCCCGACCTTCTCGAACTCTGCTACGTCGACATCGCTGAGGGATCGCTCTACGTGCAGCCGCTCGCAGAATGTAAGATGCCATGCACAAAGGACGAGAGCGGAAAGTGGTTCCCGTACAGCATCGACCTCACCGGACAGCAGCTCGCCGACGTCTTCTTCATGGCGTTCCGCTTCACCAGCACCCGCGGATGCGACAACACCGCCACATACTACATCGACGACGTGACATACGGTCTCGAAACGACGGCTATTAAGACTGTTGGCACTACAGAAAAGGCACGTCTGACGGTGTATAACCTCGCAGGCAGCAAGGTTGCGGAGAAGAGCGGCTCGTCGGTTGCCGACGCTCTGCACGGACTGCCACGCGGCATGTACATCGTGAAAGCGGTATCTGCCGACGGCGTCAGCACAAGCAAAGTGCAAGTGAAGTAGTCGTGCTGTCTACTTAAACTACAACGTATATTCATTTAAACAACAACGGTTATATTGTTACCGCGGACTGGTAACAATATAACCGTTGTGCTGTAATGATGTTTTTGCTACGCGGTAATCGTGTTTCAGCTATGCTGTAATACACAACCGCTGCAGATTTTCCTCAAAGCTATCCTTGTATATGGCGCCGTTCTTCAGCGCCGAACGATAGTTGTATATGGTCTGCGGCGAGTAGGACAGTATGCCGGCTATCATCGAACTCTCCGTGATGCCGAGCCTTATCAGCGCAGCCACACGCAGGCTGGGTGTCAGCTCGTTGTTCTCCTTCAGCTCTACCTGCGCCTCGGGCGTGAGCAGCGTGTTCAGCTCCGTGACGAACGTGGGATAGAGCGAGAGAAAGATGCTGTCGAACTGCGAGAAGAAGGTATGGTTCTCCTCGGCGGTGCGCTTCGACGAGGAGAGAATGCTCAGCAACTCCTTCTGCTGGTTGGCTTTTATCTTGCGTATCACCATCTTGCGCTGATTCTCCAGCTTCTCTATATACAGATAGCACAAACTGACGTAGGCTTTCGCCATATACTCGCGCTTGGTGTTGGTCTGCTCAAGCTCGTCGTTCAATTTCTCAAGTTCGTCGTTAGCCTCCTTCTGCTTGTAGTTGATGGCGCTCAGCTGTTCGGTCTGAGCCGTCAGGTTTTTCTCGTTCTGCTGCATCAAGTTGTTTTTACGTTTGATGCGCATCGTCTCTACAACTATCACTACCAACAGCACTATAATGGATAACATAAGTACGATGAGCCACTTGCCTGCGTTTTCCAGCGCATGGTTGTAGGCAGAGAGTATGGTGTGCATGTTGGAGTAAAGATCTATGCGTCGTGGTCGGCTGCTGAACACGTTAGCGTCGTTCAGCGAGACGTTGATATACCGTTGTGCTTTGCGCACATCGTGCTTGTATAGCCTCAGAGCCACCTCCTGCAACGCCATGTTCTCGTTGGTTGCCGACATCACGTCGCTGATGGCTGCAAGCAGCAGGTAGCGCTCATGCAGTTCCGGCTGATGGTGTCTGCCGTAGACCTTCGCCAGAATGAATGCCGACTTGCCGTACAGCCAACTGTCGGGCTTCAACTGCGACATGGCTTTGCTCAGACACGCTTCTATATCCTTGACGCTGCCATTGGAATGGGCGAGCTGCACACCCCTCATATAGTAATACTGCGCGTCTTTCTGCGGACTATACAGCAGAGCGTTGTCCATATACTTATGGAAGAGCCGGTCGTAGCGCGGACCGTACTCGGTGTCGTGGGTCGAGAGTTTCAGATTGAAGTAGAGCGCGCATTGTGCACAGTTGTAAAGGTAGTTGAGTCGGCTGTCGGTTGGCGCCACCTCGATATTGTCGAGTATCTCCTTCGCCTCTATGTAGAAACTGCGTGAGACGAGCAGACGCGCCTTTATAATCTGAAACTTCTTGTAGCAATCAGAATCGTTGGTCTGCCTTGCCAGGTTGATACCCTTCTGCGTGTACACCATAGCCGAGTCGTAGATGTACGGAGAGTATTCGTTCACCAGTCGCTCGTATATCTGCAGCTTGGCTTCCTTATCGGTGACGTATGCAGAGCCAAGTTTTATCTGCTCTATCTTCTTATCCTTCTGGACATAATAATCCGTACGATGAGCTATTACAGAATCCAAACGTTCGTACAGCTCATCGTTGTCAGCGTGCAAACAGAGAGTTTGTTTTAGTATGGGGGGGGGGAAAAATTAACTACTCCAAAGGCTTGCGCGCAAAAAGTTATCACTAAAAATAATAGTTTCATAGCGTTTGTTTCAGTATTGGGGGAATTAACTGCTACAAAGTTATGTAATTTCTTCTTATTTTAAATAAGAATATAGAGAAAAATTTTTAGTACTATTGTATTTAATGTCTACTATTGGTCTTTTTACGAACAGCATAAACAGCTGATTGTTCGACAGATACGCTTCTTGCCATTATAAAAATCTACCTAAAGACTACCATACGGCTACCAAGCGCGCAGTTGCTCGGAAAAGCTTGATAATTTTGCACCCAGAAAAAGATCATTACCCAAATGAAAAGATTTTAGGACAACGATTTTCAGTAAAAAGATTTTTCAGAATAAATGCAATTTTTAGTAATTCTAACATAATTATGAAGTATCTTAAGTCATTGACATTAAAAATGTATGTCATTGCAGCTGCCCTCTTGTTGGCATCGCCTGCAGTGGCTGTAAACTCGAATGGGAGGGGTACTAAAGTAAAGACTGTATATCAGGATACAGACCCTTCAGCTACTAATTATCTTAAAAATCGTAGAGCCCTCGTAGGTCCGGGCTGCACCGTGAACAGCGTCGGCGCTGGTGTGAAGGTTCTTTCAGGTTTGAAAAGTCTTCAGAACTTGTGCAACGACGACCTCGACGACTATGTAACATTCCCTTCAGCCGTAGAAGCTGTAGTAGCAGGAAGTCCGATTGTCAGCATTATTGACCAAAAGAACTATTACGCTGCGGGCACAGAGGCTGGATTTACATTCTGTGATGGCGACGCCAGTGTGTTGAAACTCGATTTAGCTGGGTTCTACAAGATACAGTTCCTTAAAGACGGCGTACCCGTTGGCGACCTTCAGACCATCAGTCAGGGCAATAATATCACCGGACTCAATCTGTCTCTTGTTTCTATCCCTACCGCCAAAGGCATGATGAACAAGTCGTACGTAGCAACTGCTCCGGGCGAGTTCAACGAAATTAAGCTCGTTCAGTTCGGTGTTGATTTGGAGGTTCTTAAGACTATCAAAATAAAGTATGCTTTCGTAGGCAAGGCAAGCGAGTATACTATCACCAATAATGCGGAGAACGGCATCGCGAAGTATGCAAAGGATTATAACCGTGGAAATATCACGCTGAACGCAAAAGAGAATCTTGTAGATGCAGACCTTTCCAACCATGTTCCTGCAGCTGTTTCTCTGATTCCGATAGCAGTGGATGTAGAAGCTATTCCATCTGATGATCAGGAGGTATTCCCTGCTGGCACTGAGATTGGTTTCAAATACAATGTAGCAGATTTGGCAAGCCTCGGCGTTGGTAAGCATACAACGATCACTTTATACAGCAAGGATAAGAAAGGCGTATTGAATAAGAATATAGAAACAGAAAGCTTCACCGTAAGCGTAGATGTTCTTTCGCTTGGTGTTATCTCAGGAAAGAAAGAAGCCGAAGTTGTGATAAAGTCAACAAAGCCTTTCTCAAAGGCTGAATTGTTATTCGGCGGTTTGGATGTAAAATTGGGTATAACAAACGTGTACTACGCCTTTGTGCGCATGGCTCCCGATTTGGCTACCCACCACTGCCCTATCGAGGCTACAGCAAACCACAACGTCTGCGGATGCGAGAACGAGTATCAGCTGCAGCACAGCGATAAGGTGAACAACATCACATGGAGCATCGTTTCGCAGCCTGCCGACTCAAACATCTCGCTCGACAAGCAGACAGGCAAGGTAACTAACATCTACGCGCCGGGCGACTATACGTTCAAGGCTGCAGCAGCAGACGGTTGCACCGAGACTACAACAATACACTACGCACCCTACTATAACCCTGCCGAACACGGCGTAACGCTGCTCGTAAACAACAAGAACGAAGCGGACAAGTACGCTCTGAGCGACAAGAAGGGCGGTTCGCTGATTCAGATATTCGGTGGCACTGAGAATGCTAACGCAATTCTCACATCTGACCTGACAGACTTCGCCTATACAAATCCAGGCGTTGAAATAGCAACCAATACGGGCATCGTCGGCGTAAAGTCGGTAGACGGCTCTAATCTTGCTAAGAACGTCGCTACAGACCACAAAATGATGGTGGGTTTCGTTGTTTCTTCTACGGCAACCGGACTCTCTGCTAAAGCTCTTGAGCTGTACAACATACAGCTTCTGAAGAACGGCAATAAGGTATATGGCGACGCAACAACCCACTGGAATGGTATCTCGGCTGGTCTCATCGGTTCTGAAAAGACAGAGAAGGGACGCCTCAGCATCGACGTGCCGGCTGGCACCGACTTCGACGAAATCGTACTCTACAGTAGCGGAGTGCTCAGCGCAAACCTCGATAAGCTCAACGTTTACTATGCTTATGTGAGCGACGAGACAATGGAGAACGCTGCAAACAACGCTCTCTACGGCGCAGAGATTGTGTCTGTCGATAATACAGACGCTTCTATCGACCTTGCAAAAACAAACTTTGCAAGTGTGGCTACAATAGGCAGCGGTTTGACTAACATAAGCAACCTCATCGACAACGACATGAATACATACATGACGTTCCCGCTCGGAGTGGATTTGAATGGTGCTGCCGTTATGGTGAACGTCGGCAAGATAGTAAACCAGCAACAGAACGCTGGCAAGGCTACAGAGGAGGAACAGAGCAAGCAGGGACAGAAGATTGTCTTGGCAACCAACCAGCTCACACTCGGATTGGGCGTAGACCTTATAAAGGTGCTCAAGGTTTCAACATATCTCGACGATGCAGAGGAGCCGCAGGAGGTACTGAACGACTGGAAGGTGCTCGGCGCTGATGTGATCGGAACTGGAGGAAAGGGCTACGTATCGCTCGTAACAACAAAGCCTTTCAATAAGCTGAAGATTGAGCAGGTTAATCCGGTAAAGGTGGCTAACACCTTGCAGATTGGCGGCATCGCTCTCACAAGCAACATCAACGAGGACGGCACATCAACCGACTGCCCTGAGGAGTTCCTCGTGCTCGATGAGGACGAAACACTCGACGACAACCGCTCTCTCAACAATGCAACAATGGTGTTCCACCGCACATTCACCACTGGCAAGTGGAACTCGCTCATCCTGCCGGTTGACATGAATGCAGACCAGGTGACGGCGGCATTCGGCAAGGACACCAAGCTGGCAAAGTTCGAGAAGTACGACGACAACTGGATATACTTCTTACCGGTAGAGCCTGATGATTACGGAATCATGCTCAAGGCAAACATTCCGTACATCATCAATCCAACAAGGCAGCCGGATTCTGTAAACCGCAACTACAACGTTGGCAGCGGCAAGGAGAAGCATATCGACGGCCCAGTATATACCGTAACTGGCATATACTATGGAGGACAGCCTACAGAAATGAAGTGTAAGGACACGGGCTCGTATACCAATACCGGAATGACTCACTACGGATCGTACGAGTACAGACAGGAGGTTCCTGCCAAGTCGTACATGCTGAGCAAAGGCGATATGGTACACACATCAAAGGTACACAACGTAAAGAGCTACCGCAGCTGGTTGGAGGAAACCACTCCGTCTGAAAAGACACTGCAACTCAAAGTGAGCGACTCTGACAACTCTACAACCGGTATCAAGGTTATCGAGGAGGCTCCTCAGAACGCAAACGCCGTGTATAACGTGAACGGCATGCGCATGAACAGCAGCAATACCGACAACCTGCCGAAGGGTGTCTACATCATTAACAACAAGAAAGTGGTTATCAAGCCTCAAATCCGCAACCTATAGGGTTTAGTGGGATTTTGCTTGCAAAGCGACAAAATTCATTTTATTGTACATATTTCTT
>PPYE01186770.1_pt1 | contig 19136 bp, 16 predicted proteins | sample 1559881 | NCBI WGS metagenome assembly PPYE01 (sample SAMN08240022, study PRJNA423297) | Human gut metagenome, whole genome shotgun sequencing project. | reverse complement strand
TTCCTATTACTTATGACAAGATCGCTCTTTCTCTTTCCGATGAGGAAATCCGGGCAGCGGATCTGGCAAGCGAAGATGACCGTGCTAGTCTGATTGAAGTGAAGCAGAAAAATCTCCGCGGTTTTTACGACAGAAGCGGTAAAAGAATCATTCCCGTTTCTTATGAAACACGTTCTTTCTGGAAGGAAGGATTTCTTGCCGTGGAAGGCCGCGATAAAAAAATCGGTTTCTACAAGAAAGACGGTACAAAGCTGACAAATCCCGTTTACGAATCGGTATCTGATTTTGAACAGGGGATGGCAATCGTCAAGTCAGGAGGCAAGTACGGCTACATTGACAAAAGGGGAAAAGAAATCGCCCCCCTGTATCAGGAGGCCCGGTTCTTTGCGGACAGACTGGCAGCGGTAAAGGAAAAAAACAAATGGGGCGTTATCGATGAAACAGGTGCCTATGTTATTGCCCCAACGTACAGCAATGCGGGCCCCGCTTATTCTGACGGACTTCTTGCTGTCCGGGACAATAAAGAGAAATGGGGATTCATTGACAAAGAAGGGCGGACAGTCATTCCTTTCCAATATAAAAGTGTCCATCCCCTTTTCCATGAAAGTATGACTGCCGTACAGGCGGAAAATAAACTTTGGGGATTCGTGGACAATACAGGAAATGTAACGGCAGAGCCGCAGTTCAAGGCAGTCCTCACACCATTTTCCGAAGGTCTCGCCGGTGTCAGGACCATCGACGGAAAGGCTTATGCCAAAACAGACGGCACGATTGCCTTCATGGCGGACTATGATCAGCTCTATCCTTTTGAGAAAGGAATCGCCGAAGTCAGAAAGGGGACTGTCTCTAAAGAGCATATCCGCCGCGGCTTCCCTATTTCCATCGGCATCGGCTGGGGACATTGGTTTTACCCCCGCTGTTACCATCACTCCCATTTTGGCTGGGGCATCGGATTCCCTCTTTGGTGGCCGGACTACGGCTATGAAGAAATCATTCCTGCCGTAGAGGTCAAACGGGGATATATCGACAATACGGGCAAAGTGATTGCCGCCACATCCAACGACCATGTATTTCCTGCTACGGAAAACGGCATCCTCATTTACAACAATTCCCGCTACGGCTGGGTTGACCGTAAGGGAACATACGCCGCCCACACGATTTACCGTACGATCATCCCTGCTGAAGACGCAAAAGTCCTCCTTGCCAAAGATGAAAACAAGAAGTGGGGCATGCTTTCCATGACCGATGGAAAAGAACTGGCCCCTTTTCGATATGATGATCTCAAATATAAAGGAAACGGCATGATTGCCTACAAGGAAGACGGCAGATGGGGCCTTATGGATACGGTGGGGACACCGCTGACGGAACCACTTTATAAAAGCATCGGAAATGCGGAAGACAACCGTGTCCCTGCGAAGACAAAAGACGGCTGGCTGTATCTTGACTACGCAGGCAAAAAAGTAATTACTTTTGAAAAAGAGGCGGAAGATGTCACCGCGTTCAGAAAAGGAAAAGCCGGTGTCAAGACAGACGGTAAATGGGGACTGATCGACAGCGCGGGAAAATGGATCTGCCCTCCCGCTTATGACGATTTGGATATCTTGTAAACAAAAAAGCACTTGACCTTACAAGAGGAAACAAGTGCTTTTTAATTGCCTTATTTATTTTCCAAGTCAGCAGTGATTTTTTCAAGAGCTACTTCCAGGGTATGCCAGCCGAGAGTGGCGCACTTCACGCGGACCGGCATTTGAGAAATATCTTTCAGCGTGTATGCCGCTTCCAGTTCTTCCAATGCCGCTTCGTCTTTCACATCGCCGCGGATCATGGCAAGGAAAAGTTTACACAGCCGGATTGCTTCATCTACGGTGCGGTCCTGCAGAAGCTCCGCCATCATGGCCGTGGATGCCTGGCTGATAGCGCATCCCGTACCCGTATAAGCAAGATCTTTAATGATACCGCCCTCTACTTTCACTTCCACATCGATATCGTCGCCGCAGCTGGGATTATGCCCATGCTCATGAACAGTGGGCGCTTCCACTTTTCTTTTATTTGTCTTGTCTCTGTTATATTCCAGAATCAAATCTGTATAAAGCTGCTGCAGATCCATCAGTCGTCATACCCCATTACTTTGCGTACACCTTTTAACTTTTCAAGGAAATAATCTACTTCCTCTTCCGTATTATAGAAATAGAAGCTTGCCCTGCAGGTCGCGTTGATTCCCAGATATATATGGAGCGGCTGCGCGCAATGATGCCCCGTACGGATGCATATGCCGTCATTGGACAGAATCTGCGCCACATCATGAGGATGCACGCCTTCCACGGTAAACGCCACAAGGCCTTCTTTCTCTTTCGGATCCGTACTTCCTACAATATGGATGAAAGGAAGTTTTTTCATGCCTTCTATCGCGCGGGTGACAAGTTTCTTTTCCTGTGCCCTTATCTCGTCAAACCCGATGCCTTCGATATAACGGACAGCCGCCACCAGGCCCACGGCGCCTTCCACATACTGCGTCCCCGCCTCAAACTTGGCAGGAAGTTCCGCATAGGTGCTTTCCTGCTCATATACATTTTCAATCATATCGCCGCCCAAAAGGAACGGTTCCATGTCCTTCAGCAATTCTTCTCTGCCGTAAAGAACGCCGATACCGCCCATAGAGCACATCTTATGCCCGGAAAACGCGAAAAAATCACAGCCGAGCTCCTGCACATCCACCTTTTTATGGGGAGCACTCTGCGCACCGTCAAGAACAACCACCGCCCCATGTTTATGCGCCCGACTGATTAAAGCCTTCGCGTCGATAGCAAGACCGAGGACGTTGCTTACCTGGGCAAAGGCAAGGATCTTTACACGGGGATCGTCAATCTTTTTCAATTCTTCTTCCGGAAGACGCCCCGTTTCCTTATCCACATACATATACTCAAGAACAGCCCCTGTCTTTTTTGCCGCCCGCTGCCAGGGGACGAGGTTCGAGTGGTGTTCCGAAACGGGAATGAGGATGCGGTCGCCTTCTTTCAAATGGGTTTCCCCGTATGAACGCGCCACAAGATTCAAACTTTCCGACGTATTTCTTGTGTAAATGATTTCTTTTTCACTTTTCGCTCCGATGAAATCTTTTACCACCGTTTTAGACGTATCATATGCTTCCGATGCGGACATGGCAAAAATGTGGGCGCCGCGATGGGGATTTCCGTTATTCCGAATTACATAATCCATGACCGCCTGCATGACAGGGAGCGGCCGCTGCGTCGTAGCGCCGTTATCAAAATAAACAACCGGATGGCCGTTCACCTTCGTTTCCAAAATTGGAAAATCTTTTCTGATTAACTCACTGTTCATTATTTCTCCTTCGTATCCAGTTTTCTCCGGACTTCAGCAAGCACTTCCTCACGGACGCTTTCATCCAATCGGTCAATCAACGGCCGGATCAGCGCCTCTACAACGATAAGCCGGGCATCTTCCAAAGAAAAGCCTCTCGTCATCAGGAAATAAATCGTATTCATATCGAGCTGGCCCGCACTGGACGCATGATTCCCCGATACATCATCTTCCGTACATAGCAGCAGGGGAAGTGAAATATTTTTTGTCTTCGGTGAAAGCTGGATGGCGTAATCCCCCTCATCACCCACAGACCCGCTGCAGCCCCGTTTGAAATCCAAAGTACCGCGAAAAATTTTCTTCGCCGTATCCGACAAAGAACCTTTCACATCAATCACCGCATTAGAATCTTTGCCGATATGGTCGATGTGGTAAAAAAGATCCAAAGACTGTCTGCCTGTCGCTGCATAAAGGGCAGTTTCCCTCATTTCAGACCGGCTGCCCACCAATCTTCCGTAACTGTGGACAATGACCTTCTCCCCGCCCAATTCGGCGGAAACAAAATCAAGCTTTGCCTCATTCCCAAGAACCGCATACCGCTGTTCATAAAGAGAGGAAGCAGGCAGTCCCGTTTCAAGACAGGAAACGGAAAGCGCCGCATTTTCCATCAGTTCATAAAAGGACGCTGTAGCAAAAACAGAATGCTTCCTATCTCCTGACAGCCGCCAGATCAACTTCAGTTTTGCGCCCTTTTCCAGTTTGAAGATGAAGCATCCCGCAAAATCCGGGCGGTCTTCTTCCGCTGTGATGGAAATCGTCAGCTCAGCCTCTGTCTTTTCAGGAACGATGACAGTATATGCCTGTCCTTTTCCCGCCGCCGCCAATGTTTCCGCCGATGCCCCGCAAAAATCGGCAGGAAGCGTGCCACCTTCCGACACATACCGTTTATCAGAAAAAACAGCCGATGCCGAATTTCCGGGGAATTCAAACTTATCCGGACTGTCATTCACATGCAGGTACCGCCAGGTAATCGCCGGCAGCCGGTTTACTCTTATTTCTTCCATGACTGCCTCCTTACCCGATAGCCCCTTCAAATTCAAGATCAATGAGACGATTCATTTCTACAGCATACTCCAGGGGCAGCGCTTTGGAAATCGGTTCGGCAAACCCGCGGACAAGCATCGCCCTCGCGTCTTCCTCCGACATGCCGCGGCTCATCAGATAGTAAATATCTTCTTCGGAAATCCGGCCGATTTTTGCCTCATGTCCGAGATCGATATCGGAATTTTCAATAATAATGGCGGGAATCGTATCAGAGCGGGATTCATTATCCAGCATGAGGGATTCACAGCTGATTGCGCCTTTCATCCCCGAAGCCTCCGGCCCGATGAACACGGCGCCTCTGTAAAGCGCAGTGCCGCCCGCTTTGGAAATGGATTTCGAATTGATGGTCACATGCGTATTCTTTCCCAAGGCTTCCACTTTTGACCCTGTATCAAGAAACTGTCCTTTTCCCGCAAAGGTGATTCCCGTAAATTCGCAGGTCGAATGATTTCCTCTGAGAATCGTATCCGGATAAAGACAGGACGTATGGGACCCGAACGAACCGCTCACCCACACCATGGAGCCGTCTTCTTCCACGACAGCCTTCTTCGTATTCAGGTTGTACATATTCTTTGACCAGTTCTCAATTGTCGAATAGCGGAGACTGGCCCCTTTCTTCACGAAAAGCTCCACCGCTCCTGCATGGAGATTGGCCACATTGTACCGTGGCGCCGAACAGCCTTCAATGAAATGGCAGTCCGCCCCTTCTTCGACAATAATCAGGGTATGCTCAAACTGGCCTGCGCCGGGCGCATTCAGGCGGAAATAACTCTGCAGCGGCATACGTACATGGACGCCTTTCGGCACATAGACGAAAGAACCGCCCGACCATACCGCATAATGGAGCGCTGCAAACTTATGATACCTCGGAGTAATCAATTGACCGAAGTACGGTTTGATCAAATCTTCATATTCTTTGACGGCCGTTTCAAAATCTACATAAATGACACCCTGCTCTTTCAATTCTTTCTGCACATTGTGATACACCACTTCAGAATCGTACTGGGCGCCTACGCCGGCAAGAGATTTCTTTTCCGCTTCCGGAATACCGAGGCGGTCAAAGGTGTCCCGGATATTCTGAGGCAGATCTTCCCACCGCGCCTTCATATCCGTTTTCGGACGGATATATGTGGCGATGTGATCCATATCGAGCTCAGAAATATCGGGCGCCCAGGGCGGCACGTCGAGAGACTCGTAAATACGGAGCGCCCGAAGACGCTTTTCCAGCATCCATGCGGGCTCTTCCTTTTCCGCGGAAATCTTCCGAATAATGTCCTCCGTCAGTCCCCGATCCGCTTTGTAAGAAAATTCCACCTCATCCTTGATATCGTACACGCTTCGATTGATGTCATCGACACGGCTTTTCTTTTTTTCTTCAGCCATGGCTTACACCTCTTTGCGATACGCGTCAAAGCCGTTTGCTTCAATTTCACTCACCAGCTCAGGACCGCCTTCCTTTACAATCCGCCCGTCAATCAGCACATGGACGAACTCGGGACGGATAAATTTCAAAATCTGGTTCAGGTGGGTAATCAGAAGCAGCGAATTATTTTCATTATGGAATTCGGAAATATTTCTGGAAACGATACGCACTGCATCCACATCAAGTCCGGAATCGGTCTCGTCAAGCATAGCCAGTTTCGGCTCCAGGATACGCATTTGAAGAATTTCACTCTTCTTCCGTTCGCCGCCGGAGAAACCGTCATTCAGATAACGGTCTCCACAGGACGGATCCATGGCAAGCCCCTCCATACGGGACTTCAAAAGACGCTTAAAAGGAAACAGGCGCTGCTGCTTTCCGGAAATGGTCGTCTTTGCCGTACGGATGAAATTTTCTGTCGTAATCCCCGCAATGGACACAGGATTCTGGAAAGATAAAAAAATACCAAGTCTGGCCCGCTTATCCGTGGAAAGTTCCGTAATATCTTCCCCTTCAAAATAAACATGCCCCTCGGTAATTTCATAAGCAGGATTTCCCATGATGGCATGAAGCAGCGTAGATTTTCCCGCCCCGTTCACCCCCATGATGACATGAACCTCACCCGTATTCACCGTAAGGTTTATGCCGTGAAGGAGCGTCTTGCCGCCTACTGCCACGTGAAGGTTCTCCACGCGAAGTAATTCGCTCATATATAATCACCTCTATATTGTAAACATGCATACACGTATTTGTATATACAATTAAAATCTTTTTTTATTTTACAGTATTTTTCGATATATGTAAATAAACTGCCATGACAGGGATAAAAAGGTAATGTCTGAAAATGTTTCCGCTCTCTCCGCAAAAACGGATCATCACAGTGAAAATCCGCGCTGCACAGAATCGTTTCCGATTCCATACAGCACGGATTTTTAGGTGCTTTCATACGATTATATTATTTACCGCTGACGGATACATTGAACCATTTATGGAACAGCTGGTCATATACACCGTTTTCCATCACTTTCTTCAGTGCACCATTGATATCCTGCTGCATTTTCACGTCTTCTTTATTCATGAGAATAACAAAACCATCGTCAGAAGGCACTGTCGCAACCGTCTTTGCCTTCTCCGCTCCACCATGCCCTAAATAATAATAGGCAAGCGGTTCATCAGTGATCACCGCATCAGCCTTTCCCGCTTCCAGATTTTTAAATATATCCGCGTTATATTCGGCTTCTACAATTTGATCCGCCCCCAGTTTCTTTGCCAAGGCCTCGTTGGTTGAACCTTTAACGGCGGTTACCGTCTTTCCTTTCAGATCATCTGCCGCATGGATTCGATCATCATCTTTCCGCACAAGGATACAGTACACGCCTTTCTTGTAATACACATCGCTGAACGCCGCTTTTTCAGCACGTTCCGCCGTACCTTCCACTGCTGAGATGACCACGTCTACCTTTTTATTTTCCACTGCTGTCATAAACTGGGAAAACGGCATATCTGTATAGGCGACCTCGGCGCCGATTTCTTTTGCTACCGCCTTAATAAGATCCATTTCGAATCCGACATAGTGTCCATGTTCGTCTTTGAATAAAAAGGGCGGATATGTGGCTTCACCCCCTACACGAAGTACTTTTTCCGTTCCTGCTTTGGAAGCGGGTGCCTGCTTTTTCGCCTCTGCAGATTTTCCGCAGCCCGATACGCCCAATAAGAGACCTGCCGCCATTGCTACTGCCAAAGTGATTTTCAATGCTGTTCGCCCCATCATAAACTCCTCCGCTTAAATAAATCCGCCAAAAATAATCTGTCTGCTCTCCCTCTAATATACTCATTATTTATTATATTTTCAACAGTTAAAACTAATTTATCCTTTATTTCCCCATAATATACAAACCATTCGCAGATAAGCATCCTCTGCATCTTCTATACAGAGCTAATCGTTTTTGTATTTATAGGAATCGGTTTTCCAAAAAGCGGAAAATAGGAACGCAAAAAACCGGTATCTTTAACATACCGGTCCCTATAAATAGAATAACAACCTCTTTACGGAATAATATAAACAAGCCTGACTGCCTCAGCAGATGCGTGGCAGTCCTTCTCCCCTAAGCGGGAGGACACGGCGCAGTCCGCCAAGAGCTGTCCGCAGGTATACGCCTTTCCCCTCCAGCACCTGCCCCGCAGCAACAGCATTTCTTCCATATTTATTTCTTCTTAAGATACCCACCGCTTTTTCCGCATCTTTTGGGGAAACGGCAATGATCATTTTTCCTTCGTTCCCCATAGTAAGCGGATCAAGGCCAAGAATCCCTGTAAAGCCCTGTACAATATCCGAAACAGGGATCAGTTCCTCTTCCAGGTCTATCCGCACCGATGAAGCTACGGCCAGTTCATTTGCCACAGTGGCAAGTCCGCCCCGCGTAATATCCCGGACAGTATGGACGGATATATTTTCCTCAAGCAGTTCTTCTACCATGTGATTCAACGGCGCGCAATCACTTTCGATTCCACTTTCAATGCCCAGACGATTTGTCAAAACAGCAGCGTGATGATCCCCCAGTGTTCCGGTGAGAATAAGGGCATCCCCCGATCTCATATTCCTGCAGGAAATATCCCGCGAGGAAGGACGTTCGCCGACACCTGCCGTATTGATGTACAGCCCGCCTTTCCCTTCTATCACTTTCGTGTCTCCTGCAACGATACGCACACCTGCTTCTTCTGCCGTTTCTTTCATAGACTGCACAATCTTTCCTAAAATATCTGCATCCAGTCCTGTCTCCAGTATGAACGAAGCGGTCAGATAAAGAGGTCTCGCGCCCATGGATGACAAATCATTCACTGTCCCGCAGATAGAAAGTTTCCCGATATCCCCGCCTTTAAAAAAGAGCGGTTCCACGACAAAGGAGTCGGATGTGAGCACCGGATTTCCATGCAGGGGAGGAAGAACCGCGCTATCTTCCATTTTCAGAAGTATCTCGTCATCAAAAACGGAAGCGAAAATATCTTTGATCAGTCTTCCGCTTTCCTCTCCGCCGCTTCCATGCTTTAACGTAATTTTCACAATCCCTCCACCCCTTCTTCCCGCAGGGTAATGCAGCACGCCCCTTCTGAGGAGACCATGCACGCGCCGACAGGGTGGGAAGGCGTACAGGTTCTCCCGAAATGGGGGCAGTCCCTCGGCATATTCTTGCCAAAAAGTATATTCCCGCACCGGCATCCTGCGGGAATATGGTCTTCTACCAGACCTCTGCTTCCTGCATCATACAAATGATATTTTTCTTTCAAGTAAAACCCCGAATTCTTCACAACCCCCAGACCACGCCACAGGGCATCTCCTTTTTCAAAAAAGGCTCCTACCCGTTCCCACGCTTTCACATTTCCTTCTTCCGTGACCACGCTTCCGTAATCATTCCAGAAACCGCCCTGCCCCTTATTGACAGCAAGGACAAGCCGAGCCACAGCGCTGAGGAGAAGGTCGGCAGTAAATCCGCCAATGACCATGGGTTTACCATATGTTTCTGAAAGTGCCCTGTACCGTTCCGCCCCTGTAATGACCGCCACGTGTCCCGGACAGAGGAATCCGTCGATATTTCCTGCGGTACAAAGCTCTCCCAGTGTTTCAGGCATCGTTTTCAGCGCGGTGAGAAGTTTGAGGTTTGAAATATGTCTTTCATCCGCTTCTTTCACGACAGTCGCCCAAATGGGTGCTGTCGTTTCAAATCCCACTGCTGCCAGGACAAATATTGTTTCTTTTTCCTCTTCCGCTTTTTTCAAAGCATCTTCGGGATTATAAAAGAAATCAACAGAAGCGCCTCTGTCCCGCGCCTCGGCAAGAGACATTTCCGTTCCGGGCACAGCAAGCATATCGCCGAAAGCAAGGACTCTGTGTCCGCTTCTAAAAGAAATTTCCACCAATTTATCAATGTATGCAGTCGGTGTCACACAGACAGGGCACCCCGGCCCCGACAGAAGCCGTATCTTCGGTGACAGGATCTGATGCAGTCCGGTCTTGTACAAAGCGGATGTATGCGTGCCGCAGACTTCCATAATTTTTACGGGTCTGCCGTCATACTCGCGAAGCCAGCGGATGATTTCACTTTTCTCCACGGCGCAGTTCCTCTATTTCTTTAAAAAGCCCGATCCAGTCAAGAGCTTCTTTCTTTTCCACTTTCTGTATCGCCATGCCTGCATGGACAAGGACATAGTCACCTGTCTCCACGGAAACCATAGACAGGTTCACCCGTACTTTATTTCCTGAAAAATTAACGAGCCCATGTGCACCCTCAATGGTTTCCACACGACCCGGATATGCTACGCACATATGATTTCCTTTCATTTAGTTGATTCATACCATACCATGCCTGACCGAAAGCAAGCCCTCCGTCTCCGGGAGGAAGCGCCTGATTCCAATACACAGCATGGCCTTTTCCCTTCAAAGCTTCCACGCAGCCTTCCAAAAGAAGACGGTTTGCAAAACATCCTCCTGAGAGAATAACTGTTTCCACACCTGTTTTTTCCGCCATCCGTTCCACAATCCGTATGACTGCCTCATGAAAGCCAAGAGCGGCAGCAGCTTTATCTTCTCCCATGACTTTTTCCCATAGCGGGGCAGGATCAAAAAATGTAACGCTGCCGTTTTCTGTTTCCACGACTTCCTCGTTAAAGGAAAGCTCTGTCGGTATTTTTCCTTCACGTTTCGCAAGCGCCGCCTGATTTTCAAGAAGCATGGCACACCGCCCCTGATAAGTATTATAATCGGCAAGACCTAAAGCAGCGCTCACCGCATCAAAAAGGCGCCCCATGCTTGAACTTTTTACTGTATTCAACCCGCCTGCAACAGCGGCTTTCACGACAGCCGCCCTCTTGTCATCTGATGGTATACCGCTGTGTACCAGATGGCATAAAAGACTTTTCCATGCCTGCCTGACGGACTCGTCACCGCTTATCATCGAAATCGGTTTCACTGCGCCGACACGGATAAAAGATCGGTCTTCACAGAGAAGAAATTCCCCGCCCCATACGGTACCGTCCGTACCGAATCCTGTCCCGTCAAAGATTACGGCAAGACATTTCCCGTCCAAATGATGTTCGGCCATAACGGAAAGAGCATGTCCATGATGGTGCTGCACTTCCAAAACGGGAACATCCAATTCTTTTGCCAGCTTCCGTGACTCTTCCGCCGTAGTGTAGCAGGGATGAAGGTCACAGACAAGGATGTCGGGACTGATATGGAGAAGTTCTTCCCAATCAGCAACAAGACGGCGGTAAAAAGCGGATGATTTTTCCAGCGTGAGATCCGAAGGCACCTGGGCGGAATAAATCAAATCATTCACGGAAAGCGCAAAAGACGGCTCCACTTCGCCGCCCAGTGCCAGAACGCGCATTCCCTTCTTCTCTACGGCAACCGGTTCCGGCATATACCCGCGGGTACGGCGGAGAATCTGCACAGCTCCCGCCGCGATACGGGTAACAGAATCATCGGCAGGACGGAGAATCTCTCTTTCATCGTAAAACAGAGCGGAAATACTTTCATGACTTTCATAAAAAGCAAAAGCATCAGCCTGTTTGTAAATGATAGGCTCTCCGGTGAAATTGCAGCTGGTCACAACGAGAGGAATTTTTATTTCCGCCAGAAGGGCATACAATCCGAAAGGCGGCAGAAACACGCCGAGACTTTCCGTAAGCTCCGTTACCGCAGGGCTGATGAGCGGCATACTTTTCTTTCTTCTTTTTAAGAGAACGATCGGTTTTTGCGGCGACTCAAGGAGTTCCTTTTCTTCCCTGCTTATATGGCAGAGTTTTTCCGCCTCTCCCACGGTTGCAACAAGAAGCGCAAAAGGCTTGTCCCGTCTTTGTTTCAATACTCTCAAACGCTGAACGGCATCATCTCTGTCTCCGCGGCAGACCAGATTATATCCGCCGACCGATTTCACCATGATAATTTCCCCATGAAGGAGTAAATCTTTGGCTGATTGTAAAAGTTCTTCCCGGCTCCATGATCCGGCAGAAGGAATTCCCCTCATTTTCGCCAAAAGCCGGGGGCCGCAGTCATGACAGGCGATGGTTTCTCCATGACAACGCCTGTTATTCATATCGCTGTACTCCTCATAACATTGATCACAAAGAGGATATGCATCAAAAGCGGTATTTTCCCTGTCATAAGGAAGTTTTTTCAGAACAGTATACCGGGGACCGCAGGCGGTACACGAAATGTAAGGATAATGACAGCGCCGGTTCCCCTGCGTTTTCATTTCTTTAAGGCAGGCGGAACAGACGGAAATATCGGCAGGTGCAAGAATTTTATTTTCGCTTTCCCTGCTGGGAATGGAAGTAAAATCGGAAAAAGGCGTAAGCGGTCTTTCTTCTCTCTTTACGCACTCCACAAGGGCAGGCCGTTCCATTTGCTTAAGCCCGCAAAGGAAAGCGTCTATCTTTTCCCTTGTCCCGGTGATGTATATTTCCACTTCGCCGCCGAGGTTCTGTACCGTGCCTGTCAGTTTCAATTCTTTTGCCATGCGGCAGACGGACGGACGGAAACCGACACCCTGCACTCTGCCGGCCACGCTGAGCCGTTCCGTCACCTCATGTTCCATACACGCCTCCCGAAAAATTATTTCTTTAAAATCTTTATAAGCCATTCCACCGCAGCATCATATCCTTCTCCCGTTTTCCCGCACACTTTAAATACGGGAGCATCTTTATTCAAATGGCGTATACCTTCCATAAAAAACGCTTCATCAAAATCAAGATAAGGAAGCAAATCCACCTTATTGAGCAGAATCATATCCGCTTTTTCAAAGGCGAGCGGATATTTATAAGGCTTATCGCTTCCATCCGTCACCGAAACGATAAGCATTTTTATATGCTCACCGATGGAAAATTCCGCAGGACATACAAGATTCCCTACATTCTCAATAAAAAGTATGCCGCCTTCGTCCATCTCCATATTATGAACAGCATTGTGCATGAGAGGCGCATCAAGATGGCAGGCGCCGAAGGTATTGATCTGTATCGCAGAAATCCCCTGTTTTTTTAACCGTTCCGTATCTATATCCGATTCGATATCCCCTTCAATGACATAAGACTTCACCGGAAAGGCGCGGATCAGGTTTTCCAGGGAGGTGGTCTTTCCTGCCCCCGGCGCCCCCATAATATTTACCGCAAAGATATGCCTTTCTTCCAGATGTTCTTTTACATGCTGCGCTATATGGTCATTCCTGCCGTTGATATCAAGCAGGACCTCCTTTTTCACCATGTGCATCGCTTTCATCCTCCACGAATAATTCCACATCTTTTATATAAAATTCTTTCCCTGTTTCCGTCGGGTTCCCACTCCCGCCGCAGAACGGGCAGGTGAAGGAAAACCGTTTCCGTTCAAAAAGTTTCCCGCATTTTTCACAGGACAATTTCGGCTTTACGCCTTCAATTGTCACCTGCGCACCCTCACACAGGGTTCCTGCGGCAAGGACATCAAAGTACATCTGGATCGATTCTCCGATAAATCCCGAATCTTCTCCGATGACAAGGTGTATCCCTCTGATCCTGCCATGATTTTCTTCCGCCGTTTTTTCCGCCAGCCTGATGATTTCCAGAGCCACAGGGTATTCATGCATCAGGTTTCACCGCAGGCTTTCCAGGGGAAGGCCTTTTCCGTTCCGGCAAGTGAAAAGAAACCGGCTCCGGTGAATCACCGTCTGCCGTAAATGTATATGCCTCATTCAGAGAAAGACATTGTTTAGGACAATGCTCCACACAGACACCGCACTGCACGCAAGCTGCCGGATCGATAGTCCACGTGCGCCTTTTTCTATCAATCTCCAATGCTCCGCCAACACAGCCGCGAAGACACATCCCGCAAAGAACGCATTTTGAAACGTCATTAATGACAGGCGCCTTTTTCAACTCTTCTTCCGTCACCACCGTCTTCGGCATTTCCGCAGGAACCGACTTCCCTTTCGGCGCTTCCGTTTTACCGGGTTCCGATTCCGGTTGCAGATGCGCTGCCGGCAATACTTCTTCCGCGTTTTCAGCCGCCGCATCCATCGAAATTTCTTCCCGAATATTCTCTTCCACTTTTATTTCTTTTTCTGCCGGAGGTCTTGCCGCCGGTCCCCGTCTCGGTTTAGGCGGAGGCGGCATATGGACAATCTCCGACTTTTCTGTGGAAGGTTCCGTATACATGGCTTCCATGACAAGACATTTCATGGGGCACTGTTCTACACAGGCACCGCATTGCACACAGGCATAGGGATTGATAATCCACTTCCTGTTCTTTCTGTCAATCCGTATCGCTCCCGAAGGACATGCCCGTTCACAGGCGCCGCAGAGAATACACTTTTCCCATTGATTGACAATGTGTCCGCGGTCGACAGGAAGCGGCGTCCGCGGATGCAGGGGATAGGGGGATGTCACAGGCGGTTTAAAAAGATTGGCAACTATCCTTTTCACAAAGGTCATATAGCCCATAACGCTCTCCTATCTTTCACAACAACTGATACAGGGATCAATGGTCAGGATAATATTCGGCACATCTGCCAGGTCACAGCCCTGAAGCATCTTTACGAGTGCAGGCAGATTGGCATTTGTCGGTGTCCTCAGGCGAAACCGTTCCAGGAATTTGGTTCCGTTTCCTTTTACATAGTAAAGCGCTTCTCCTCTCGGCTGTTCCACACGGACAAAGCATTCTCTTTTCGGCGGCACGCCCCGCACTTTCACGTCAATAGGCCCGTCAGGGATATTATCGATACAGCCCTCAATAATCTCAACAGACCGGAGTACTTCTCTCAGCCGTACTCTTGCCCGCGCGTAACAGTCTCCGTCCGTTTCAATAACGGGCTGGAAATGAAGCTGTCCGTAAACGCTGTCTTTTTCAGCAGCACGAATATCGGTGAGAATGCCGGATGCTCTTGCCATGGGGCCAATGCAGCCCAGTTCCAGAGCCTCTTCCATAGTAAGCTTTCCCACACCCTTCAAACGGCTGTGAACGGTATCGTCATCCATAAAAACATTCAGCATGGGAAGAAATTTTTCAGATAAATCTTTTAAGACCCGTTTCATTTCCTTTAACACAGCACCGCCAATATCACGACGGACGCCGCCCACTTTACAGACGGAGAAAATAATACGCCCGCCGGTCGTCTGTTCAATAAGATCCAAATCTATTTCCCGAAGGCGCCAGGCTTCCATAAAAAGACTTTCAAACCCCATAGCGTCCGCAGCAAGTCCCAGCCAGAGAAGATGGGAATGGATACGGGACAATTCGTGCCAGATAGTACGGAGCCATTCCGCCCGGGGCGGCACTTCTATTTCCATCATTTCTTCCACGGCGCGGCTGTACCCCCAGCCATGGCCGAAAGAACAAATCCCGCAGACCCGTTCTGCCACATAGACATACTGCTGGAAATCACGAAGTTCCACAAGCTTTTCCAGCCCGCGGTGTACATAACCGATAGAGGGAACCGCACGGACAACCTTTTCATCCTGTAATTCCAGATCCAGATGGATCGGTTCGGGAAGAACGGGATGCTGCGGACCGAAAGGAATCACTGTGCTTTTACCCATTTTCTTTCCCTCCTTCCGGTTTCGCCCCTGCCACGGCAGAAGCGTCTATCCCGAGTCCGCTGCGGAGCTGTACTTTAATCGCCTGATCGGCATGTTTCTCACCGGGCAGGTCATGCCATGGTGTCTTTTCCGCCAGATGGTAGAAATGTCCGCCATAGTCCACATCACGTTCAATGAAGTCTATCTTCAATCCGAATAAATCGTGTATTTCATTTTCCCATACAAAAGCATACCAGTACTGCCCCGTGATACTCATGACGGAGCGGTAGACCGGAACGAGGCAGCGGAGATGGTACATGAAATAATCCTTATCAAATGTATAAGTCAATTCATACCCTTCTTCCACGCGGGTGCAAAGTATCTGCACCAGACGGGCATGTTCCCTTTTAAAGCGGCTTACCTGTTTTAAAATATCCGCAGATTTGATTTCAATTATTTGCTGGTTCATCAGGTTGCCTCCTTTCGCTGCGCCGATTTTCGCCGGGCAACGATCCTTTTATATTCCGCCCGCTTTTCTTCAAGAATCCCCAATCCTTTCACAACGCCGTCAATGATGGCTTCCGGACGCGCAGCACACCCGGGAACATACACATCTACAGGAACAGCGTGATCCATGCCTCCGATCATGTTGTAACAGTCTTTGAAAATGCCGCCTGTACAGGCACAAGTTCCCACCGCCACCACGACCTTCGGTTCCGGCATCTGTTCATAAATCTGGCGCACCACAGGCAGATTCTGTACATTCACGCCGCCGGTGACAAGAAATACATCAGCATGCTTCGGATCCCCTGTATTGATAATGCCGAAACGTTCCACATCATAGAGAGGCATAAGACAGGCAAGGACTTCAATATCGCAGCCGTTGCAGCTGGAGCCGTCATAGTGGATGAGCCAGGCGGATTTTCTGATATAAGCCATATTTCCTCTCCTTTCAGCGGATATACATTAAAAAGACAATATTGATAAAACCTGCTACCAAAGTAACGAGCCAGGCGGAACCGAGGAGATGCCGCCATTTCATACGGGCGGTGCAGTTATCTATAAGGGTGCTGAGGAAAAGAACCGCCGCGCATACAAGAATGCCCGTAACACCGCTCCACGGATCCCGCCATTTAAAAAACAGATAAACGAAACCAAGAAGAAATATCTTTTCATACCATTCGGCAATTTCAAAAAGAGCAAGCATGCCGCCGGAAAATTCCGTCTTGATTCCCTGCACGAGCTCCTGATGAATTTCATGGCTCATAGAAAGATCAAATGGCGATTTTCTGAATTTAATCTGGAGTATGAAAAGGAACCCGATGAAAATCCCCGGCATGTAAAGAAAATTGCTTTCCGGCGAAGCCATGATTTTTGAAAGATCGAAAGTGTTGCATTTCAAGTAGAAAGCAATCGCCACAAAGAGAAGCATGGGTTCATACGCCATAATCTGAAGAAGTTCCCGTTCCGCCCCCATCTGGCTGCAGGGTGACGATGATGAAAAGGACGCCACCACAAGGCAAATGCCCGCCATGGTGAGTGTGAAAATGACAAGAAGAATATCGCCCTGTGCAAAAAAGAATATTCCTGACAAAATCATGAAAAACAGGAAGCCTGCCAAATAAAAGCCTTGCGCTTCATTCACGGCAATCCGTTCTTTCTCAAAAAGTTTCAGTACATCATAAAACGGTTGGACAACAGGCGGACCTACCCTGCGCTGCATACGGGCCGCCAGCTTGCGGTCAAGACCGGCAAGGAGCCCTCCCCCGACAGGCGCTAAAAAGAGGTAAAGCAGCGCGTATAAAATATTCATTCCCATTTCATCCACGATACACACCTCCCAGTATAATGGCAAACTGAATGAAAATGCACGCCATACAGAGAGCAAAACCGGACAATTTCATTTTTCTTTCGCCGAACCATTCTTCCATGTACCAGTTCCGAAGTTCTACAGGAATGATATTATCTCCCGCTCCATGATAATTCCGATCGTCTCCCATATTAACCCCGGCAAGAAGAGCCCCTACTTTCCTTTTAGGCTGTCCTTTCCCGTAGCGGGAAGGAAGAATAACAAGAAGCACCACCATAAGCGACATAATAATCAAGTTGCTTTGGGCAATGACATCACGGGTAAACCCGTAGGTAATCCGCAGGTACGGCAGGACACCATAGTTTGAAATCAGAGGGAAAAGGATACAGACAATGATCGTCATCCAGGAAAGTGTCTTCAGTGTAAACCACTCTCCTTTAGTAATCCCCTGCTCCCGTCTTTCCTGCCCGTTCATGACAGACAGGATTTTTCCGAGCCACTTGGCCCAGTAAAATATAGTTGTCGCCGAACCGAAAACTAAAAGAAGAAGCAACATGGGGTGTCCCGCATCAATAAAAGCTTTCATCGCAGCCCATTTAGAAATGAGCATGCCGAAAGGCGCAAGGAACATACCGCTGATACCAATCACCATGCAGAGACACAGATGGGGCATCGCATTGAAAAGTCCGTCAAACCTTTCAATGTCGCGGCTGCCGAGCTGCTGCTCCGCCGTCCCGACAGAAAGAAACAAGAGCGATTTGGCGACCGCATGGAAGATAACAATCATAATGGCTGTCCATGCCGCCTCATAAGAACCTATACCCGCACAGCAGACGATCAGTCCCAAATTGGAAATTGTGGAATAGGCAAGAACCTTTTTCCCATCGGACTGTGAAATAGCGGCACAGGACGCAAAAAAGAAGGTAATGCCGCCGACAAACATCGCCATCGTTCCCGCATGATTATTTCCAAGGGCGGGACAAAGTTTGATAATCAGAAACACCCCTGCTTTCACCATCGTAGAAGAATGGAGAAGCGCAGAAGTGGGTGTGGGCGCCACCATCGCCCCAAGAAGCCAGCCGGAAAAAGGCATCATCGCCGATTTGGTAAAACCGCAAAGCAGGAGAAGCGCAAGAATAACTGTCACAGGCATTCCCGCCAATGCCAACCCTACCAGATGGGAAAGCGCCGTACTGTGGTAAGTCAGCCCCATGATGATAATCGCTGCCGCAAAAGCCGCCCCGCCGAGAAGATTCATCCAAAGCGCTTTGAACGAATTATTTACAGCCACACGGGATTCCGTATAGCCGATAAGAAGAAAAGAACAGACGCTGGTGATTTCCCAGAAGGTATACATATATAAAAGATTATTGGAAACAACCAATCCGAACATGGCAGAAAGGAAAAGAAACAGGACGAAGAAGAAAAAATTCCTTCTGTCACGAACATCACGATGTTCCTTTTGAAAGGCCTCCATGTACCCCAGAGAAAAGACAGCGATCAAGCTGCCGATGACACCGGCGATAAGAATCATGATCAGGGTAAAGTTGTCAACAACGATATCGGCATAATAATCAAGCGTCCCATGGCTGACATATTCAAACCATAGAACCGCTCCCAGCTGAATTGCTTCCAAAAGCGCTATCCAATATCGATGAAACCGGACGCAGGTATAATAAAAAACCGCAAGAGCAACGAGGATATCCACTAATATTGCACCTTGCGCCAGAAAAGAATCTCCCAAACGGAAGACCACCTTATTTCCAAAATAAGTAAACGCCACGAAAAGGGACAACATGGCAATAGCAGCAGCTGAAACTTTCACCACCGCGTCCCGAAGCTTGTCCCCCTGTATAAAAAACAGCAGCCCCGCCGTCAACAGAGGCAAGAACACTAATAATCCCAGTACCCACATCATCCCCACCCCTTTATATAAGAGTATAC
>PPYE01585990.1_pt1 | contig 19143 bp, 18 predicted proteins | sample 1559881 | NCBI WGS metagenome assembly PPYE01 (sample SAMN08240022, study PRJNA423297) | Human gut metagenome, whole genome shotgun sequencing project. | reverse complement strand
AAGAGGAAGAATCAACCAAACCAATACGTACAGGAGAGATAGTCACCGGTCAGGTCATCGAAGTCAGCAAAGATGAGATAATACTGAGTATTGCAGGTAATAAGTCCGAGGGAGTTATCACCCGTGACGAATACAGCAACGACAGCAACGTGGATTTGACCACAAAAGTACAGATTGGTGAAGAGATGGAGGCCAAGGTCATTAAGCTTAATGACGGCGTAGGCATGGTTTCCTTATCCTATAAGCGTATGGCAGCTGACAGAGGCAATAAGCGTCTGGAAGAGGCATTTGAGAACCAGGAGGTTCTGACAGCAAAGGTAGCACAGGTATTAGACGGCGGCTTAAGCGTTGAGGTTGAGGGCGCAAGGGTATTTATCCCGGCCAGGCGACAGGAAACAGCTTCTGGTTGCACAGAAGGCGAAGCTGAAAGAAGAACTGTTCGCAAGAATCCAGCCAGGCGATACCGTTGACGGAACCGTTAAGAACGTAACCGACTTCGGCGCATTCATTGATTTGGGCGGTGCAGACGGACTTCTTCATATTTCTGAGATGAGCTGGGGCCGTGTTGAGAATCCTAAGAAGGTATTCAAGGCAGGGGACCAGGTAAGGGTACTGATTAAGGATATCCAGGGAGAGAAAATTGCCCTGAGCCTTAAGTTCCCGGAGGCTAATCCATGGGTCAACGCAGCTGACAAGTATGCGGTTGGCAACGTGGTATACGGCCGTGTGGCACGTATGACTGATTTCGGCGCATTTGTAGAGCTGGAGCCAGGTGTGGACGCACTGCTTCATGTTTCCCAGATTTCCAGGGAGCATGTTGAAAAGCCTGCTGATGTTTTAAGAATTGGCCAGGAGATTGAGGCAAGAGTGGTAGACTTTAACGAGGCTGACCACAAGATCAGCTTAAGCATCAAGGCTATGCTGGCACCTGCTGCACAGGATGCGGATGTGGCTGACGTGGACATTGATGCCATGTCACAGTACACAGAAGAATAAGATGTGGATTCATGAGGACCGGTTGTGGGTTTTGCCCATAACCGGTTTTTTGATGCTTAGTTGCCTTTTATCTCCAGAACGGCTTGTGACCGTGCCTGGTTCCGTGATATACTGGAACAAAAAGGAAAAAGCTGGTGGCACGGCAGGCGGGGAACGTCTATTTCATGGCTGGGTTCAGAAGCAGGGATGCCTCGAAAATTCCGTTGCTGTAATCGAATTTTAATATGCCGTGATACCGTTCCACCAGATAACGCACAGAGGTAGTGCCGGTACCCATGTCCTCCCGCTTGGATGAAAGAAAACGTCCGTCCTTCATGCGTATGAGATGGGAATAGGTGTTCTGGATGGACAGGGCAATCATGGATTCGCCGGCCTGTCCGATGTTGATGGTGATGGAGGGCGTTCCCTGGGTCTGCCTTTGACATGCCTCCACTGCGTTGGAGAGAAGGTTGCCCAGTATGGTGCAGAAGTCTATCTCCGGCACAGGAAGGCTTTGAGGCAGGGAAATGGATGAGTTCACCGCGATGCCCTGGGACTGGGCTGTTTGTATGTAGTAATTGAGCAGCGCGTTGGAGGAAGGGTTCTGGCAGTACTGGGTGGTGTCCAGGGTAGCATAGGTGCCCAGATAGTCATTTATGTACTCCAGGGCAAATTCTGATTCCTTCTGCTCCAGCAGTCCCTTGAGCGTAATGAGATGGTGGCGGTAATCATGGCGTGCTTTTTTGAATTGTTCCAGATTATACTGGAGCGTGGCCATCTGGGATTTCTGAACACTGGCCAGCAGCCGGGTGGTCCGGTACTGTTCCTTGGCCGCATAGCTTTCAGACAGCCGGGACAGAATCCTCAGACTCACATAGTGGACCGTGTAGATACAGGCAAACCAGCAGACAGCAAAAAAAATCATGTCAGGATGATGCCGAAGCATGCGCGCGGGTGCCAGGGAACGGGATGCCAGGCGGAACATGATGAAAAAGAGCACCGGGATGGCGGCCAGGTATTTCCAGACCGGAAGAAGCCGTGTGTATTCCACTGCTTTGGTCAGATATTTATGCAGGATGTAATAGGCCACCCAGACCATGAGAAACAGAAAAATAAGATTGCTTAGCAATTTGTCCCCGGTGATAAGGGAACTGCTCTTATTAAGGGAAGCAGAGGCATTGGACAGGTCCGCGCAGTATCCGGCGGTATCTGTGAAGTTCTTAAAAAGGAAAAGGGAATAGATGTTCACAGGCCAGTCTGTGCGCACCATCCATTTACAGACCAGTATGTTGGTGGTCATGGTGGTGCAGGACCACGCCAGCTCCAGCCAGGGCCGGGACAGGAAAGGGCTGAAGCAGGTAAGACCTAAAACGTATACAAAAAACAGGTATCCCATAAGAATACCTGTGGTTTTTGACATAGAATACCGCCACTCCCTTCGGAATACCGCCAAAAAGGGAACGATAATGAAGATGATTTCGGCCAAAATCACACTTATCAGCTGTATCTGTGCAAAGCTCATCAGATGCCTCCGTTTAACTTGGAGAACTGGTAATCTGCATACTGCTGGTGAATCTGCGACCGCATGGTCCTGGTAATAGGCAGATGTTCTCCGGTTGTCAAAATGAACTCTGATTTCTCCATGGAAAAAACCTTGTCCATATTGATGATGCAATTCCGGTAGCAGCATATGAACTGGGAGTACATAAGGAGCATGCCGGAAAAATCCTCAAACCGCATGTAGGTGCGGACCGTCTTGTCGGGAAGATGGATTTGTATGTAGTGGTTGGAATAATCGGTGTAAAGGATAGAGTCAATGGGAATCTTCAGCATGATGCGGCTTTCCTTTACCTCTATATAATGGCTCTGCTTCCTGCGGGATACAGACAAAAAATACTCCATGGTCTGGCTGAACTTGTCGTAGCGGATAGGCTTTACCATGTAATCCAGAGCACGGACCTCATATCCCTTCAGGGCAAAATCGGTGCTGCTGGTAGTGAACACGATGGTACAGGAATCATCATCCCTGCGGACCCTTTCAGCGATTCGGATACCGGAAGTCTCATTCCGGAGAAAAATATCTATGAAAATAAGGTCAAAGCTGCCTCTCTGCCAGCAGCGAAGGAAGTCGGCGGCGGTATTGAAGATGGTCGTCTGCTGGCAGGTATGTGTGTCGGAGCAATAGGTGGATATAAAGCCGGCTAACTGACGGGCCTCATCTATCGAGTCGTCGATGACTGCAATGTTCACGGTGCCCTTCCTTTCTTTATGTATGGTTACAGGGTAACAAAAGGTTTATAAATTATCCTGTGACGGTACGTTATGAAACAATCCATATAGGTTCAGTATAATATACAACAAATTAAATTGCAAGGGCAATTGGAATAAGTTGTAAGTGCGGTATAGGCAGGCCCCTGCCTGGGTATAATCCATTTGTACTTATTTTGTAACAGCAAGAAAGGAGCAAGAACCTACATGGGAAAGTCTAAGAAGAATGAGGGATTTGATCCTCATAACCTGAGTGCGCAGGACCAGCTTAAATTTGAGATTGCCCAGGAACTGGGGTTGGACGCAAAGGTCATGGAGGGAGGATGGAGGAGCCTGACAGCCAAGGAAAGCGGCAAGATAGGAGGCCTTATCACAAAGCGTAAGCGGGAACTTAAGAAAGAGGCATTGCAGCAGGAATGATTTTCCGATATACTGTTTTATATCTGTAATCAGGAATGATACAAAGGAGACGGGAATGAAGATAGGTATGATTTGTTTTACGGCAAGAGGCACCGCGATATGCCGCCTGCTGTGCCGCCGGTTCAGGGATACAGGAACAGAGAGCACAGGATATGTGCCGCGGCGCTTCTGGAAGCCGGAATGGGAGGCGGAGGGAATCCGGCCTCAGGACAAGTCTCTTTCGGAATGGACCGGATCCATGTTTGAAGAGAAAAGAGCGCTGGTGTTCATCGGCGCGGCCGGTATTGCAGTCAGGGCCATTGCGCCCTTTGTCCGGGATAAGATGACGGACCCCCCGGTGGTGGCGGCTGACGAAGCCGGGCATTTTTGTATCCCCCTGCTGTCAGGCCATGTGGGGGGAGCCAATGAGCTGGCTGAAAGAATGGCGGACTGGCTTCAGGGCATACCGGTCATAACCACGGCCACAGATGTCAATGGTGTCTTTGCGGTGGATGTCTTTGCGGTCCGCAGCGGCCTTTGCATAACTGACAGAAAAGAGGCCAAAGAAATTTCTGCCTGGCTGCTGGATGGCGGAAAGGTGGGATTTTTCTGCGATCCGGAGTGCCGCGGGGCGGAGAGGGCGTCTGGATCCGGGCCCTTAAAAAACAGGAGTTCAGGCAGAGAGACAGAGAACGTTGGGTATGGTACAGAGGACATATGCAGGCATAATATATGTAGGAACAGCGTGTGCAGGCATAACATATGGATCACATTCCGTAACAGTGAAAGGCCCACCCTTTCTCCGGACAAGGAGGCGGTCTTTCTTCGCCTGGTTCCAAAGGTGGTGGTGGTGGGCGTGGGCTGCAGGAAGGGAACTTCGCCGGATATCCTGGAAGGCCGTGTCCTAAAAGCGCTGGAAAGCGGGAACATTGACCCGGCGGCGGTAAAGGCATTATCCACCATAGACATTAAGGCAGGGGAAGAGGCGGTGACCAGGCTGGCCGGCAGGTACGGGTGGGAGCTGCGTACATTTACATCCGGGGAGCTGCTGGCTGTGGAAGGAGAGTTTGAGGAATCCGAGTTTGTAAGGTCCACAGTGGGCGTGGGCAATGTCTGCGAAAGGTCCTGCACGGCCAGGGGAGGAAGACTTCTAATACATAAGCAGGCCGGAGAAGGGGTGACGGTGGCGGCAGCCATAGAGCCGGCTGCAGGGAAATTAACACCACAGGTACTTGTGCGGCAGCGGCTTCCTTGGCAGCTGCCGTTATGTTGTTGCAGGGCAGGAGAATGGAGCAGGTGTCCCTGACAACGCCAAAGGGAGTCCGTCTGGACCTGGAGGTGGAGGAAATGGATATAAGGGAGAACTGTGTCTGCTGCGGTGTCAGAAAGGATGCAGGTGACGATCCGGATGTGACGGACGGTCTTATGGTGTATTCACAGGTCCGGCTGCCGGACGCGGACGGCGGCGGCGCCGGAGATGCGAGAGATGCCGGAGATGCGAGAGATGCCGGAGATGCCGGAGATAACACAGATGCCGGAGATAACAGAAATGCCTGTGGGGATTATGTGTATGAGAAAGACGGATTGCGCCTGAATTTATCCGGAGGAGTGGGAGTGGGAAGGGTAACCCGGTGCGGTTTGAACTGCGAAGTGGGAAAAGCTGCCATTAACCCGGTTCCCAGGCAGATGATATTTGAACAGGTGGCCGGTGTGTGCCGGGAAGCTGGTTTTAAGGGAGTGCTTTCCATTGAAATCCGTGTGCCGGAAGCCCTGAAGGTGGCGGATAAGACCTTTAACAGCCGTCTGGGTATCCGGGGAGGCATATCCATACTGGGGACCAGCGGAATGGTGGAGCCCATGAGCGAGACAGCCCTCCTTGATACCATCCGTCTGGAGCTGAGACAGAGGATCCGAAATGGGGAGAAGAACCTTCTGGTAACGCCGGGAAATTACGGTGAGAATTTTGTGGGCACTGTACTTGGCCTGGGCCTTGGACAGGCCGTGAAATGCAGTAATTTTATAGGCAGTACCATTGACATGGCAGTGGAAGAAGGGGCTGAGTCCATTCTGCTTATAGGTCATGGAGGAAAGCTAATCAAGCTGGCAGCCGGTATTATGAATACCCATTCCTCCTGGGCGGACGGGAGAATGGAAATCCTGGCAGCCCACGGAGCTGCCTGCGGCGCGAAAAGAGAGCTGGTGGAACAGATTCTGGAAGCAGTGACCGTGGACGAGGGGCTGCGCCTATTAGAAACAGAGGATGGCCTGCGTGAGCAGGTGATGAAGCGGGTGATGGCCCGGCTGGAACAGCATGTGAAACAGCGGGCCGGCGGACGTCTGAGGGCAGAGGTTATTGTATTTACCAATGAGCGCGGGATACTTGGGTCAACCACCGGCGCAGATGATATGTTACTGTACTTTACGGACAGAATAAGTAATAGATGAAAGGCGGAACAAAATGATACATATAGTAGGAGCGGGTCCGGGAGCCGTTGATTTGATTACGGTCCGTGGGCAGAAACTTTTGTCAGAGGCGGATGTGGTCATCTATGCGGGTTCCCTGGTCAGCCGTGCTCTATTGGACTGGGCCAGGCAGGATGCCAGGATTTATGACAGTGCCTCCATGGACCTGGAGCAGGTCATGGAAGTGATGGAACAGGCGGAACGGGACGGTCTTACCACGGTGCGCCTCCACACCGGGGATCCCTGCCTCTATGGCGCCATACGGGAACAGATGGACGGTCTGGATGCCAGAGGGATACAATATGACATATGTCCCGGAGTCAGCTCTTTCTGCGGAGCCGCCGCAGCCCTTGGGATGGAATATACCCTGCCCGGTATCAGCCAGAGTGTGGTAATAACCAGAATGGCCGGGAGGACACCTGTGCCGGAACGTGAATCCATAGGGAAATTTGCTGCCCACGGCAGCACCATGGTGATATTCCTGAGCGCAGGTATGACGGGAGAGCTGTCAGATGAACTGATGAAGGGCGGATATCCGGGAGATACGCCAGCAGCCATTGTATATAAGGCAACCTGGCCGGATGAGAAGACGGTCCGGTGTACGGTAGCCACCTTAAAGGAGACGGCAGACAGGGAGGGCATCCATAAGACCGCCCTTATTGTGGTGGGAAATACGGTGGCCCAGACCGGCTATGAGCGCTCAAAGCTTTACGATCCTGCCTTTACAACCGGATTTCGGGCCGGCCGGGAAGACGTCCCGGGGAAAATGGAGCCGGGGACACTCTATGTGGTGGGAATGGGACCCGGAGAAAAAAAGCAGATGACAGGACAGGCACTGGAAGTGATGGGCCGGTGCCAGGTCATAGCCGGTTATACGGTTTATGTGGACCTGGTAAGGGGATTGTTCCCCCAGAAGGAGTTTCTGACCACTGCCATGACCAGGGAAGAGGAACGGTGCCGTAAGGCGTTTGAATGCTGCATGGAGGGAAAGAACACAGCTATGATTTGCAGCGGGGACGCGGGGGTATACGGAATGGCGGGCCTTATACTGGAGCTGGCTCAGCAGTATCCCGGTGTCAGAGTCAGGATAGTGCCGGGAATTACGGCTGCCTGCGCAGGGGCAGCTGTTCTGGGAGCGCCGCTGATGCACGATTTTGCTGTCATCAGCTTAAGCGACCGGCTTACGCCCCTGGAAGATATATGGAACCGGGTAGAGGCAGCAGCCAAGTCTGACTTTGTCATATGCCTTTACAATCCGGCCAGCAAGGGACGGCCCGACTTTTTCCGTCAGGCGTGCACCAGGATTCTTAAGTACAGAAAAGGGGATACCGTGTGCGGGCTGGCTGTGAACATTGGCAGGGAAGGGGAAGAGACGGAGGTCCTTACCCTGGAGAAACTGAAGGATCGCCGGGTGGACATGTTTACCACGGTTTATATCGGCAATTCCCATTCCATGCAGATTGGCTCCTATATGGTAACGCCCAGAGGTTACAGGTATGAAGGAAAATAAGAAAAGTGTCATACTGTTTGCCGGGACCACGGAGGGGAGGCTGCTGGCTGAATATCTTCAGGAGCTTGACCGGCCCTTTGTAATCTGCGTGGCTACCGGATACGGAAGGGATTTGCTGGAGGATATATGCAGGCCGGACAGGACCGGATGCATGGAGATACGCCAGGGGCGCCTGGATGTCACGGAAATGGAGCAGATGTTTGATGAGCTGCGGCCGGAACTGGTTATTGACGCCACTCATCCATATGCGGCGGAAGTAACCCACAACATAAAAATGGCCTGTTCCAGACGAAAGGGCCTGCGGCTTTTAAGGTGCCTGCGTGAGCCGGGGGCCGGGGACAGCCGGCCGGGAGTCATCCATATGCCTGATGTGGAGGCGGCAGTCACATGGCTGTCCTCTGTGAAGGGAAATATTCTGGTGACCACAGGCAGCAAGGAGCTGGCTGCGTATACAAGGATAAGGGATTATGGGCAGAGAATTTATGCCAGGATCCTGCCCTCGGCGGAGGCCGTGGCCCAGTGCAGGAGTCTGGGCTTTGAGGGCCGCCATATTATCGCCATGCAGGGACCGTTTTCAGAGGAAATGAATCTGGCACAGCTCAGGGAATACGGATGTGCTTATCTGGTTACCAAGGATGGGGGCGCAGCCGGAGGATTTCCGGAAAAGATAAAGGCAGCCCACAGGGCCGGGGCAGCGGCAGTGGTGATTGACCGGCCGGGCAGCGGGGTAGGCATATCCCTGGATGAGATAAAGGGGCAGCTAAAGGAGTTGATGGACCATGAAAGGAAAGGAAGCATATATGGATGATTTAAGGCCAATTGTATATCTGGTGGGCATAGGAATGGGGGGCGAGGACCAGCTGACGGGCCGGGCAATGGATTGCCTGGAGGCGGCCCAGGTGGTGATGGGGGCGGAGCGGATGCTGGACAGCGTCAGCGCCTATACCGATAAGAAGCGGGTATTTTCAGCCTACAAGCCCAGTGAGATGGTACAGTGGCTGGGCAGCTTCCGGTGGGATGAGGCAGCCCTGGTGCTGTCAGGAGATACGGGCTTTTACAGCGGGGCTGAGGCGGCGGCCAAGGCATTTTTGCGGGAGGGATGGGATGTGGAATTTGTTCCGGGCGTGTCCAGCCTGTCCTATTTCTGCGCCAGGTTGGGAAAGAGCTGGCAGAATGTCCATCCGGTCAGCAGCCATGGAAGGGACTGCGATGTGGTGGCCTATATCCGCAGCTTCAGGAGCTGCTTTATTTTGCTGGGAGGAGCCGGCAGCGTGCCGGATTTGTGCCGTCAGCTGGTCAGCAGCGGAATGAGCAGCGTGACTTTATGGGCAGGAGAAAATTTTTCATACGAGGACGAACGCATTGCCTGGGAGATGACTCCTGCCGAGCTTCTGATGGAGGATGAGCGCCTTCCCTTTGGCAGCCTGGCCTGTGTTTTGGTGGAGAATACAGAGGCGGCGGAAGGACAGCTTTATCCTCAGTCCGGTCCCCGGGATGAGGACTTTATCAGGGGCCAGGTGCCTATGACAAAAAAGGAGGTGCGGAGGATATCACTGGATAAGCTGTGTATCGGCTCTCAGGCCGTGTGTTATGATATCGGGGCCGGCACCGGCTCCGTGGCGGTGGAGATGGGTATGGAGATACGCAGGCGGGGCGGCAGCGGCCAGGTGTATGCCATTGAGCGGAACCGGGAAGCCCTGCAGCTGATTGAATCCAACTGCCAGAAGTTCCATGGAAGCTGGATGGGATTTCACATTGTGGAAGGCGAGGCGCCTGAGGCTATGAAGGGGCTGGAGCCTCCCACCCACGCATTCATCGGAGGAAGCGGAGGTCACATGCGTGAAATCGTGGCAGCCCTCCTTGACGCCAATCCCCATGTGAGAATTGTGGCTAACGCCATTACACTGGAGACTGTGGGTGAGATTCTGGCATGCATGAAGGAATTCGGATTTGCCACAGGAGAGATAACCCAGGTATGGGCAGCTCCTGTGGATACGGTGGGAAGCTACCATATGCCAAAAGCGCAGAACCCGGTGTATGTGGCGGTTATGCAGGACCCAAAAGACGATGAGGGAGAGATACAATGGCAGGAGTTATGATAGCGGCTCCGGGAAGCGGCAGCGGGAAGACAATGGTAACCTGCGGCCTGCTGACCCTTCTTAAAAGGAAGGGATATAATCCGGCTGCGTTTAAGTGCGGACCGGACTACATTGACGGCCTGTTCCACCGCAGGGTTCTGGGAGTGGAAAATGGAAACCTGGACAGCTTTTTTGAGACCGGAACACATATGAGACAGAAACTGTCCCGGAGCATGGAACACCACTTTGTGGTGGCGGAAGGGGTCATGGGATATTTTGACGGCCTGGGGGGCGTGTCTGTACAGGGGAGCTCCTTTGAGATTGGAAGGATTCTCGGTCTGCCGGCGATTCTGGTGGTGGATGGAAGAGGAGCCAGCGTATCTCTGATGGCATTGATTCAGGGATTTTTGGAATATGATACGGCATTGCTTGATGGCGAGAAAAAAACTCACAGCAAAGCGGGCTGTGATGCGGAATGTGTGGCTGGCGCAAAAGACGGAGAATGCAGTAAGAGCCAGTGTAATAAGAGCCAATGCGGGGAAAATGCGGAAAAATATCATGAGAAAAAAGCTCACGAATTACACGGGCATATTTACGGAACCTCAGGCTGCCTCGGGAACCGTGATGAAAATAATAACATAGGGGGCATCTTTTTCAACCGTATGTCCCCTATGATATATAACCGTATAAAACCTATGGTGGAGGAACGGTTTCAGGTTCCGGTCATAGGATATTTGCCTGAACTGAACTTCCTTCAGGTGGGAAGCCGCCATCTGGGACTGGTGCTGCCGGATGAGATAGATGGAATCAGGCAGCAGCTGGAACAGCTGGCGGACCGGATGGATGACAATTTGGAGTGGGAACCGTTATTGAAGATTGCTGCTGACGCAGGCGGACGGGACTGGGCGGTACCGGTCCGGGAAGAAGCAGGAGCCGGGCAGGAGACGGGGAATGCAGCGGGAATTAAGCCGGGAAACGAGCTGGGAAACAAGCCGGAAAACATACCGCATTTTCGTCTGGGGATTGCCAGGGATGAGGCATTCTGTTTTTATTATGAGGACAATCTGAAGGCCATGGAACAGGCTGGGGCCAGGCTTGTGTACTTTAGTCCGCTCCATCAGAAGCAGCTGCCGGAGGGACTGGACGGGCTGATTTTGGGGGGCGGTTATCCTGAAAACCACGGGGAGGCTCTGGCGGCCAACAGGACCATGCGGGATTCGGTGGCTGCGGCTGCCGCGTCCGGAATGCCCATATTGGCAGAGTGCGGGGGATACCTCTATCTGCTGGACAGTCTGGAGGGAGCCGACGGAACGGTTTATCCCATGGCAGGGGTTTTGAAGGGCCGCGGATACAGGGCCGGGAAAACCGGCAGGTTTGGATACATAACCCTGGAGCCCAACCGCTGCCTTCCCTATCTACAGGAAGGGGAGGAGATAAAAGGCCATGAATTTCATTACTGGGACTGCGATTGCGGGGAGGATGAATTTTGTATGACGGCTGTCAAGCCAAAGGGCGGCCGCAGCTGGCCCTGTATGAGAACAGAAAAGCAGGTGATGGCAGGTTTTCCACACCTCTATTATCCCTCATGCCCCGGACTGGTCCGGCGGTTTGCCGGACAGTGCGTGGAATACGGACAGGGCCATGGCAGGGAGTATGACGGACAGGGCCATGGCGGGGAGTATGACGGACAAGAACATGACGGAGAGGAACATGAGCTATGACATTGAAGGAAGCGATGAAGAGCATTAAGCCGGCCAGCCAGATACTCAGGCAGCAGGCAAAGCAGCGCTGGGACCAGGTGGCCAAGCCTTTGGGAAGCCTGGGAGTCCTGGAGGAGGATATCATACGCATAGCTGCTGCTTCCGGCAGCCTGGCAGTCAGTCTGCGTCCCAGGGCTATTGTGGTTATGTGTGGGGACAATGGTGTTGTAAAGGAAGGGGTGACCCAGACAGGACAGGAGGTTACCGCCATTGTGGCAGGAAACATGGCCCGGGGAAATTCATGTGTCTGCCTTATGGCCCGCCAGGCAGGGGCCGACGTGATTCCTGTGGATGTGGGTATGGCCTGCCGCGACGCGGTTCCCGGTGTGGTGAACCGGAAAGTGGCATATGGGACAAAGGATTTCCTGGAGGAACCTGCCATGACCAGGGAGGAGACGGTGAAGGCCATGGAGGCAGGTGCGGATATGGCTGTGGAACTGAAGGAAAGAGGCTATGTGCTGGCCGGCTCCGGGGAAATGGGAATCGGCAATACCACTACCAGCAGCGCCCTGCTTTCCGTGCTTCTTAATATGGACCCGGAACTGGTGACGGGCCGGGGGGCAGGTCTGACCACTGCCGGTTACAACCGCAAGGTACAGGTCATAAGGGAAGGCATCCGCATCCGAAAGCCGTCCGGAGAGGATCCGGTGGACGCGCTGTCCAAAGTGGGCGGACTGGATTTAGCGGCTCTGACCGGATTTTACATCGGATGCGCGGCCTGCGGCCTGCCGGTGGTGCTGGACGGGCTTATAACAGGGGCAGCAGCTCTGGCAGCTGTCAGAATCAGCCCGGATGTAAAAGGATATCTGCTGGCCTCCCACGTTTCAGCCGAGCCTGCCGGGGCAATGGTTCTGGATGCTCTTGGCCTTAAACCTGCTATTTCTGCGGGAATGTGCCTGGGGGAGGGCACCGGCGCTACGGCCCTGTTCCCACTTTTAGATATGGCGGCTGCTGTGTACACGCAGATGAGCAGCTTTGATGACATCCATGTGGATGCGTATGAGCATCTGGTGTAATTGGGAAGCGTGCGGCCCGGATACACATGACGACACGATGATAGGAGACTGGAATGATTACTCTGGTGACAGGCGGCAGCGGCAGCGGAAAATCAGAATACGCGGAAGGGCTTATTCTGGACTCACCCTGTTCCCGCCGTTTTTATGTGGCTACCATGATTGCATATGGAAAAGAGGGAAGGGACAAGGTGGATCGCCACCGTATGCTCCGAAGGGGAAAGGGGTTTATCACCATAGAAAAGCCCCGGAATGTGGGAGAGGTGATGGTGGGAGAGTATGAGACTGGTTTAAGCCCCTCATCCCGGACCGGCCGTGCCCTTTTGCTGGAGTGCGTATCCAACCTGGCGGCCAATGAGATGTTTAAGGAGAAGGGGACAGGGAAAGAAGAGGGAACGCAGAAAGAAGGGACAGGGAAAACGGAAGCAGGAGAGCAGCAGGGCGGTCCGATTCAACGCCTGTCCCATAAGATTGCAGAGGACATCATTTCCCTGGCCGGACAGGTTCAGGATATGGTGATTGTCACCAATGAAGTGGATCGGGATGGAATCTGTTACGAACCTGAGACAATGGAGTATATCCGTCTCATGGGCTGCCTGAATCAGAAGCTGGCATCTGCCGCTGACCGGGTGGTGGAGGTGGTTTATGGCATTCCCGTGCTCTTAAAGCCCTCCGCCCTGGGGCTGGCAGCAATCGGGTCTGACTTTATAAGAAGGGAGTGTCAGGGAGAATGAACGGACTTTATTCCTGCATCATAGCAATTTCCATGTATTCTAAGATACCCATGCCTAACGTGGAGTGGACCGAAGAACGCATGCGCTATGTCATGTGCTTTTTTCCTCTGGTGGGGATTGTCCAGGGAGCGGCCCTGGGCCTTTGGCTCCATCTTGCCCTGGATGTGCTGAATCTGTCCGTGGGTGCTGCGGCTCTCACAGGGGCAGCCATTCCCCTGCTGGTAACCGGAGGGATTCACATGGACGGTTTTCTGGATACCATGGATGCCATTCATTCCTATGGCGACAGAAGCAGAAAGCTGGAAATTTTAAAAGACCCCCATCTGGGAGCCTTTGCGGTGATTTCCTTCGGCGTTTACATGATGCTCTATCTGGGCGTTTTCCATGAATACCTGTCTCTTGTCCTGAGGGAGGACAGGGGGGACAGATATTTTCTTTACGCGGTTCCCTGTCTTGTGTTTGTGATGGAGCGGGCCTTCAGCGGCCTCTCCGTGGTCACCTTTCCCCAGGCCAAGAAGAAGGGACTGGCAGCCGGATTTGGCGGGGCAGCCAAAAAAAAGGCGGATTCCCTGGTGCTGCTTCTGTGGATGCTTATTTGTCTGGGAGCAGGCGCGGCAGCCGTTAAGATGGGCTGCCGGGGGGCAGGGACGGCGGCAGGAGTCCTGCTTATGACCCACCTGGCTGTGTTTATATGGTATTACAGGATGTCTGTGAAACAGTTCGGCGGGGTGACCGGGGATTTGGCCGGATGTTTTTTGCAGGTTTGTGAACTGGCCGGTCTGGCGGCAGCCGCGGTTCTTTTAAAAGCAGGCCTAATGGGAGGAATGTAGGAATGATCTTGGTGACAGGAGGAAGCTCCCAGGGCAAGAGGGAGTTTGTCAGACAGTACCTGGGGGAACAGGATGCAGACAGATTTGTCTGGACAGAGGGCGAAAAGGCCTCCTGGGAGGAATTTATGGACGGCAGGTTCTGCCGTGATTTCCAGCTCTTTGTCAGGCGGGTAATGGAGGGAAGTGCAGGCCCTTCCTGCAGAGAACGGAAGGGACTTTCCACGGACCAGATTCTTGAACAGCTTCTGGAGGAGCTGCTGGCCGGACCCAAGAACCGTGTTTTGGTGACAGACGAGATAGGCTGCGGCATCGTGCCGGCAGAGGCCTTTGAGCGTCTGTACCGGGAGGAGACGGGGCGGCTCTGCTGCCGGATTGCCGGGGAAGCAGAGGAAGTGTGGCGGGTGTGCTGCGGCGCAGGGATGCGGATTAAATGACGAGGTAGGTAGACATGGATATTACGTGGCTGGATATATGGAAATTTCACGGTGCGGCCCTGCTGGCTGGCTGCGTGATTGACTGGATAATAGGAGATCCTTTATGGCTCCCCCATCCGGTGCGCCTTATGGGAACCATGATTGCCGGAATGGAATCGCGGCTCAGACAACGGAGCGGGGGCATGGGAAAGAAAGGCCAGTTCCGGGCAGGGGCCATCCTCACCGTCTCCATGTGCATCATATGGTGGTGTGTTCCGTGGGCAGCCGTTCACTGGGCGGAGCAACTGTGCCTGGACCGGGCCTGGGCATTGCTTCTGCCGGCAGAGGGATTTCTGTGCAGTCTCATGCTGGCAGCCAGGGGACTGTATACAGAGAGCATGAAGGTGTGCCGCAGTCTGGAGGAAGGCCGCACCGAGGAGGCCAGATATAATGTATCCATGATTGTGGGAAGGGATACCGCAGCGCTGGATGAGGGCGGAATCGCCAGGGCAGCCGTGGAGACTGTGGCTGAAAATGCCTCTGACGGTGTCATTGCCCCCTTTTTGTTCATGGCTTTTCTGGGTCCGGCAGGAGGTATGCTGTACAAGGCCGTCAATACCATGGATTCCATGGTGGGATACAAAAATGACAGATACATGTACTTCGGCCGCTGTGCCGCCAGGCTGGACGACCTGCTTAATCTGGCGCCGGCCAGGCTGACCGGAATCCTAATGGTTCTGGGGGCATGGGTTCTGCCGGGCATGGACGGGGCTCATGCCTTTAAGGTGTTCCTTCGGGACAGGAAACGCCATGCCAGCCCTAATTCCGCCCACGGCGAGGCTGCCTGTGCAGGCGCCCTTCATCTTCGACTGGCCGGTGACGCCTGGTACTTCGGAACTCTTCATAAAAAGCCCTATATCGGGGATGATGACAGGAAAATCGAACCGGCTGGATTATTCTGCCAATATCAATCCCCTTGGCATGCCGGAGGCGGTCAGGCAGGCTCTGAGGGACTGCCTGGAGAGGGAGGTATGCAGCCTGTACCCGGACAGCCGGTGTGAAAGGCTGAGACAGGCCCTGGGAAAGCATCATGGGGTGGAGGATAAATGGATTATCTGCGGCAACGGGGCAGCTGATTTGATCTTCGGACTGGCAGCTGCGCTGCGTCCTGTACGCGGGCTGGTGACAGCTCCCGCCTTTTCCGAGTATGAGCAGGCATTGAGGTCGGTGGGATGCAGGACCGACTATTATTATCTCAGGGAGGACGGGGATTTTGCCCTGGACGCGGCAGGAATGTGCGGCTGTGTCCAGGAGGCGGCAGAGAGGGGGCGGCCCTACGATGTGGTGTTTCTGTGCAATCCCAACAATCCCACAGGAATACCCGTTAAAAAGGAAGAGGTGGAGCAGCTGGCAGATACGTGTGAACGCCTGGGGGCTTACCTGGCAGTGGATGAATGCTTCTGCGATTTTCTGGATAATTCAGAATCATATTCCGTCATACCTGACCTGGCCCGGTTTACGCATCTGTTTGTCCTTAAGGCATTTACAAAGCTGTATGCCATGGCCGGGCTGCGGCTGGGCTACGGCCTCTGCAGCGACAGCGGCCTTCTGGAACGGCTTCAGGCAGTACGCCAGCCCTGGTCTGTGTCCGGCCCGGCCCAGTGCGCCGGTGTGGCGGCCCTTGGGGAGACGGATTTTGCGGAGCGCACCAGAGCGGTGCTTAAAGGGGAGCGGGAGAGGCTTTCTGCCGCCCTCCATGACCTGGGCTTTCAGGTATATCCATCCCAGGCCAATTATCTGTTCTTTCGGGACCGGGAAGAGGATGGTATCCTGGAAAAAGGCCGGCTTTACCAGGAGCTGCTGGGCCGGCGCATCCTGATCCGCAGCTGTGCCAATTATCCGGGGCTGGACTCATCCTTTTACCGTATCTGTGTTAAGCTGAGACAGGACAATGAACAGCTCATCCGGGAAATGACCCGGGTGCTTGAGAGGAGGAAACCATGTCCCAACATACAAAGTCAATCATGATTCAGGGAACCATGTCCAATGCGGGAAAGAGCATCCTGGCAGCCGGACTGTGCCGCATCTTTCATCAGGACGGCTACAGGACAGCGCCTTTTAAATCCCAGAACATGGCCCTTAATTCCTACATAACTCCGGAAGGGCTGGAGATGGGACGGGCCCAGGCCGTACAGGCGGAGGCGGCGGGAATTGTGCCCAGTGCGGACATGGGCATGGCGGACATGGCGGACGCCCCGGTGCTTCTGGTGGGGGACATTGACAGAGGCGGTGTCTTTGCCCAGCTCTACGGTACGGTGGCCCTGCTGACAGAGGAGGAGAGAAAGCGTATAAAGGGCTTGATCATCAACAAATTCAGAGGCGACAGGTCCATACTGGAGCCCGGGATTTCCATGCTGGAGGATCTGTGCGGCATACCGGTGGTGGGGGTGGTACCCTATATGGATGTGGATATCGAGGATGAGGACAGCCTGAGCAGCCGCCTGGAGACAGGAAAAGGCAAAGCACCTGCTGCGGTGGATTTGGCGGTGATCCGCTTTCCGCGTATCTCCAATTTTACGGATTTTAATGTGTTTTCAGGAATCCCCGGAGTGTCCCTGCGCTATGTGACAAGGGCTTGTGACCTTGGAACCCCCGACATGGTCATCCTTCCCGGCACCAAGAATACCATCCATGACCTGCTGTGGATGCGCCAGAACGGTCTGGAGGCGGCAATCCTTAAGCTGGCGGACCGCCGGGTGCCTGTATGGGGAATCTGCGGCGGCTACCAGATGATGGGAGAGGTGCTGGTGGACGAAAAAGGGGTGGAGTCAGACCTTCCGTCACGTACATCCGGAATGGGCCTTCTTCCCCTTAAGACGGAGTTTGAGGAAGAAAAGATAAGGACCCAGGTGGAAGGCGCGTTCGGCCAGCTGGACGGCTGCCTTGGCGGGTTGTCGGGAAAATCCATTGAGGGATATGAAATCCATATGGGCCGCACGTACATTGACCGGGAAGAGGGGGCCGCGGACACGGCCAGAATCGTTCTCTGGCGCAGGGAACCGGAAATATGCCGCCCCATGGACTATGTGATGGAAACGGGAAAGGACAGGCTTTCATCCAGACAGGCCAGGATGGACGGGTGGAACAGGGGAAATATCTACGGCACCTATGTCCACGGAATCTTTGACAGCCCGGGAATAGCCGGGGCAGTGGCAGAGGCCCTGGCCGCGGCAAAGGGCCTCTGCCTGGAACAGGCCGCGGATATGGATTACCGCACGTACAGGCAGCAGCAGTATGACAAGCTCGCAGAAGAGCTCAGGGAGAATCTGGACATGGCTGCCGTGTACAGAATCATGGACATCAGCCAAAAAGGAAAAATGGGCATCAGCCGAAAGGGAAAAGGAGAGGAGAAGCCGGATGACGGATATACAGTTGGAACAGGTACTGCCGGGAGATATTGAAAGGCGCAGTTTTGAGATCATACAGGAGGAACTGTCCTTTGTCACGGATACCAATATGGGGCTGTCCGGGATCAATAAAAAAAGGCTGTCCGCCCTGGGCGGGGAAGCCTTCTGTTTTATGGCAGATGAAGATGTGGCCCTGCAGGCAAAGGAACAGGACACCACCAGAGCTGTGGCCAGCATGGAGAAGGCGGCCAGGCTCTACGGGCTGCAGGGGCGTCCGCTGATTTTTGCCGTAGGCAATGCGCCCACGGCCCTGGTCCGCATTTATGAGCTTATAGAAGAAGGACTGGTCTCCCCGGCCCTTGTCATCGGCGTGCCGGTGGGATTCGTGAATGTGGTCCAGTCCAAGGAACTGATTCTGACTCTGGAGGATACGCCGTATATTGTGGCAAGGGGAAGAAAAGGCGGCAGTAATGTTGCCGCCGCCATTTGTAACGCGCTGTTATACCAGATTCCTGTGTAAAGTGTGGAGGAAGGCAGGCTTCCGGCACGCTCCGGTCTATTTCCGGCCGCTCCAGCAGTAGGTGCAGAGCTTGCAGGGGGAGATGCCGATGGACTTCACCAGGTCATCCAGCCTGTGGTAACGAAGGGTGGTGAATCCCAGGCGCTTGCGGATTTCCTCAATCATTTCTTTGTAATTGGCGCTGTCCGGGTCCGTGTAAGTGTTTAACACGTCCCGGGACACATTATCTCCCTCCCTGTCCCGAATAATGCGTCTGGTAATCAGATCCAGCTCTGAGGTGGAACGGGAAAAGTTAAGATAGGGGCATCCGAACATAAGGGGAGGGCAGGCCGGACGTATGTGCACTTCCTTTGCGCCGCTCTGGTACAGGAATTCCGTTGTCTCACCCAGCTGTGTGCCCCGCACAATGGAGTCGTCGATGAGCAGCAGCTTTTTGCCGCGGATCAGCGCGTCCACAGGAATCAGCTTCATGCGGGCGATCAGGTTTCTCTGGCCCTGATTCTGGGGCATGAAGGACCGGGGCCAGGTGGGAGTGTACTTGATAAAGGGACGGGCAAATGGAATGCCGGATTCATTGGCATACCCGATGGCGTGTGCGATGCCTGAGTCGGGAACGCCCGCAACCACTTCGGGCTGCGCCTCATCCCTCTTTGCCAGCAGCTTTCCGCACTCATAGCGCATGCTCTCCACATTGATGCCCTCGTAGCTGGATGTGGGATAGCCGTAGTATACCCACAGGAAGGAGCATATCTTCATTTCTTCCCTGGGAGGGC
>PPYE01455854.1_pt1 | contig 19145 bp, 10 predicted proteins | sample 1559881 | NCBI WGS metagenome assembly PPYE01 (sample SAMN08240022, study PRJNA423297) | Human gut metagenome, whole genome shotgun sequencing project. | reverse complement strand
TCGGACGTAACTTCTCTTAGAAAACGATAATACATTCGTTGTGATTCCGCCGAAGGGTTCGGGCTGTCGAATACATCACCTGCTATCAACAATACATCTATTTCATGCTGTCTTATCTGCTGTTTCAGCCATTCTAGAAAATGGAGATGCTCTTCCCGCCGGTCGTATTCATAAAAAGTCTGGCCCAGATGCCAGTCTGCTGTATGGAGAATTTTCATTAGCTGTTCGGTTTGTTTCCTGCAAAAATAGGAAAACTAAATGAAAAAAGGTATTTCTTTTAGGTACAACCTCTAAATGAAAACTATTTTTCATGCAGAAAACAAGCAGACATGCCACCTTTTCGCTATCTTTGCCATACGAGATAAATAATAAGAAGAAAGGAGAACGTCATGAGTACAATCACATTGGAATCAATACAAAACGAACTGATTCGGGAAATCCTGGACATCAAGAATGTAAAGGTGTTGGAGTCTGTAAGGAAGACTCTTGTTCATGCTAAAAAGGAAATGGAATCTGTTTCTACCATGGTGGCAGAGGATGAAGAACCCTACATGACCAAAAGTGAAATAATGGACGGGCTGTCCGAGGCTTGCAAAGACATCAAACTGATGCGTGAAGGAAAGCTGAAAGGCCGTCCCATAGAAGAATTGCTCAATGAACTATAAAATCAAAGTATATCGCCACTTCGAAAAAGAAGTTAAGAAACTTTCCAAGCGATATAAATCATTGAAGCAAGACTTGACAATTTTAGCCGCAGAACTCATGCAGAACCCTGACATGGGTACTGATTTAGGCAATGGCCTACACAAAGTACGCATGAGTATAGCATCAAAAGGAAAAGGGAAAAGAGGTGGAGCAAGAGTGATCACTCTCATCGCCACTCTATCCAAAGAAGAAAAAGAGATTGGCTTACATTTCATTTATGATAAATCAGAGCGTGAGAATATCACTGATAAAGAGTTACAAGCGGTCTTGAAAGACAACGGAATTATCTGAAAAGACGAACCGGTCATGCCAACTGAGGCATGGCCGGTTCGTATATCTATCATCATTCAGCCACCAGCCGCACCTCATAAATATGCGGAGTCACTTTCTCATTTCCTTTACCGATCTTTATCTCCAGTTGCTCATTGGATTGCATAGATGCAGGTACATCAAATATCCCAACCGATACATCCGAAACCGGTTTACCAGCCAATCGTCCTACTTCCTGCCCGTTTATCCATACTTTTGCATCCTTACGAATCTCGGGACGGAACCGGATACGCACTTTATTGACCTGCTTTCCGTTCGTCTTCATACGATAACTGAACCAACCGGCCGCCTCACGCCAGTGAATCCCTTCATCATCCCCCGTACGGGAATTCTCCATCCGGATGAAATGGTCGCTTTCCGGTTGTTGTTCCCCACAAATCACTTTATCGGCGGTCATACCATCCAATGCGGCACGCTCCTTTTCCTCTTTTGCCAACTGTTCCTGCCTTGCCTGCAACTCCTGTACGGACAGCACAGGCCAATAGACCATATACCGGCACTCATATAAACGGAAAAACGGTTCCACAGTCATACCCTCATAGCGTTCGGGATAAACTCCGGACAATGTAAATGTCAACGGCTTACCTTCCACTTTTTTCAGATGAGAAAGAAGATTGTTCTTATCCCCCACAATGACAGGCATCGTTTGTAAAGGCAGGCGCGGTCCGGCAGCAATGTGTCCGCCACGACTGTCATCGGCAAACATGCCATCCTGATTTTGCTTGCCCAACCGGGCGGCCAGCACAATCGGTCCGTATAAGATGGAATAGTTGGCAGAACCATCCGGCAGTGCAATGGCACGCAAATGCATCGGCAGTTCCAGCCTTACTTTGTCACCTTTTGACCAAGTACGGTTCAGGCTAACATATCCCTCTTTGACCGTTACGTTCTGCCGTTTACCATTAACAGACAAGCGTAATGCTTCCGGCTTCGTCCATTCGGGAATACGGAAAAGAAGGGTAAATTCTTTCTTTCCCTTTTCCGGAGAAATAACAAGAGTACTCCCCTCCTCATCGGGAAAAGCCGTCTGTTGCTCAATTTGGGTATCTCCCCAGCGCAAGGTAGACGGAATGAAAAGATTGACATACAGATTATTATCCTTGTGTCCATAAATCATTTCACCATAACGGGCATGATTTTCCATCCCCGATCCCACACAACACCAGAAACTGGTCTGAGGCTGCGAATAGACCCTGTAATGACCGGCACGCATCGGGGTAAAATAAACAAATCCGCCTTGCACAGGATCTTGCGTGGAAAGGATATGGTTATAAAGCGCCCGTTCGTAATAATCCATAAAATGAACGTCCGCACTCGTTTCATACAGCATTTTTGTAAGGCGGAGCATATTGTAGGTGTTACAAGTCTCAGGCCCCTGCTCGCTGGTGAGCATACTGCTGAAGTCATCAGCCGGATGAAAATGCTCACGCACACTGTTACCTCCAATAGTGATGCTGCAATGATTTACCACCGTTTCCCAGAAATAGCGGGCAGCTTCGCTCCAGTCCCGGTTGCCTTCCAAATCGGCAATACGTTTGAAACCTATCACTTTCGGTATTTGGGTATTGGCGTGCATACCAGTCAGTTTATCCTCCTGTCTCAACAAAGGCTGCAACACGGTGTGATGAGAAAATTGGTGAGCCAGTTTCAAGTAGCGTTTGTCGCCGGTGATAGCGGCCACATCGGCAAATGTTTCGTTCAACCCTCCATGTTCGCTGCGCAGCATATCCTGTATCTGTTCATCGCTCAACTTGGATACCAGACGAATCATCCAGTCCGTGAGTTTCACCAACATTTCCTTTGCCTCCCGGCTATCGGTCTGAAGAGTTGCATCACGAAGGCCGGCATATATTTTATGAATATTGTAAAGAGGAACCCAGCGGTCGTTCAATCCGAAACCGGACGCGCGAATGTTTCCTTCCTCTATTTCTTTCCACATTTTGCGCCCGTTTGGAACTCCACACAGATAACCGTCACCGGCGGCATCCTGGCAGCGTTTCAGTTCACTTATCATATAATCCAGACGCGCCTTGATCTCCTTATTTCCCGTAGCGGCATACATATAGGAAAGGGCCGATAAATAATGTCCGCCAATATGACCGTCCAGCCCTGTATTTTCCCAATTGGTATAATTTTCGGCTTTAGGGGAAAGACCAGCTTCCTTCAAATAAGGAGCTAACAGACGGTCGGGGTCTATTCCCAGCAGATAACGGATATCCATATCCTCTGCGTGTTTGAAAGGGCTGGCGGTGAGCCGCACATCCCTGACTGGAAAACTTTCTACTTTTGCGGGTAGCTGAGCATGTAAAGCTACAGAAGCTATAGCAAAAACGGAAGTGGATAAAATGGTTTTAAGTAAATTCATAATGTATTTTATCGTTTCTTTATTTATTCTGCTGGATATTCAATATGAACATTCTAAAGTTTCACCTCAATTGCTGTACCGGTATAATTCACCATCTTTCCTCCCTTCAATGGTTTATCGCCTTCTCCTGATCTATGATTTACGAGAACTACTTTGAACTTCCTCTTTTCCAACATTCCGGGATATCTTCCTTCACGGTCGCTGATGTGCAAAGTACGGTTACTATCATCCCAACGGAAAGTGATAGTAGAATAAACTCCCTTTTCATAATTGTAATTATCGTTCTCATCCTCATAAAGAATAAAAGTTGCATTAGCACCCGGATAAACACGAATCTCCAGGTCATCCCAACTTTTTTCTGTGGCATACTGCACCGCAGGTCCCCAAGGAATTATAGAACCGGCACGGATATAAACAGGCATGATATCAATAGGTACTTCACGCTGTATGGTTTGGCCACCAGCCAACTTTGCCCCAGTCCAGAAATCAAACCAGTTACTTCCCTCAGGCAAATATACATCCGTTTTCTCTATTTTCCGCATATTTTTCTGATAACCATTCTGTTTTTTATCCTGCCATGTATAGAGAGAATCAGTTACCGGACGTACTAAAAAACTACGTCCGAACATATACTCCGTATCCATATCAAGTACTTTCTTGTCTTTCGGAAAATCCATCACCAAAGGACGAATAATGCTGCCTGCCTTATTTGTTACTTCCCAAGTAGTACTATATAAATAAGGTAATAAGCGATAACGCAAATGGGTATATTTCTCCAATGCATCATAAGCCCAATCACCTTTATCGCCGAACTGATAGATCTCTACAGCAACAGGACTGGAATTATGAGAACGCATGATAGGTTGGAAAGCTCCCCACTGATACCAACGGACGTGTAACTCATGATAAGCAATATTATTAACATCATTATTATATTTCCAAGCAAAAAATCCTCCCAAGTCAGTGTTCCAGTAAGGAATACCACACAAAGAATAATTCAGGCCAGCTGCCAGTTGCTTGCGCATCACTTCCCAAGTAGAAACGACATCTCCACTCCATGAATGTGAAGCATAACGCTGCTGTCCCAAGAATGAAGAACGGGTAAGTAAGAATACCCGCTTGTCGGAAGTGGTAGCACGCTGGTGCTCATAAACACCTTTATTGGACATCAAAGGAAAAGCATTGTGAACTCTTCGGAAAGAACCTAAATAAGTTTTTGTATCAAAATCTTTATCTTGAATCTCCAGATGATCGGGTTCGGTAGAATCCAACCACCAGCCGTCCATACCTAGATCAAAGATATTCTTTTTCATTTCATTCCAATAAATACTTCTTGCTACAGGATTGAACGGATCGTAAGGTTTCACTCCGGCTTTAGGCGGCCAAGTCTCAAAATGAAGCAAAGCATTCAGACTGTCCATCTTATGATACATCTCTGTCCACGGACCAAAAGAGGCCCATACAGAAATCATGATATGCGCATTCCGCTTGTGTATATAGTCAATCATTTCTTGAGGGCTTTTTATTCTTGGAGTACCATAACGTGCATCCGGATTCTCACCATTCGGAAGATATTTCATGTATTCTTTGTCGCCCATCTTATTAATATAGCGAGGATTCTGGAACTTCATGGAGTTCCAGTTAGAATCACATCCCCAATACTGCCAATCCTGAATGATTCCATCCAAAGGAACTTTCCGATCACGGTATTCATCAACCACTTCGCACAGTTCATCCGGACTCTTATAACGCTCGCGGCACTGCCAGAATCCAAGTGTCCACAGCGGATAAAGAGGAGCCTGCCCGGTCAAATCACGGACTCCGGCTATCACGCCGTCCGCATTGCTACCATAAATGAAATAATAGTCGGCACAATCGCCCACTTCAGAATCGAATGACATTTCTTGCGGATTATCCGTAAACATAGTTGGGGAATAATTGTCCCAATAAAGCATCCGACTTTAAACGAATATACTCTTTATTCATTGCAAACTCCACAAAGGTCTCCTCAGGCTCTTTCATTACTACAAGGCTCTTCTTGTCATACGAACTTCCCTCCGGTGTCTTATAAACCCGGACAATGGATGGAGAATAAAATGCCACTTCAACATCCATACCTTGTACAGTAGTCTTAACTCCTTGCGATATTTTCTGATAGCTCTGTGCCTGGGAAAATAATCCCAGACAGAGGAGCAACAAAATTATTGAAATCTTTTTACTCATAATTCTTTCTAATTTAATGTAGAAAAGAAAAAACAACCTTTTCATCCTTAAAAAAACATCCAATAAATACTATTTAGAATATCCCGGATTCTGTTTCAGATTACTATTGGTCAACAATACTTTATTTGGAATAGGATACAGATTTTTGGTTTCATCACTCTTATCATGAGAGAACCAAGCTTTTGTAGTGAAGATGCCAAAACGAATCATGTCCTGACGGCGGCGTCCTTCCTGACAAAACTCCCAACCAAGCTCATCAAGGAAACGACCATATTTAATATCCGTTCCTCCATCATGTTCTGTCTTATAACTATCTCTCCGACCATAATCATATACACTTCCTCCCATCAGTTCCGCGTCTGTAACTTGCGCTTTTTCAGGTTCATTCTTGAAGGCGCGTTCACGTACCTGAGTCACCAAAGCACCTGCTCCCGATTTGCCCAAACGCATCAATGACTCCGCTTTCATCATCAATACATCCGCATATCGTAACAACGGCCAGTCATTGCTCAAACGGTTGGTTATACCGGTGGCATATTCAAATTTACCCCAACGGAACCCATCATCCACATCCGACTGATCAATAGAGGGGACATCTACCGTATAAATCAATGGTTTTCCATCAATACTACGCTTCAAGATTTCACCGGAATAGGTATATTGCTGACCTTGAATATAGTTATCCTCTAAACGTGCATCATCCTCATCAAAAGAATTAATAAACTGAGGCACTGCGCACACGCCTCCCCAAGGACGTGCAGTCAATTGGTAAGTATCTTGATTCTCAGGTGCTAAAGTGTACATATGAAAATCAAAATCATTCCATCCTGTCACATAAATTTCATCAAACGGCAATGCAAAGATAATTTCTTTAGAATTCTCATTATGCGTTACAAAAACATCCTTCTGATTATTCTCCAATGCATATTCTCCGGACTTCTCGGCATAATTAATCACGATATCACACTCGTCAATACATTTCTGCCATTGAGCAGTACCCGACCAAACTTCAGCATTCAAATACATTTTGGCCAGCAATGTATGAGCCGCCCACTTATTGAAACGTCCATAATAATAACCTCTCGGCGTTTCGGACAACAAATCCATATTCTCCGTTATTTCTTTCACAATAAAGTCAAAGACCTCTTTACGAGTAGACTGTTGCGGCAAAGAAGTATCTTTAAAATCTGTCACAATGGGCACATTACCATACAAATCAATCAAAATATAATAATATGAAGCCCTCAGTACTTTCAATTCGGCAATCAACTTTTCTTTCGTTTCTCCATCCACACTGATCACACCTTCTTCTATCTGAGATAAAATACGGTTACAGGTATTCACACCATTGTACGTACGTTCCCATCCTTGAAGCACACCGTCATCCTCGGTAGTCCAAGTATGCTGATGCCATCTTTTATAGATATAACCGTCTACCCATCCAATACCATCACGGGCAGGAAGAACATCTTGATCCGCACACAATTCCTGTGCACGAACCACTCCGTTCCATTGCAGCAACGTTTCACGCCAAGGTATATAAGCGGCATTTACCAGATAACTGACATCTTCCTCCGTTTTCGGTACGTAATCCTCAGACACTACCTGTCCATAGCTCTCATGCAGTAAATCAGTACAAGCTGTATTTCCCAACAATGCGGCTGTCATCAGTCCCATTGTCCATAATTTTATATTTGTTTTCATCTTCAATTCCTTTTTAGTTCATTAAAATTTCACATTAACGCCGAAAGTAAATGAGCGCACACTCGGATATCTGTCACGTGTATCATACCCCGGAGTCAAACCATCTGTTGATACTTCCGGATCAATACCTTTATATCCGGTTATAGTCAAAGCATTCAATACCGAACCATAAATACGGAGTGACTTTATATATTTACCTACCTGACCGAAGCTATATCCCAAAGTGATATTGTCAATCTTCCAGTAGTCACCATCTTCTACATAATAGCTATTGAATTCCGGTTCCACTTCCGGACTCAACGTATGCTTGCCAAATACCAAGTCATTCACAGACTTCAAACGATTTTCAAAACGGCTGTTTTTTACATTCTCATAATTCATACGTCCACCATTGATTATCTGGAAACCAAACGCGCCACGCATCGTCACATTCAAGTCGAAGTTTTTATAACGAAGAGTATTGTTCCATCCCGCATACCATTTAGGAAGACCGTTACCAATAACATGCTTATCTTCGGGAGCATGAGTAAAATCTTTATAGTTCACCAACTCACCATTCCTGTCTTCGTAGATCCAACGACCTTCACTGTCCACATCTACTACTTTAAAGCCATAAAAATTACCGATGCTTTCACCTACCTGTACTCTGTGAGAATCGGCTACCTGACCGGAGTATTCCACTGTACCCGTATTAAAATAGTCATAATCCGACTTAAAGATGCTGCCAGACAAACTGATTAGCTTATTAGAGTTCAAAGAGAATGTTCCGGTAGTGCTCCATTCAAAATCTTTATTCTGAACAGGAACCACAGTTACCAACACTTCCACACCACGGTTTCTCATTGTACCCCCATTGGCCATCGTCTTATTATACAAGTTCGGAGGAGTCGGTACTCCATATTCGTATATCAAGCCATCCACATCACGGTTATAATAATCAATAGAACCGGACAAACGGCCACCCCATGAAACGAAGTCCAAACCAATATTGGTTTCTTTCTTTTCCTCCCATTTCAAATCAGGATTCGGATTGGATGCCGGAACAATGGTCTGTACCCAATTCCCATTTACAAAAGCATACGAGCCGTATTTCAACATAGCCACCCCCAGGAAAGGATCTTTAGGCTGTGAACCCGTCACACCATATCCCACACGAAGTTTCAAATCATCAAATATCTTCTGATTCTTCATAAATGCTTCTTCGGTAATTCTCCATCCTACAGATATAGATGGGAAAAGCCCCCATGCATTATCAGTACCCCATAACTGGCTGGCTCCTTCATAACGAAGAGCTCCCATCAACAAATAACGATTCTTGAACGAATAGGTAGCCCGCCCAAAAAAACCGATCAAATTTGTAGGAGTTTTCTTTGAGCCGATATTCGCTTTACCGTCTTTCAAAGCAGAACCAATGCCAATATTATGCCATCCGCCAAAATAATCATCCTGAAAACCATAGTTATCAATCCAAAGCTCTTCAAAGTCTGTTTCATTGTAGCTATAACCACCCAAGACACTAAATTTATGCGCACCGATTTCTTTGTTATATTGTGCAGTAAGTTCCATCAACTTCTCCATCTTGGTATAAGCACCTACCGAAGACCAACCAGCCAATCCATCACGCAAAGCAGAAATATGGTTCAAAGTTTCACCGTAGCCACGGTTCATATTGTCACGAATATAAGAGAATACGGCAGAAAGAGTCAAATCTTTGATAGGATTATAAACAATATTTCCATTGTAACGCAACTGCGTCTTTTTTACATTTCCTTCAGCCTCATACAACAAAGCCAACGGATTCTCGTATTCGAATTTGCTCACATTCTCATTCCATGTACCATCCTCATTTCTTACCGGATCAGTCGGGTTTCTACGAGTTGCCTGGCCATATACCCAACCTCTGAAACTACCCCCACTAGTTGTAGATTCCATCTGGTTTTTCTTACCAAACAAACCGAATTTCAACTTCAACTTATCATCAAACATACGGTGGGTTACCTCAATACGTCCTTGAAAACTTTCGAAATCCGATTTTTTCATGATCCCTTGACGAGAGGCATAGTTCAAGTTGGCAATATAATTAGTCTTTGAATTGCCACCCATCAATGACAAGTTATGAACATGGCTAACCGGTGTACGGCTAATCTCATCAATCCAATCCGTATCAGCCCCATGGTCCTGGTCAGGATAAAGGGTACGGAACTCATCTGCATTCAGCATATCCAACTTTTTGGCTATAAGAGAAGTACTGACGTAGCCATTATACTCCACCTGGTTAATATCCACTCCTTTAGCCTGTTTGGTAGTAATTAAAATCACACCATTCGTACCGCGCGTACCATAAATAGCGGCAGCAGAACCATCCTTCAGCACGTCCACGCTCTCCACATCTTCGGGAGCCACTGTACCGAGTTCTCCCGGAATTCCGTCAATCAATACCAAAGGAGCTGTATTAGCTCCACCAATGGTATTTGTACCACGAAGACGTATCTGAGTACTTCCCGTCGGGTCACCGTTAGGATTGGTAATGGCCAGACCGGCTACTTTTCCTTGAATCAGCTGTCCCACATCTTTCACGGCTCCTTTTACAAAGTTGTCGGCTTTCACACTAGCTACAGAACTGGTCACATCACCTTTACGCTGTGTACCGTAACCAATCACCACCACTTCATCCAAGGTTTTGGTATCCTCCTTTAAAACAATCTCTAATGAATTCTTTCCTGCTGTCGGGACTTCCTGAGTGACATAGCCAATATAAGAAATAACCAACACACTCTTTGCCGGAACATCCAACATAAAGTTTCCATCAAAATCGGTAATGGTTCCCATGGTATTATTGCCTTTTACAACAACACTGGCTCCTATGACAGGCTCGCCGGAAGAATCTTTCACCTTACCCGTCACTTTTTGCTGGGCTAAGGCCGTTAATGAAAAGCTTAACAGAGTAAGCAACAAAAACAAATGTTTCATTCTATATTAAATTTAAAGTTATACATACCTTTACTGCGGGAATGAATGAAGAAGATGTGTTTTTCTCCCCGTAAAAGGTTGTGGCAAAAGAATGAAATAGGAAATAGAAATACAGGTGAAGAACCATGCTAACAGGGGATACAAATAGCTCTAGCTATAACTTGACGCATTTGTACCCCCTATTTGCAACAATTAAAGGACAGGAAGATGTTTATTCTTCGTGTTGTGATTTCTGGAACTCACTGGGAGTCATTCCAAATTCCTCCTTAAAGCAAGTGGTGAAATACTTCCGATTAAAATACCCCAACGTAGCGGCAACCTCTGTTACACTTTTGTCTTTATCTTCCAACATGTGTCTGGCATGCTTCATCTTGATGTTCCGGATAAAATCCAATGGAGTTCGGCCTGTTATGGCTTTCAATTTACGGGTCAAAGTAGAACGGGACATATTCATGGCATCAGCTAGAGCTGTCACATCAAAATCAGGCTCAGTAAGGTTATCTTCCACGGCTTTTACCGCTTTCTCCAATAGAAGTTTGTCCAGTTGTACAAACTCAGGTTCAGGCAAATTCACCTTACTATCCAAATAAATACGCATTTTAATCATCTCCTTGCTGTCCGCCCACATTTCATTATTCTTACGGTCCACGCGTTTCAGATAAAGATACAGACTATAACCGGATACACCCATCACTATCAATACATAGAACAAATACGCCCACCAAGTTTCATAAAAAGCAGGAAGGCGTCGGATAGTCAGTTCAGTTACCTCTTTACTCCAAAGACCATTTTCATCCGTCGCTTTCACCTGAAAAGTATAAGTGCCCTTACTCAGATGATTATAAAAAGCCGAGTTTTTTCCACCTTCCACATATACCCACGCTTTGTCCACTCCTATCAACCGATAAGCATAGCGTATTTTTGAAGCATAACGGTGGTTAAGAGAAGAAAAACTAATTTCCAAATTCTGATCATCGGGATGCAATTCTATCCGGTTAATGGAATTGCTACTCTTTCTATCTCCGAATATCAATGATTCTCCTTGCAACTTTATATCAGTTATCTTGGTCTTCACTGCACTAGCCTTTCTTTCCAACCCGTTTGATGGAGTAACCATGCAAATACCCGGAATGCCGCCCCAATAAATATTGCCATCTTTTGCTTGACAAACAGCAGTGGGAAGAAAGCGACGCAACAAGATAGAACCATCCGTGGTAAGATAGGTGCGGAACGAACCGTTACGAGGATTAAATTCTATCAGTTTCTGGTTTGTATCAATCCAAATATGATTATATGCATCAGCCACTATTTGATTCACCTGATTACCGTTCATACCGCAAGCCTCATTATAACTGACCAACTTATTCTCTGAAGGATCATAAGAATAGACTCCTCCGTCACAAGTTCCCAACCACAAAATCCAATCGGGAGCAATAGACAGACAAGAGAAATTCTTGTCCAATTTGAAAGAACGAAGTTTTTCATCCGCCGTTGTCTGAAACAAACCGTTGTCTTGAGTACAAATCCATATCAGCCCTTCCTTATTCTCCACGATTCCCATCACATGCCCCACATCGGGATAAACCTGTTTAATTCTTTTCTGACGGACATCATAACTGCAAAGTCCTTTGTTCAAGCCTATCCACAAGATTCCGTGCGAGTCTTCATACAATTTGGTCACCGTAGCGTTCGATTCCACCTGCCCGTTCAAATCAATAAGATCCACCAGATACATCTCCATACCCTTACGGATCATACCATAAACCAATCTATTCAAATCTTTTGCCACCCAAATACCGTTATTAATACGTGCTCGAGTCATCTCTCGTCCGTTATCCAAAGACAACGAAACAAGCTCGGGAAAATCCGAATAGATTTTCACTTTATCCTGCTTCAAGTCATATAACTGGAATTTCAATTGTTTTAACGTCTTATCCGGTTGTATTTGTAAGGACATGAAATCGTGCCCGGTGGTTAACCAGATATACCCCAGTTTATCATCCTGTACCAGACTAAGGATGACCCCATCCTCCTCACCGGCAGCATTGACCGGTATTTCAGAATATACAAACATAGAATCTTCAGGAGCCGAAGGGTCAAAACGCACCACACCATCCCCCCAGGTTGCCAACCAGAAGTAGTCCTGTTCATTATCCTGAACCATCACCGTAGGATTTTGTCTTCTCATCTTATCAGGATAAGGAACGAACTCGTCTTTTTCTTTGTCCAAATGATATACCCGGCCATTCCACACAGAAATAATAATCTCATGGTTGCGGCTCTCACAAAATCCGGAAATAGTAGTTCTTCCGTACTTATTCCGGAGGGGATACTCTTTGACCAACTGTCCGTTGATGTCATATTTGGCCAATATAGAACGATAGCTCAGCCACATATAGCCGTCACTGGTAGCATATAGATACATCACCGGAATATTCTTCAAACGCTCCCGGTCCATAGGATGTACACTGTAGTCCGATTTATCAAGAATATACACCCCTTTGTCTGTACCGAACCATATATTCCCCTTCTTATCCTCAGCGATACACTCCACCAAATTATCCTCTAATAATCCCGGAGTTTCAATGTCCGAACGAAACACTTTCACATGATAACCGTCATCACGACATAATCCGTTCACCGTGCCATACCACATATATCCTTCGCTGTCTCTGAATACGCGATGAATGGCATTTACCGGCAGCTGGTCAATGGTAGGGATATCTGTAATAGTTATGTTCTGAGAACACACCAAGAAGGAGAGAAAAGATAGTATAAAGGTCAATATATATTTCATTGTGCTTTCGGTTAGAATCATAGACTGCCACAAAGTTATAAAAAAGAAACCGGATACTCTAGCAAATTTTAAAATTTGCTAAAGTATCCGATAATTGCTCCACTCACAGGTTTCCTTCTTTTGAAGCTTCCTCATTACATCTGTGTCTTTAATTCTTTTCGGTAGCTTCTTCAGCAGTCTGTGTTTCCACCCCTACGGGAAAAGTATATCAATAATCGAAACCGGTTGCTTTTACATACACCTTATAATCTTTAATCATGCCGGGAGCTCCCTGTTCCGCACGTGGCAGAATACGGAAACCGGTCACGTTATATTCTTTGCCGAGATCTATCACCACCTGATGAGGATAAGCCGTATTATCCACCGTCTGCCAGAAAGTACTTTCTTGCAAGTCATAAATCTTGTCGGCTGTGCGGTTACCGCTACGGGTTTCCTCGCTGTCGGCATAAACAATCTTCCAGTTTTCACGAGAGATTTTCTGTCCTTTCTCATCCAGCACATCAAACTCCGCAATGGCGGCAATGTTGGTATTATCAAAAGAAGACAGCCCTTCCAGACAGAAGTAACGTCCTTTCGTAACAGGAACTTTCACTTCTTGCCAACCGTTACCTGGTTTGAAAGTACCGGCAGATACCGGTGTTTCCTTCTCCAGTTTGATGGTCTGCCCCTGTTTACGATGCGTTTCAGGAACAGCCACACGAAGCATATCCAGGATAGGTTTGTTCAATCCGACGATGGTTGCCTCTTTCGGGCCTTTCAAGTCAAGAACGATGATTTCATTCACTCCTTTTTTCAGCCAGCAGCCCGGCATGAACAGGGTTTGTTGAGGACCGATTTCCCAGAAACGTCCCATGGCATGACCGTTCACCCATACCATACCTTTTCCCCAAGACTCCATGTTCAGGAATGTATCAGCCACCTTATCCAAGGTAAAAGTAGCGCGATAGTAGGCCGGAACACTTTCATCATTTTTCTCTATGCCACAGGCGGCAGACGAGTTCATATCCTGAAAGTTCCGGGAAGATACAAATTCATAATCTACGGGAAGATTATAAACAGTCCAGCCTTTCAACGTTTCGGCATTCTTACCGTTCACCAGTTCCACTTTCTCGGTAATTCCCTTGCGGTCGTGAATGGACTTGTCAAAGTTCACACGCCCCATGGCTTCCACCAATAAATCAAGCTGTGTACCGGCTTTTAATGCAGGCAGTGTAAGTTCCTGTTCTCCACCACGGCGATCCAGACGCCCCAACAGTTTCCCGTCGGCAAAAACCTGTGTCCAGTCATGCTGTTCGGTGATTTTCAGAACGGTTCCCGCTTTCACATCTTCCGGCAAATGGGTACGGTACAGGATACTTCCCCAGCCTTGGTCAAATTTCTCCATCGGCTGGATTTCCTCTGTCTGCTTCGGTTCGGGCAGATTGTCAACCAACGGAGCTATTTGAGTGAATTTAATGGCAGGGATTTCCATAACCGGTAAAGCTTCAGGAACTTCAGGCAATGTCTGTCCTTCGTCCAAGTAGTCCTTCAACATATCACGTAAAGCAAAATACTTGTCGGTGGTCCAGCCTGCTTCGCTGATAGGAGCGTCATAGTCATAGCTGCTGCACATAGCCGAGTAAGCCGGATTATTGGCACCGCCCCACCAGCCAAAGGTCGTTCCTCCGTGGGTCATGTACAAACTGAAAGAAATACCTTTGTCCATCATCTCTTTCAGGCCATCCACCATGATTTGTCCGTCACGGGTTTCGTGCTTGCGCCCCCAGTGATCAAACCATCCGCTCCAGAACTCGCTGCACATCAACGGAGCGTCGGGACGTACTTCTTTCAGTTTGGCAAACTGCTTGTCGATATCAGCTCCCGTACCAAAATTTATAGTCCAAAGCAAATCATCCAAACCATTATTCAGGAAATTAGAACTCCAGTCACATTGGAACAAAGGCACTTCAGTAAAGCCTGCGGCGCGTACCGTATCACGGATGGCAGACACATAGGGCTTGTCCGTGCCATACGAACCATATTCGTTTTCCACCTGCACCATGATGATGTTACCACCACGGGTAATCTGCAAATCCTGCAACTGCTTGCCCACTTCATGCATAAAGGCTCCCACGTGCTGCATATAGAAAGGATCGAGAGTACGAAGCTGCACGCTGTCGTTCTTCAGCAGCCACCAAGGCAGCCCACCCATTTCCCATTCCGCACATACATACGGACCGGGACGCACAATGACGTACATACCATGCTTCTGAGCCAATTTACAGAAAGCTGCAATATCTTTATTACCTGTAAAATCATACTTACCGGGAGTTTCCTCATGCAAATTCCAAAAGACATACAGACAAAGCGTATTCATGCCCAATGCTTTACACATTTCAATACGATGTTCCCAGTATTCACGGGGAATACGCGGATAATGCACCTCTGCCGCTTTGACCACGAACGGTTTCCCATTCAGCAGAAAGGTATTCTTACCCGCTTCGAATGTCCCGGGCTTATTGCCGGCACATCCTGCCAGCAGCAGGACCGCCAGCAACAAAGTCAGTAATTTCTTCATCTTCATTTATCTATTATTATTTTTCATTCTTATTTATCCGGATTACCGTAAATGAATAAGCCGGCAATTCATATCCGAATTTCTCGCTTACTTCGCATTATCCAAAGTCACGGAAGAAGCGATGTATTCACTGCCCGCATTTTGTCCGTACATCTGCTGCGCATAGTAACCTACGGTGGGTTTTACCTCCGTATTATTGAAATAAATCAAATCCGGATTCCACTGGGTATGTCCCTCCTTAGCCAGTAACGGAGCGTAAGAAGTCATGGTCACCACATCGGCATTACGCTCCACGGAAGTCAGGTACAAGGCCTCGGCCAAAGCTGTTTCTATATTGTTGGGACGTCCCGGCAAATGAGCCGCATACTCTCCCAAATACACTTTCGCCTTGTTACGGTCATAACGGTCATAGAAATCCTGATTGTTGATAAACCATCCCGGGGTGTTATAATAATGTTCATCCACCATCGGAATACTCATCTTAGTGGCGAATTTCCAGCCTTCCTCATAATCACTGCCCTCATAGAACGGGCCTACCGTTCCGATAACGGTCACTTCGGGATATTTCTCCTTCACCGCATTGTAAATCATGGTGAAACGTTCTTCAAAGATATCGGTAATCAAATCCTCGTTACCAATACCGATGTACTTCAGATTGAAAGGTTTGGGATGTCCGGCTTGCGCACGCTTCTTTCCCCACACGGTCTTCTTCGCATCTCCATTCGCATATTCTATCAAATCCAGTACATCCTGCACGTACTGCGGCATTTCCTCCATCGGGATTCCGCCTTGCTGACCGCCGCAACCCAGTTCGCCTACCGAGTGATGACTGCAAGTACCCGAATTCTGACAAGGCACTCCGGCTGCCACTACAGGAACAGGTTCGGCCCCCATATCCTCGCAGAACAAAAAATATTCATGATATCCCAGACCGCGGGTCTGATGATACCCCCACAAATTGCGCAGAGGCTTGCGTTCCTCCAACGCTCCTATAGAGCCTTTCCAATCATAAATATTGTCCACACCATCTCCGTGAGCCACACATCCGCCGGGGAAACGGACAAAACGGGGATGAAGGTCCGCCAAAGTCTGTGCCAAATCGGCGCGCAGCCCGTTCTTCCTGCCTTTAAATGTATTCTGTGGGAAAAGAGAAACCATATCCAAGGCATACTTCCCAGCCATCTGCGGACAAACGGACAACACGGCATCCGCAGCATCCGCCGTTGCCGTCAGTACAGCCTTTTGTTTTTTCCACTCTGTAGATGAAACCCGAATAGCAGCCTGCGCAATCTCCTTGCCATCTTTGGCAGTCAGTCTCACAAGCACTTTTCGACCGGTTTCAGTCCGGCAAAGCGGACGGCATCCTGTTCGGTACGCTCATTATTCTGTATATCGCGGAATTTCTTATGCTCAGCAAAACGAATCAACTGTTCTATATCCGCATAAGGTACTTTCTGCATATAACCGTTCAAGGTATCTTTATCAAGGACAATCTGCCGGGCAGTGACCAGTCGGGGCACGGCAGGCTTCTCCGCATTGACATATTGTTGGGGAGCCCACTTCAACAAGTCGGAAGAATGGGAAGTACCCCATACTTTTCCGCTGGGGGTAAGCTGCCACCGGCAATACCAACGTCCATCTTCCGCTTTTTCCAGAAGAGGTTTAATCATTCTCTTTTCCGCCCCCCAACGCCCGAAATCACATTTCAGATAGGCAAAGCCGTCGGATACACTCAGCCACTTGTCGCCATCGGGGCTCCATGCGAATTTCAGTCCGCTGCGTCCCTCGTCTTCCGGATGGGCGTAAGAGAAGATGTAGACCGAATCGGGCTCATTATATACTTTTTCCACGGCAGCACAGACGGATTGGCCTGCTGCCAATGAGGCGATTGCCAGAGATAATAAGGTCTTTTTCATGGTATATGCTTTATTGTCATGTTTCTTTTATAACGTGGGAACAACCTTCCTGATGGTTCCGTCCGGATTAAATTCCATACGGTCTATACATACTTCACGATGCACGCCAGGACCCTTCTCACGATCTATAAAGTTCTTATTAATACGATGATATACAATGTACCACTCATCCGTACCCGGAATTTGTAGGACTGCATTGTGCGCAGGTCCATAGATTTCCTTTGCAGGATCCTGAATCAGTACCACCGGTTTCTTAGCAACCTTTATAGGACCTAGCGGAGATTTCGACGTACCGTATGCCACATGATAGTTGGGCGAACCGGTATCATCCACCGACCACATAAAGTAGTAAAGACCATTACGATAGAACACATATGCCGCTTCACGGAAAGCGTAATCTTTCAGACTTCCTCCTTTCGGTGTCAATACGGTCAAGGTATTCTTTTTGATGGAAACCATATCCTCATTCAGTTCGGCGCCCGCCATATAACCATTGCCCCAGTACAGATAGGATTTTCCCGAAACCGGATCGGTAAACACATCCACATCAATCTGCTGTCCGTGGCCCACGGGAGATTCAGTAATAATGGGATGTCCCAAGTCTTTGAACGGACCAATGGGTGAATCGGCTACCGCCACCCCAATCTGCTTGCCGCCTCCGGCTACAGGATTACCACTGAAATAGAAGAAATATTTATACTTTCCATCCACCATTTTCTCTTCAATGCACGGAGCCCATGCGTTTCCATCTGCCCATGCCACCTGATCGGATTTCAAATCAAGCATCACCCCTTCAGTAAACTGGTATTTACCTTTCATATAGACATCATACATCAAGATGTATTTATTCTGACCTATCAGTTTGAAAGTTCCCGCACCTTCCACCGCTTCCGGGGTCTGCTGCTTGTAGTCGGGTTCTTCCTCCCATTGTCCCGAAGTCAGTGAACGGGTAGTTGCTACCCGGATGCCGTTTCCATGTCCTTCGGTTTTATAAAACAGGTGGTAGATTCCATCTTTATATACGATATCACCGTCTATGCAAGATTTCTTGTTTTCAGGGATGAAAAGCGGTTTCGGTTCACCTTCCAGGTCGGTAAATTCTTTATTGGCATAAGCATAATAAATCACATCTGCCCCATCACCATATTTCATTGACCAATAAACCAAGTATTTTCCGGCTTCCGCATCGAAGATAGTCTGAGGAGCCCATACCCGTTTCAGTTTTTCCTGTCCGACATAACGTTTCTGCATATTGATGACAGAATGGTTCCAGTTCACCAAGTCTGTAGATTTCAGCAACACCATGGCACGATTGGAATCCCATCCATTGTCAGAAACCATATCGGTAACCACCATATAGAATGTCTTTCCGTCTTCGCAACGCAGGATATGCGGGTCGCGCACACCACCGGTAGAACTGATGATTTTGGAATCAATGACAGGTTTGTTGTCATTCAATGCCCAATAGGTATATCCGTCCGTACTTACCGCATAGCATACGGCTTCCTCGCTGATGTGGTTACCTGTAAAATAGGTAAAGAGATAAGCTATGTAATCTTTTTCGGCTACATTGTTTTG
>PPYE01107108.1_pt1 | contig 19145 bp, 9 predicted proteins | sample 1559881 | NCBI WGS metagenome assembly PPYE01 (sample SAMN08240022, study PRJNA423297) | Human gut metagenome, whole genome shotgun sequencing project. | reverse complement strand
AGAAATCAGCTTTGAGTCGCCTGTACTCCTTTGCTGTTAAAAAGACATTTTGATATTCTCCAAAGGTCAAATGAGCGTCTGTTGTTCTTATCAGGTGGCTATCTTTCAGGTTGCTCTTATTACGTTGGTTAGGTGTGCATTTCTGTGCAATCATACTGCTCGTTTCTGCACAGTCATGCTCGGCATTTTTGCATACTGTGACTGCGCAGTTCTGCGTAGTATGCGGAACCTTGAGCAGAATACGGCTGGGCTTGGAAAATTCACTGCGGATACGTTCCACGAGCTGTGCGTTTTCCAATTCGGCAAATGCGCGTGTTATGCTGGAAAGGCTGTATCTCAAATCTTTTGACAGCTTGGAAAGCGGATAAACTACATAAATGCGACCCTGTGCGTCCATCCAGTTGTTCTTTTGAGAAAGCGTTGCCCGGTCAAGCAGCAGGGTATAGAGCAGTTTTGCCGTGTGGCTCAGGTCTGTATCCAGCAGAAAGCGGGCATAGGGTAGATATTGCGGCAGTGGCATATTGGGTTTCAAGTAATCCGAAATGGAATTCACCTCCATTTTTACATCCGAATTAGTGCTAAACCGTTTGAGAGTTTTGGTTTCCATCATTGTTCAGACGATCTTTTACCGTCTGAAGATACCGACTGGCACGGTCGATAAAAATCAGCAGTTTCTCATTGTTCTTCGGTTCAGTAAGAATATCCGGGTATTCACGAAAGCACATTTCCCACCGCCGGACAAAATCCTCCTGCGCTCCCTGAATCTCACACATCATGGCTTCGCCATCTGCCAAGCGGCGAGGTGAATAGATGCTCTTGACGGCATCCTTGAGATTCTGCCTTTCTTCCTTGTTGAGTCCTTTCTTATGCCCCTGAATGTCTTGCTTGAAGGTCGTTATAAACTCATTGCCCTTTGAAGGCGAAGAATACGAATCCGTGATACTGGAATCCCGTTTGGCTTTGGGCTTACGCAACTCTGCCACAACTTCGGGACGCTTTTCCTTTGGAACCTTTGCAATCGAGGAAATTTCACGGTCGGTTGCCCGGATCTTTCCGCTCAGGATTTCTTCCTGCGCTCCGGGTACTGCTTCCTCCGCTGCTTCCACACCTCTTGCAAATTGCTCTGCACGGTAAACATAACTTTCGGATGTTCCATGTTCCGCAGCGACCTTCGATCGTGAACCGTGCTTTGTGCGGTCTGGTTCATTTTGAGCCAGACCACTTTCAGATGCCAAAGTATACTGATTGCCGTGAAACGATTTGATTTGCTTTTCCGCTTCTGCCTGCTTTCCGATCAGGAACTTTTTCTGTTCTGGGGTCAGGTTTCGCCGCCCAAGCTGATTTTTACAGATCCATACGAGTGCTTCATAACGGCTGGAAAATTCTTTTTCGATGACTTCAAATGGAATAAATGGATATTTCCGAAGAATTTGATAGCGTGTATGTCCATCCACAATATAGCCGTTCCATGTGATGATCGGATTCAGTACACGTTCCTCCTTGAGGATGTTCATTTCCAGTTGGTGGGTTTCCTCAAACGACGGAGGGTTGATTTGATTCTGGAACTCCGGGTCGATTTTAAGCTGGCTCAGTTTTGTCATAGGCAAACCATCCTTTCTGAAATGAAATAGAATGTCATTGTTCTTACGCCGTTCTCTCTGCATGGATTTCCTGCCCCCTTCCGGCGGCGTTTTCCGGCTCTCCCTTGCGGGGTCTTCGCCGGGTATCCCATGCAGACGGTCATTCGGTTTTCAAGGTTCGATGAAGGCTCTGAAATTAGACTAACACATTCATAGAAGATTTTTTAGGAGGTCGTACCTCCGGTTTTGGGTTGTAAAAAAGCGGAAGTGATGCTTCCGGTTTTCTGCTGCAAACCATTGAAAAAATTATATCACATCGTAAATTTTATTTTTAGGAACTGGTAGTTCCGGTTTTTAAAAAATATGAAGTGAATTTCAAGGCAAAATCGGAACTATTGGTTCTGGTTTTGCGTATTAACGTGATTTCAAATTTTGGGTACCGTTCTCTCTGAATGGATTTCCTGCCCCCTTTTGGCGGCGTTTTCCGGCTTTCCCACTTGGGGGTCATGGCCGGGTATCCCATGCAGACGGTCATTCGGTTTTCAAGGTTCAATTGGTGTCTTGCTGGTAACTTATCACACTTTCAAAAGATTTTTTAGGACCTGACAGGTCCGGTTTTGAGGGAGTAAACCGGACATAGTAGGTCCGGTTCGGTGAACGGCTCTGAATAGAGCATACCATAATAACACTCGAATTTTTAGGAAGTGATACTTCCGCTTTTTGCCTTCAAAACCGGAAGTAATAGTTCCGGTTTGATGCAATATCGAATGAATCAACGCTGATTTTTACAAAACGCTTTTTCTAAGAAAATTCACTTATTCAGCGCCCGTTAAGGTGCAGAACTGGCGCATTCTTGTACTGAATATCGGGTTTGGGCGAAGCACAACAAGCGTTTTTGAATTTGAATTTGAAAAAATCGGATTCAAAAATTGCGAGGTGGTACCGGCTTGCCCTGCTTGCTACAATTGTGTTGGTTCTGAGAGTTCACAGCCAGTGAGCTATACAGATGCCCAAACCTAAGCTACAATGTAGATGTGCTGAGAGAACGGTGCCCTGCTTGAGCTGAAACGCTTGTACGCGCAAACTGTTCTCCGCCATCTCATTGCAGCGTTCGATTGACGCAGGTTGAGTTATCAGCAGATAAAAATGTTGCTGTACATTCGTGTCACAAAGCAAGCTGAATCGGTAATGGGCATAGGCGGAACCGGCATGAAAAAGGAGGTCAGAAAATGAAGTCTGCTGTTATCACCGCTGTCGGAGTCGATGTGTCTAAAAGCAAAAGCACAGTTGCAGTACGTAGACCGGGTGGCGAGATCGTGATGCACCCTTTCGATGTACGCCATACAAACAGCGACTTGAAAAAACTGGTCTCAACTCTCAAAAAGTTAGGAGGAGATATTCGGGTCGTAATGGAACATACCAGTATGTACTGGAGGCCGATTGCCTTGACCCTCAAAAAGGCGGGCTTCTTTGTCTCTGCTGTAAATGCGATGCTGATCCATGATTTCAGCGACAATTCTATCCGAAAGCTCAAAACAGATCGTGCCGATGCTCTGAAAATCGCAAATTACGCGCTGACTTTCTGGGATACACTGCCACTGCTCAACGATGAAGAGGAAACCAGATTGCTACTTAAAATGCAGTCGAGAGCAAATGAAAGAATCACTGCAACCGCAACAGTTCTTCGCAACGGGCTGATTGCTTTGGCAGATCAGACCTTTGCAGGGGTGAATCTTGCCTTCGATCCGAACACGAAAAATACAGATGGCCACGAAAAGTGGGTGGATTTCTTTCTGCGCTATTGGCACAGGGACTGCGTATGTCAGTATTTCATGGAAGTTTTTACGGAGTCCTATCGAGGCTGGTGTAAGCGCAAGAATTATAAGTTTCGTACCGCTACCGCTCATAAGATCTATATTATGGCGCAGGAATGCGTGGCTACCCTTCCCAAGTGCGAAAGCACAAAGACTCTGATCGGACAAGCCTGCAAAAGTTTGAATGCCGTCTGTGAAGCCAGACACAACACGCAGCTTGAAATGCAGCGACTGGCTGCACTGCTTCCAGAATATGAAATCGTGATGCAAATGGAAGGTGCTGGGCCTGTTACTGGGCCGGCTCTTATGGCCGAGATTGGCGATGTCCGGCGATTCAAGAACAAGAAAGCCCTCGTTGCTTTTGCCGGAATTGACGCACCACCATTCCAGTCCGGTGCTTTTGAATCCAAATCACGCCATGTTTCCAAACGAGGATCACCGCATTTGAGACGGACAATATTCCTTGTCTCTAATATTATCCTGACGCTCTCAAACCCAGAGAATGCCGTTTTCTGCTTTATGGGAAAAATGCTCAGAGGGAAAACATTACTATGTCTATACTGTTGCAGGAAGCGCAAAGTTCTTGCGCATCTACTATGCTCGCGTGAACGAGTACCTTCGCTCTCAAGTAGCAGCGGTTGTTTATGAATGACATTTGACAGATTGCTACTATGGAGAATTTCAGCTGACAGGCTGCGCCGTCGGCTTATTAAAGTTGCCGGATGCTCACTGCACCCGGCAACCATTCTTTTTTCGATTCCGCTATTGACACAAGTTAGCAGGTTTGCAGCGGTTGCAAATGCGAAAATTTTTGTGCAGAAAAATAACCGCCAGCTTCAAGTTGAACTTGAAAGCTGACGGTCCTGATTGCAAAATGATTTTCAAATTTGGAAGGCACGTTGAGAGGCTTCATAGTATCCGCAAGCAGTGCAGACGTATATACATCTGCTTATTTTGCGTTGCAAAATACTTGTTGGGAATACCCAAACCCGCGAACTGCATCCTGTGAATGCAGGCTGAAGTACCGAAAGACTGTCAAAACAGACAAATTTCAACCGAACGATTTGGATAGAATGCGGCTGTTTGGAATTTCTATTTCATTGTTGGACTATTAGTGGTAATATTAGTCTATTATAATTGGATTCGATAAAGTGTATGAGGAGAACTATTATGGCATCACTAACACATGTATGTGTGTGGTCTTCTAAGGGCTGGACTCATATCACACCTGAAGAAGTCGCCCGTAGCCATCCGGGAGGATCGGTATCTGCACGCAGTGGCCTTTTTATGTGTGAATTGTGCGGACAATATGTACGATTTGTTGATGGTGATATCCAGACACCGCATTTTCGTCATAGTGCATATGAAGAAAGCAAAGATTGTCCGGAGCGCACATTTGGTCCGGGAGGAAACTATACCTATGTGGCTGGTGAACATGAACTTCCCATCCGAATTGTCAATATTACAAGCACGGGCTTTTCATTTGAGTTGGGACTGGTTGCGGTTCCAAGAGAACTTTTGAAAAAGCAGATGCGCAAGGAGCTTACAATTGTTCCATCTAACAAATCGATGACTCCATTTGTATATTCGTATGAACGCTTAAATAAGGACGTTCTTACATATGTTCCAATTGGAGATTGTCCCAGTAAGAAGTATACTGTCATATCATCTGATGAAATTGAAAGAACATATTGGCCGCGCATCACAAATGGTGTATGAGAGAGTGGCGCGATTTTTGATGCGGAAAGTGGAAAAATGCTTCCTGATGACGCTGACGTTATAGTAGGAAAAGAGTATTATTTGCTTTCAAGAGGCCGACTATATAATATTTATAATGGCGTTTCAATTAGACAACTTTTGAAAAGAAATATTTCTTGGTCAACATGGTACTTATTGCAAGTTACTGCAACGGACCTTACGGAGTCTGCAGCTAAATTCTTTTTGAACTATCATTGCCGTCTTACAAGTCAGCCGATTTCGATTCAACCAATTTGGCCGGTATATGTGCAATCACCGTATGTCATTCAAAACTCTGGGGAAACGACATGGTTTCTCGTTCAGGGACAAGGTGAAACGACGACAAAGACTTATCCTGCAGCAACAATGCTATACTATCCGTCTGACGGAGGTAAAGTTTGCTCGATTGAAGTTAATGAGCGACAGCAGCTGATTTCTACGGGCAGAGCGAAGGTACTGGAGTACACATATCTTTGGAAGAAACCACTGAATGAACGGGCAGAACAGCCGAAGGTGACAATTTCTGATATCGATGGAAATCCTGTACCAAGTGGATTGCAAAATAATATTCCGCAAAATCATATTATACGAGTGACTGCTCCATTTGATGGAACGATCCGACTTGAAAAGAATGGATTTGTAATTGAACAAATTTCATTGAAAGCAGAAATTTCCATTGAACTTGATGCAATTCAATATGGCGTCCGTGTTCTGATTTTACAGGGATTGGACATTGTTTGGAGTGCAGAGTATAAGAAAGAAAATTCCGAAGTCCTGAGTTCGGACGATACAGTGAACTTTCAGAATCTAGTTCATGCGCATGGGAGAAAGATACCGGTTTCGCATACGTTAGGGGCAACGGTCGGTTTACTAAAGAATTATCCTAAAACTCGAAAATGGGTTTCTGAAAAAATACGAAGCGGATATATGGAAGAAGATGCCCTCGCATATTATAAAAATTTTATTGTGATGTTAAAGAGCAAGCGGTGAGGAGAATAATATGGATTATCTTAATAGATTATCGAAAACTGATGTTGAATCAATTTGTAAACTGATTGGTTTGAGGGACTTGAAGCAAAACTTTCAGACAAATTCAAACGGTTTTAGCCGTATTAAGCCAGGGTTTCGACCCAAGACAATTTCGGATGAGGAAGCAGTCACGCTTACGGTGCAAAATGTAACCACAAGATTTATTTCAAAGTTTTTGAATGAAAAAATACAGTCCTTGATGGACAAAATTATTGGCGAGCAGGCAAATTTGATAGCGAAAGGAATACCGTCTGACGATGCACACATCATTGCGCTTGCAAACAGCCCGTTTTATGATAATTTGGATTTATATTTTCGCTTAGAACAACCTGTCCGTTCTTCAGAGGAAATTGGCGCATTAAAAATTGCGATACGTATTGCAAAGAGAGCCCACAAACCCGATTCAGTAGAGGACGCTCCAACGGATCGGACAACAAAGCTGTTAAAGGAAGAACTTGAAGCGCAAAAGGAGTATGCGCGTAACAAGATTCAACAGGTTCAAGATTTACTGAAGGAAACCCAAGCAAGTTTGCAAGCAACGGCAGAAGATGCTACTCGGTTACGCGATGAAAAGGACGAGCTGAAAAATAAGTTGGATTTGAAGGAAAAAGAACTTACCAGATATCGTGCATTGGAGAAATACTCAATTAGTAACAGAATAGATACAACGGATGCAAAGTATCCTTTCAAGTCCCTTTGTAAGGTTTTCTGGGCAGACGGATATGTGCGTCTAAAGAGACTGTCGGATATCCATCATGATGAAATCACAGGAGATTATCTGGAAGAATTTCCGACACAAAGAGACTTGTTCAGCGATCAGAGATCAGGAACTTTTCAGGAAGGATATGTTGGTGTTTGGGATTGGCATGTGATTCCCAATAAAAAAGATCCAAGTAGGGACTTTATTGAAACCAGCTATAGTTCGTCTCAGCCAACGCAAATTATAATTTTTAAGGAATGTGATTCCGTTGAGAAAATCATAAAGAAGTTGACTGTGGGAGTGTCTGAAAAAATTTACTGTGATGGTGTTCTCTTTGCTTATTGGAATGGTAAAAAGTATGAAGGCATCTACTGCCATCCCAAAGATCTTGATATTAAAATTGATCGTATTTCATTAAAGCAGGATGTTTTCAGGCTTCCTGTTTTTGAGGTGTTTGCTTCAATGCTGTATCAGACTGGAGATTGCCAAGTTTGTACGGCCTTGAATTTTGGAATGCCGACGAAAGTAGTAAATGTCAAAGATTCTATGGATGTTTTGAAGGCATTGCTGCGCAAACGGCTGACATGGGCGACATCCAAACAGCGGGGGATTACAAATGCAGCGCATCAGCAAATCACAGCGTATTTGCAAGAGTTGCCGAACAAGGATTTCGTGCAAGAGCTTGCGATGCAGTGTAATTGTACAGAGGATGAAGCGAATGAACGGATTCGAAAGTTTGTACAGAATGCGGACTCTTATCTTTCTGCTACAGATATTGAAGATGAAATGCTGAGCTGCATTATTCAGCAAAATTCCGAATTGGAGAAACGTTGTAAAGAACTATTGACAACCGAATGGGAAAAAGAAAATTCTGAAAAAATTCAAAAAGTAGAAAATGAATTGATGCAACGGAAAAATGCGGCAAAGGACGAAAGAATACGGGTGGAACAACTGACAGAAAAATATGAAGCAGTTGAGCAAAAACTGAAAGAATCAAATGAACAGCTGGAAGAACGTGAGCAGCTGGCTGCCGAAGTAGAACAAAAAGTAGCAGAAAAAATTGCAAAAGCACAAAAAGATGCGGCTGATTTTATTGCGGCACAAGCATTTCTGCCGCAGATCAATCGCATAGGTGAAAAACAGACGGTTTCAGTGACAGTATTTTCATCGTTTACTTCTGGTAAATCAATGGACGATAGAGTTGCTGTCCTAAAAAATTCAGACGATGTCATAGAGTATCTGGCAGATAATTTGAAGGAAGCAGGTGTTCAGGAAAGCTATACCAGAGGGCTCGCAGCTTATCTCTATTCGGCATACAGATATCGAACGCCGGTGTTGCTTGCAGGTCCGAATGGTTTGGCGATTGCACAAGCTTTCTCGACGACGCTGTTTAGTAGAACCGTTGCAATATTATCGTGTGTGGGAGATTATACGGAAAAGGTTTGTAAGGAATGCAAGGAATCTGAGGATAATGTGGTCGCAATTATGAATCCATTCTGTGCTGGGTGGACACAACAACTTCCGACGGCTGTTTTTGATTCTGGTAAATTCTTCTTTTTGCTGTCACCGTATGCAGAAGATTTGCAGGTGGAGCCGATGGGAATATCGAATTATGTGTTGCCGCTGATGACGGAGTTCTTGGTAGATAAAAAACCATCGTCGGTATTTGTTGGCAGCGAGCTCAGTCCGGATTTTGATAGACTTCCTATGCCGAAAGTACGGCCAATTCACAAGAATTTCTTGACAAGTCTCGGATATAGTACTTTGGCAAAGAAAAATCTTTGGAGCGTTTTTGCAAATATAGAATCCATACTGAAAGGTGAAACATCTGACACGGTTGGATACAGATATTTGTTTGGACTTTTACCTTTTGCAATTATTGCGGGAAAAGCAAACCTTTTGATGGAACAGCTTGAGAAAGATGAAAGTAAGCCTTCAAAGAATATTTGTACGATGATACATGAATATCTCGGTGGTGAAGAATGACACTGCAAAACAATTTGATTCCGATTATTGCAAAAGCATATAGGATTGAACGTGGAACAACAGAACCTGTTGAGCAATGGCGAATGCGTGTGATTTATAGTATGCTTGGGCAGATGGCATACGCATCTCTGTGGGATGTAGAAGAAAATGAACAACCTGTTTCAGTTGTCCATTTTAAATCCCGAATGAAAAAACTCATTGAAAGCTATTGTGACATATTCAATGATCTCCACAAATCTTTTGGCTATAATTACGAAAATCTGCTGGAGGAAATTTATACGATTCAACTTAATGGTGGGACGCTCTATCATACGTCATACCGACTGGCTCCGACCCAATATTCTTGTGCGAGTGCAGAGCAAATTTTGTTTACAAGAGGAATGGCTCCCGGAGAAAAACGATTTGTTAGTGGGCAGGGAACATATCTGCTTTCACAGGAAAAGCAATCCATGAACTCTCCGCAAAGAATGTTTCAACTTCCAGAAAAAACATTGATTGAAACATGGGAACACTTGATGAGAACTGCAAAGTGGAGCTTGTTTTATCAAAATGAATCTGTCGAATTTTTGCGGTTGGAACCGCCATTCAAATATGGATACTGGCAACGACAAAAGGAAGAAGATCACGAAGTATCTCTCATCCGTATGGGCATAAATGAAAATCGATTTTACTATCTTTATAAAGAAAAAGAGGGGAAATCTTTTGTTAGCCAACTCCCGACGTGGATGACGGATGGACATCGCTACCGTAGGGTGTCGAATGCTCTTTTGGCAGCAAAAGATTCCTTGCCGGTAGCAATTTATCATGAAGATGGTCCTATTGTTACACTTGCACTTCGATATCTGATGCCCGCAGAAGAATTGGATTTTATAAAGTTATACAGTTGGCCGACCTCCTGCATTGAATTGCCGCACGATTTTAATCGGATTTTTGCGAAAGATGTGTTCTACGCAGTAAAGACAGCGTTAGAACCGATTGGATACCAATTTGTAAAGGAATGATAAAATGTCAAACGGAGCAAATTCGATTCATCAGAAGCTTCGCCATGATCTCGAAGACTATATCAAGGCACAGTATTTTGGAAAGTCACCACTTCTGCTATCAGCTGTGGAACAGCATTTGGATGACGAGGGACTTCTGTATCAAAAACCTTTTATTGAGTCATCACCGGCTTATAAAAGTGTAAAAAATGGCATTGCAAATGCACAAATCCCGGATTGGATGAAATCTTACTTTTCAAAACTCTCAGATGCGGGAATTGGTGTATATCCGAATCCATTCGTTCATCAAATTCAAGCACTTGAAGGAGCTGTGCAAGGGCGGGATTTGTTCGTTTCCACGGGTACTGGCTCTGGTAAGACAGAATGTTTTATGTGGCCGCTGATGGCAAAACTGGCAGCAGAAGCAAAAAATAGCCCGGATACATGGTCAATGCGAGGAGTTCGTGCGATTATTATGTATCCCATGAATGCGCTCGTTTCAGATCAGTTGAGTAGATTGCGGCAGCTGATTGGCGATCCGGACGGAAAATTTGTAAATATTTTCCGTTCTGTTTGCGGGGAAAGTATGCGCCGCCCTCAATTTGGAATGTATACGGGACGCACTCCTTATCCGGACAATGATCCAGTGACCAGTGAAGACAGAAAGCTTGAAAAGACATTGGCTCGAATGTCGTTCCCTCAAAAAGAATCGGAAAAAGTCTTCTTTGAAGCATTACAGCATGAAGGAAAAATTCCGGCAAAAGCAAATATGCGCACTTTTTTGGAGGGATTACATAATGGACGACATATCCCAGATCCAGAAGATGCAGAGTTGATCACTCGATTTGAAATGCAGCAATGTTGCCCGGATATTCTCATTACAAACTATTCCATGCTGGAGTATATGCTTCTTCGTCCAAGAGAGACTGGAATTTGGCAGAAAACAAAAGAATGGCTTGACGCAGATAAAAATAACAAATTACTCTTCGTGATTGATGAAGCGCATATGTACCGTGGCTCGTCAGGTGGAGAAGTTGCGCTTTTGATTCGGCGGTTGTTCCACAAACTTGGAATCACGAGAGAGCGAGTTCAATTCATCTTAACGACTGCCAGTATGCCAGATCGAGATCAAACAGATAAGGACTCTGTATATGAGTTTGCACATGAATTGACGGCAGCAGATGGTTCGATTCCGTTTTGCTATCTGACCGGCGAAAGAGAGCAGATTGATACAACAATCGCCAGAATGATTCCACTGGATAAATTTCAGTGTGCAAATACGTCTGCATTTGAAGGAAATGAGGAAGCCTGTCTTCAGGAATTGAACCGTTTTTGGAATGGAGTTGAGGGGACGAGTGCGCCATTTCAAAATCTGGCGGTAGCATGCCAGTGGATGTACGATAATTTGATTTTTTATAAGCCATTTCATGTGCTTATCTCAAAGTGCCGAGGAAATGCTGTATCGCTTGCGGAACTTGCTGAGGAAGCATTTCCGGACATTGAAGACGAACAAGCTCTAAATTATGTCAGTGTTCTTCTGGCAATTGCTCCGCTTGCGAAAAATCAGAAAGGTGCAATTTTGTTCCCGGCACGGATGCACATGCTGTTTAAGGGAATGAAAGGCGTTTACGCTTGTGCAAATGAAGGCTGCCCACATTCCCATACGGATGGAACACTTACGTTGGGAGAGATATTTTGGGCAGATGGACATTTAACGTGCCCATATTGCCACAGTGTTGTATATGAACTATATAATGACCGGCGTTGCGGAGCATTGTTCTATAAAGGCTATGTTCTGGATGATGCAATCGGAACACACCAGAGAACATATTTGTGGCATTATCCCGGTCAGGTGTTGGATTCGCAGATGAAGGAAGTTCATCTTTATTTGCCGCCTGAGGATTATGAACTTCCTGAAAAGCAGGGAAAGAATGCGATCCGGCCCTGTTATCTGGATATCAAGAATGGATTTATCAATTTCCGTGACGATTCAGATGCAGGAAGAACAGGATTTCGGAAACTGTATTACTGCAACTTTGAACAGAAAAATCGCCCGCGAATCTTGACATTTCCAACATGTCCGCATTGCAGACACTTGCTGTCGTCTTCGCAACTTACGTCTTTTAGTACACGTGGCAATCAGTCTTTTTACAACTTGATAAAAACACAATTTGAGCAGCAACCTGCCGTAAGTGGAAAAGATAATGATCCGGAACGTCTGCCAAATGAAGGACGAAAGGTTCTCTTGTTCTCGGATAGTCGGCAGCGTGCGGCAAAGCTGGCGCGTGATATGTCGGATTCCTCGGACATCATGGCGGCACGACAGCTTTTTGCATTGGCCATTTACAATATGGAACAATCCATAACAGAGCGTTCCATGAACGATCTTTATGATTATTTTTGCCTTGCAGCAGGACAGCATCATGTACAGATTTTTCATGAACCGGAACGTGAAAAATTTGGCGCAGACTGCAACATTGCATTGAGCAATTATGAGCGCAGCACTCGCCGAAATCGTGAGTATACACCTCGGTTTTCTATTGCAAATGCGCCGACACAGATGCAAAAAGATTTGCTTCGGCTGTTTTCTGGCGGTTATAATACGCTTTATGATTCTGCCACGAGCTGGATTGAGCCAACAGAGCAGGCACTATTTGATAGCATTGATGAACTTGAAGAAAATGGTATCTCCGTAGAAGATGAGGAGTTTCTTGAACTCTTTAATGCGTGGATGATTTCAGTGTGTGACGATGCGACTGCATTGGGACATACGATTCCGGATGAGGTGCGTTTGGAAGTACGTCGCAGTTATGATTTCTACGGATTGGCAAAGGAGTGGAATTTCACAAAGACCGTTCAGGGAATCATGGGGTGGACGGATGATTCCAATGACTTGAATGTCTTGCGGAGAGTTTTGAAGAATAACTTCCTAGATTCGGCACAACCGGATAATGGAAGGCTGTATGTTGATCTTCAACGGGTGAAGCCCCGATTTGATGCAAAACATAAATGGTATCGGTGTGAACAATGCTCTGAAATCACACCGTATCTCCTGCGAGGAAAGTGTCCGAGTTGTGGTTTTACAGGAACTCATGTATTGAACGAGAAAGAATATCAATCACTGGATTTTTGGAGAAAACCTGTTGTAGATGCGTTGAAAGGCAATAAAATCCATGTGATCGATACGGAAGAGCATACTGCACAACTTTCCCATAAGGATCAAAGGATGGATTTGTGGAGCCAAACAGAACACTATGAATTGAGATTTCAGGATTTGATTCAGGAAGGGGAAACGCCGATTGACATTCTTAGCAGTACAACCACGATGGAGGTCGGTATTGATATCGGCTCTCTGGTAGCAGTTGGGCTGAGAAATGTTCCACCTATGCGAGAAAATTATCAGCAGCGCGCAGGCCGTGCAGGTCGGCGAGGCGCAAGCCTTTCTACTATTGTAACCTTCTGTGAAGATGGACCGCACGATACGCTATATTTCAATAATCCGGTTCCGATGTTTCGTGGCGATCCAAGACGACCATGGATTGACATTCGGAGCGAAAAGTTATTGCAACGGCATTTGAATATGATTGCATTACAGGAGTTCCTTGCCTCAAAGCACTCAAGCTTGGACGAACTGCCTGCAGTGCTGTTTCTGGATGAAGTGCTGGATGAGTTTATGGATTTTTTACAGGACTTTAAGATACCACGAAAATCTGCACTCGTGCCAGCAAACGCTGTACTGGATATGGATGCTTTCAGAAATGAATTTGCTGAAAGCCTAAAGAACCTGAAAGAAAAGCGAAACGCGCATCCGGAGCAGTTTGAAGCAATACCGAACGCTTCGGCGAACAAACAGAAAACATTACTGGATGCACTTTATGAAGAAGGAATCATACCAACCTACTCTTTCCCTAAAAATGTGGTCAGTACATATATTTCCGATATGAATGGAATCCTTCGTTATGAAGTGGATCGCGGATTGGATGTTGCAATTAGTGAATATGCACCGGGACGCTCAATCGTCGTGGATAAACAAACCTATCAGATAGGAGGATTGTATAGTCCCGGAAGTGATCGGGTATACGGTCAAGCAACGACACCCGCAAGGGCTTATATGGATGATGCAAACTATCTGAAGAATATTCTGACTTGCCCGGATTGCGGATGGTTTGGTCTTGCAGATGAGCGGCCAGATGCTTGTCCGTTCTGCGGAAATCGTGCATTGGAGGAAGGAAGGCAAATGCTCCGACCGTGGGGGTTTGCACCTAAAAATGCAGAGGCAGTACCGGATGCACAGCTGGAAGAGGAATATTCATCGGTTCAACCGCCGCTATATTCGACACTTCCGGATGCGGAGGACATTCAACCGATTTCCGGCTGCAAGAATATCCGGATGGCTTCTCGCACAAACCAGCGAATTATTATGGTGAATCAGGGACTTGGAAACAAGGGATTTATGGTATGCCCGGATTGCGGTGCAGCAATGCCGGGTGACAATGAAAAGACATTGGATGGAGTTTTACGACCCTATAAATCGAAATATGCCTGGAAACCGTGTAGCCATAGAAATGCAAGAAATGTCAATATTGGATATGATTTCATCACGGATATGCTGGTATTGGAAATCAAGCTGGATGAACAGAAGATGGATATTCATCGAACGGATAATCCTTGGCTGACGAGGGCAGCTCAATCGCTGGCAGAAGCATTTCGTTTGGCGGCGAGCAAAGAGTTGGACATTGAGTTCACAGAACTTGTTACAGGATACCGAATCCGGACCAATAATGCCGGGGCGTTTGTGGATGTTTATCTATACGACAGTTTATCCAGCGGTGCAGGATATGCAGTCAGCGTAGCGGACAATATTGAAACGTTATTGAATCGAATCCGTGAGCTTTTGGCTTCTTGCGACTGCGGTAACGCTTGTCACAAGTGCTTAAAGCATTATCGAAATCAGTATGTACATGGTCTACTTGATCGTTTTGCTGCATTAGAACTCCTCGATTGGGGAGTAAATGGAGAGCTGGCTGATTCATTAACAGTAGAGGGACAGAAAGCACTGCTGCTCCCGCTGGAATCGATTTTGCGAGTATCAGGATGCACGCTCCTTGTTACGAATAATGAAATTGTAGCGAAGCACCGAGGACGAGAAGTAAAACTTGTTGTATATCCGGCTATGTGGAAGGAACCACGTGAGGATGGAACGATTTATGTGAGTGACGCTTACATAAAGTATGCAAAGCCGTATGCAGTTCAGAAGATTTTGAATGTCTGATAAGATAATAGAACCCTATATTATGTAAAGTGTGCAGGAGAGTGTGCTAGATGACTGAACAGGAAAAGCTCCACCGCGCAAAACACTATATTGACAGCCTTGCCAATGGGGTGAATCCACTGGACGGAACGCCGATTCCAGAACAGGACATCGTGAATAACGTAAAGATTTCTCGATGCCTGTTCTTTGTATCCGATGTCCTGAGAAAACAGCTTGATGGTCATGAACCTAAAAAGGTGTCCGGGAAGGATAAGAAACAGTTTTACATTACGGAAGAGGAAAAGCTGCAATATATACCGTCCAAAACGCCGATTCCCGCTAGCGGAATCAGCTATAAAGTAAATGAGATTCTGGACGAAAAGAAAATGCGGAAAGTCTCCTATAGAACAATCACAGCGTGGTTAGTAAAAGTTGGACTTATGGAGGAGGAAGAAATATCAGCAGGGAAATGTCGCAAGGTTCCAACTGCCAGCGGTATTGCGATGGGAATCACTACTGAAATACGTACAGGAGTACGTGGAGAATATCCATGCGTGGTTTATGATGAGAATGCACAGGAATTCGTGATAGAAAATCTGAATACAATCATGAATCCGACGGATGATTGAAAAATCCCCAGTCTGTACCGATTTTAGTCGGTTTAGACTGGGGATTTACTCATTAGATCATCTTAAAATGCTTCAATGCCTCCACAATCGCATACTCTTTTTCCTTCGGACACTGGGGCTGCTTTGCATTTTCGTTTTTTGCTTTATAGTAATTCTCTCGCTCAATAATGCCGTGTTTCTGCTTCACCTGTGCGATATAGAGATTGGATACCTTCAACTGATGGTGCTCCCACACATAATCCCGAATCTCGTTGTAAGTCGCCTTGCTTTCTGCAGCGGTCACATCCAACTCGTCCATGCTGACGTTCACTTCGATGTGTCGCTCGACATTGAGTTTGGTCAAAAGGAGAACCGCTTCGCAATGCTTCGTCCTCGGAAACAGATCCACCGGCTGTACCTTCTCTGCATGGTATCCCTTCTGCTCCAGCCATGCGGCGTCTCGGGCGGCGGTGGCGGGGTTGCAGCTGACATACACCACCCGGCGGGGGGCCATGCGCACCACGGCAGAGAGTGTGGCTTCATCGCAGCCCTTGCGGGGCGGATCCAGCATTACGATATCCGGGTGCAGGCCCTCGGCGGCCAGCTGGGTGGCAGCCTGTCCGGCATCGGCGCAGAAGAAGCGGCTCTTGGCAGCTACGGCCTCGCCCATGCGGGCGGCGTTGGCCTTGGCGCTCTCGATAGCCTCCGGCACGATCTCCACGCCGATCAGCTCCCGGCATTGATCTGCCATGGAAAGGCCGATGGTGCCCATGCCGCAATAGAGATCCAGCAGCGCGTCGTCCGGGGTCAGCTGCGCGTACTGCGCGGCAACGCCGTACAGCCGCTCGGCAGCCAGCGTGTTGACCTGATAGAAGGACAGCGGCCCCAACCGCACCGGTACGCCGCAAAGAGTGTCCTCGATGTAGCCCGGGCCATACAGGATATGGTTCTCACTGCCCAGAATGACATTGGTGTTTTTGGCGTTGACGTTGAGCAGGATGGTGCTGATGGCAGGAAACTGCTCCCGCAGTGCGGCACAAAGCTGCTCTGCATGGGGCAGCTTTGCCCGGGTGCATACCAGACACACCATGATCTGCCCGCTGTGCGCACCGCGCCGCAGGAAGATGTGCCGCACCAGCCCCTTGCCGCTCTGCTCGTCGTAAGGGCGGATGCCCTGCTGTGCAAAAAAGGCGCACAGCGCATTGCCGATTTCGTTCAGCACGCCGGGCTGCAACTTGCAGTCCGGGCAGGGGACGATGCGGTGGGTGCGCCCGGCGTAGAAGCCGATGCAGGGTACGCCGTTTTTGTCCACGCCCACAGGGAACTGCACCTTGTTGCGGTAGCGGTCCACCTCCGGGGAGGGTAGGATATCCAGCACCGGAACCTCCAGCCCGCCGATGCGGCGGAAGGCGTCCAGCACGCTTTCCTGTTTGGCGCGCAGCTCTGCGGCGTAGTCCAGATGCCGCAGGCTGCACCCGCCGCAGGGGCCTGCTACCGGGCAGTCCACCGGAATACGATCCGGCGAGGGAGTGAGCAGCTCGTCCAGAATGCCAAAGGCATACCGGCCGCAGTCCTTCACGATGCGCACCCGGGCTTCGTCCCCCGGGGCAGTGCCGGGCACGAATACGGCCTCGCCATCGGCACTGTGGGCAACGCCGCTGCCGTCGCTGGAAAGGCGCTCGATGCGCAGGGTCAGGATCTGGTTTTTCTGTAAAGGCATGGTTTCTCCTTGTGTGATGGGCTCAGGTTACAGTTGGGCAGGGTCTGCCGGGTCGGCGTCCTGCTGGGCGGCAAAATACTTGCTGGGCGGCACGCCTTTGGCGCGCTTGAACACCCGCGAGAAGTAGAACTGGTCAAAGAAGCCTACCGACACCGCCACCTCTGCAATGGAAAGACTGCCGGCGCGCAGCAGCTTGCAGGCTTCGTTGATGCGGTACTCGGTCAGGTAGTCAATGGGGCTCTTGCCCACATTCAGCATGAACACCCGGTACAGATGACTGCGAGAAACCCCCACGCTCTTGGCTACATCGTCAATGGAGATGTCGTGGGAGTAGTTGAACTGGATGTACTTGATGGCGTTCAGCACATACTGGCTGGAGGAGGAGGCCGTGTGGGGCTTGCCTGCGCTGGTCTCCCGCATCAGAGCGGCGATGAACAGGTACAGATACCCCACCATGGCGGCTTCGTCCTGCGGCTGCAGCCCGCGGGAGGAGTAGATGTTGTTCAAGGCTGCCCGCATCCCGTCCGGGTCGCTGGTGTGGTGCACAGGGGCATCGTCCGTAAAGGGCAGCTGCGCGGCAAGCTTGTGGGCACAGGCACCGTTGAAGCCTACCCAGCTGTACTCCCACGGCTGCTGCTCGTCGGCGGTATAGCGGATCAGCTGGCTGGGACGGGCGAAGAACAGATCGCCCTCGCTCACCTCCCAAGTACGGCCGCCCACCTCAAAGATGCCCTTGCCGGATACCACCAGATGGATCAGGTAGTGGTCACGGATGCCGGGACCCCATGTCTGCCCCGGAGCGCACCGCTCCAGGCCGCAGTTGAAGATGGACAATTCAATGTTGTTGGTGTAATTCTGCTTAAAGGATTGCTTATAAACGTCTGGCATGGCAGCTTTACCTCCGTCCTGTCACATTCTGCACCCAGTATACCATAGAACGCCCTGCAAATTCAACAAAAGTACATCTTATTCTTTGCGCCTGACGCCGAAATTTGGATTTTTAAGGCAAATAAATTGAAAAATCGCCCGAAATGCATTACAATAGGCAAAAAAGCAGAATCGTTCATTCTTGAGGGGAGGAGCTGTCATGGCCACCAGTGCACAACTCAGAAAACAGATCCTGCAGGGCAGCTGGGACGCCGCACTTGCTGCACTTTACGGGGCAGACCCGGCGGTACTGCAGCGGCAGCGCGGGCGTTATGCGGCAGCGCTGGAGCAGTTCGAGTTATATTTCGGTCCCGGACGGCAGGTGCAGGTGTACTCTGCACCCGGGCGGGCAGAGTTGGGCGGCAACCACACGGATCATCAGGGCGGCTGCGGTCTTGCGGCTGCGGTCACGCTGGATCTGGTGGCGGTGGCAGCCCGCAGCACGGATGGCTATGTGCGGGTCAAGTCCCGGGGCTTCAACAAGCTGGATGTCATTGATCTTGCCACCGCAGAGCCGCAGGCAGGGGAGAGCACCCACTCGGCCAGCCTGATCCGCGGCATTGCCGAGGGCTTCCGCGCGGTGGGCAGGCAGATCGGCGGCTTTGACGCCTATACCGCCAGCGATGTGCTGCGCGGCTCCGGGCTGTCCAGCTCGGCGGCATTTGAGATGGGCATGGCCTCCATCTGGAACGAGGAATACAGCACCGGGCTGACCCCGGCAGAGCTGGCCGGCATCTGCCAGTATGCCGAAAACACCTATTTCGGCAAGCCCAGCGGACTGCTGGATCAGCTGACCAGTGCGGTGGGCGGTAT
>PPYE01559777.1_pt1 | contig 19149 bp, 12 predicted proteins | sample 1559881 | NCBI WGS metagenome assembly PPYE01 (sample SAMN08240022, study PRJNA423297) | Human gut metagenome, whole genome shotgun sequencing project. | reverse complement strand
CCGGTAAGAATTCTGATAAGGATTGTAACGGGAAGAAATGTATAAACGGATATGCAAGGAAACATGGATACTGGATGGAAAGCAAATCATCCATTTCTACTTTTCCGCTGGTTAAGGACAAATTACTGAAAGGCATGATCAATGCATGCCGATTGAGAACGGAAAGTGACTCAAAAACTGATGAACCGATTTATAAACGCAATCCATATACGAATGTAGATATTCTTGTTGGTAGACTGATAGGAAAAGAAACTGTTAGTTATGGTACTACATATACCTTCAAAAAACATGGTTCTGACTGGTCTGTAAGGCTTGACAAGAAAGGCTTAAACCTGACAAACAACAAGAATGGCTCTGAAATATTCCGCAAAGGAATGTTTACTATATATGATTGGGAGAAAAATACCCAAAGTGTATTGAATGAAAAGGCAGTGATTCTGAATGCTCAAGAAATGCAACTACTGCCTTGCATACTTACTGACAGACAGATAGTATCAATAGTTACTACAGAAAAGGAAGTGTTGATGTTACCTGAATTCCTTATGTAAGAATGTAGCACCAGATTTTACGATAATCACTCAGAAATCGGACGTTGTTCTTTTAACACGAATTGCACGAAGGTAGATGGGATGACGGTACGCATTCGTGCCATTGACACTACCAACGTGGAGATTCGTGTTAAAAACAGAAGATGACTGGTGAGAGCGGAGATGATATGTATTTCACGGCTATGCCTATAAGAATGGCGATTGTAAAACTTGCAAATGTGCCTATCAGGACATATTCTGTTGTCCGGATTTCCTTGGCTTTGTTCAACTCGCCAAAACGGAAGACGGACTTTGCTGCTAACAAGAAACCTACGCCTTCAAAACTACCCACAAGGACAAAGGTTAGTATCAAGATTCTTTCTATATAGCCAATCCATTGTCCTGCCTTTGGCAGACTCTGGGCGTTAGATGAGGGGGGCGTCCATTGCTGGAGAAACAAGCCCAAAAGGATTGACGAGGGTCTGAGCATTAACAAGTATGCCGTGAATACCAACCACACCTTTGCGGAACAAAAGGCGTTAAGGTATGAGATTTCTAGGCCTGCGCCATACAATGAGAACCATAAGGCTACAATAACTGCGATATGCATAAACTGGTCTGCCAGAAATGTTGAGAGTGAGTTCTGACAGTACTTGCACTTGGCCCAATCTATGATGAAATGGCTAATGAATATGATGACAGGGATGAGCCAGCATGACCAATCTGCTACGAACAAATAGGCGGTAATTGCATGGGTAATACTGTGAAGCAGCAAATAAGCAATGCCTTTGAAGCCAGATTCGCGTTTTCCGCTATTGATGCTATCGGTCTGCAGTATGAAATCTGAACACAGATGAGCACAGAGCAACTTTAGTAATATAATGAGTGTGTCCATCTTACAGCCTGCTGTATTTTGAGATTAACGATTGAAAATAGGCCACGTAGTCCAAGATTAGCTGTCCTCTGGCTGAGCTCCAGTGATAGTTAAAGTTTTGCCTTGTCATATCTAATTCTTCTGCCAAATCCTTTTGAAGTTTTGGGAAAAGCATTGATTGATAAACAACCCTTGCCTGTTTGGCTGTCCATGACGTAATCAGGTCGTCTGCAAAACGGGTGACAAGTTCGATGTCGGTATTAAAATCAGGCCATGGCGTTGATATGCTCAGCCTTTTTTTTCCTATATGGTCAAATGCATGACCTGACAGTCTGAACGCTTCTCCATCGCTGGTTACGATATTGTCACTTTCAAAAGATATCTCGCCTATACCAACGGCCAATCTTGCATCCCACAGTTTCTGTTGGTCTGGGGTTTCGGCTTTCAGTTTTGCTCGCAGCGCAATGGCTATGGCTAATGCATATTCAGGTTTGTCAACAACCACTTGAAAACTGTCTCCCCGATACATCTCGAACTTTACCGGGGTGAGCGGAATGGATTCTTCAACGCATACATGTAACGCATCTACCACTGTCTGCCTCCATTCAGCAGCTATATGGGTGGAGTTTACCAAATCTCCCGTAATGACGCCTTTTATCATAGACTTATAATTTGATGATTACTGATGCAAAGATAATACCTTTCCTTGGCCCAATCAAAGTATTTGCCTTGATTATGCGAAATCAAATATATAGCCTTGATTTTAAGAGGCGCGAAAAACGCAACTACTGCCTTGCGTACTTACTGACAGGCATCGTTACTACGACAGAAAATGCAGTGTTAAGGTTAGCTTAATTCCTTATATGAGCATTTAATACTTGATTTTTACGGATTTTCTGCAAGAATCGGATATTAAATAGAAAAGTACGTGCTTAAAATGAGTGTAGTCTTCCCTTAAAAAATAGCTTTATCTATTGATTTTCTTAATGAATAACGTCGCAATATTTGCGACAAAAATAGCAGATTATTGTCGCATCACCAAAAGAATTTAGGCAATACGCAAAAAAGGCGACGTTTAAAGGTAAAGATGGGTTATTATTTGTCTTTTTAATCATAAAATCTGCAAGTTTCTTGACCTATAGGTACTAAAACTTGCAGATTTATCAAAGAATTTTATAGACTAAATTACTGAATATCAACAGATAAAGATATTTTTTAGGGACGACTACGCAGAAATAAACTTTCTACAAAATAGCCTACTGCATATCATGATAATCTTTCGCTAGATTATAATAGCGTCTTGCACCTGACCAAAGTTCGTCTACATTATATTTTTGACCATACAGTTCAGAAGCGTTGTTCCCATAATTTGTAATTTGAGAAGCAACTTGATCAACCAAGGTACCATCATAGTAACTCCAACTATAGCTACGATAATTAGCTAATTTATTTACCTGACTCTGTACATAATAATAATGCGATTTACCGATAGATGGACGTACTTGCTTTAGTGCATTAATCAAGTCTGCACAATGTCTTAGCCAATGGTCATTCGCATATTCTCTTGCCAAAGAAATAGACCTTCGTGCAGCGGCTATACCATGATACGATCGATGCATACTTACCCTACGAGCGTCACGATAACGGCTGAGTACATTCCCTAATTCATTTATATCAGCCTTATGCTGATTAGGAATGTTGGCAAAGGCTGTTGGTAATGACTTGATGATAGCGATACGTATCTCGATATAATCGAGATTACTTTTATACCAAACACTTTGCTGAAAAGTATCATGAGCATACTGAACGAGAATAGGTACAAAAGACACTAACATTTGTTTGTCGTAAGTATCCCTCTCCTGTCCATCTATCTTATTCTCACTGGCATATATAGCAATCTTCTTCTTTGTCAAGAGGAATAGCGAATCTGCCTTTCTGATATCATTGCGGAATGTACTTAGTTTATCTACCTCTTTCTGCAAGTCCATTGCATATTGATCAACGGGCTTCAATGCTTTAGGAGGTTCCACTCGCGTCTTGGCAAAAATCAAAACGCCGCCCACTGCTATTACTATCGATACAATGAGCAAAGCTATTTTATTGAATGTCTTCATACTAATAAGAAATCAAATACGAATACTATTAGAGTTTTGTCTGATATTTTGCCCACCATTATTCTCAGGTTCCTTAGTCGACGGCATCTGCTCTTTATCCTTTTTGTTATCCGCTTTTTTAAAATCCGAAGGGGAAGTAGTACTCGTATTAGGGTTCTTAGGTGACTTCCGCTTGGAGGTAGAAATATCAGCTGTGGTACTCGTAGGTGCTTTATCTAGCTTCTTCTGACCATTCTTCAGTTTCACCGCATACCCCTTCCAGTTAATGAGACTATCATTTTTATTGTTATACTCACTGCCCACTTTAATATTCATAAACGTCTTACAGCTGTCTATTGTTGCTAAAAGCGTATTATAACTTGTAGAAGAACCCAATCTAGCATTCAATTCTATCAACTTATCATAGTCATACGTATTGAGTGCATCAAAAAGTTCCTTTGTTTCATCGAAACTTTCAAGTGAGTCACGATGCCAAGTTTCATTTTTATCCAAGTAGGCTATAGCTGCTTCAAAACGCTCATTTTTTTCCTCATCAAAGGAAACAGAACATGTTTCAGTCTTATCCTGTTCAACTTCAGTTACCTCTACAAAGGGGAAACTTGGTTTCTCACTGAATTCATGGTGCGTAAACCATACGTACAATTCCCAACATGCTACAACGACTAAACAGAAGGCAAAACCAATGAGACGCTGCTTCCACTTATCAGATTTGAAACGAAGATGATTATCACTTCCAATTTTGTAACCCTTTAACGGAGAACTACCGTCTTCTGGAAGATCTTTAGACTCCAGAATCATCTTGGCTTTTTTGCCATTGACCATCTTTACTGTGTAATCAATCGGCAGACGATGCATCGTTGCTTTATTTTCACCTTCAGACAGTTTGAATTCTTGATTTTCTATTGTTTGGTAATTTGGACATTTAATAGTAGCCTTACATTCATTCCATACATCCTCTGGAAAGATAGCCCCATCACGAGAAATCGTCTGACCATTAATTTTTATTTTAGCACGATTGTTTAATTGTTCCCCATTTTCATTGCGGATATCAAAGTCTCTAGAACAGATACGCTTCTCCCATTTTAGATCCTTCTTAGGAAATACAAAAGGCTTACCATCATGCTCAAATGTGAGCTTTTGCACTTCCGCACGGATGGTTTCAAATCCTGCACGTTGCAAATCCATATGAAGAGAATTGCCTTCCTTCATTCGGGCATTCTTGGTAAACGGCTTACCATTCAGATACAGCTGTGCACCCACATTAGTCCACCGCTTGCATTCTTCTTCCGCAGGAGGGCAAATCAAGACCGACTTACGCAACTTCATTTGCGTCAAGTCTTCGAAACGCTTACCATCTCTTATTCTAATTCCAGAACCCTTCTCCTGAATGTAAACAGCCTCAAAGCGGGTAAACTCGACTTGATAAGCATACTCAAAGAAGGCAGTCAAGGAGTACCCCGACTGATTTAGGTCAAAGAATCCCCATTTCTGAATTCCTTTCTTAGAAGCCTTGTACATTTCGGGGAGTTCACGGAGTAGATAATCTTCATTGAAGAATTGTTCTAGCTCCTTGTCAGAAACCTTTTCTTGTAACCAATCCTTGACCAATTGATGTGCAGCCATGATTTTGGCAACTGGTACATTAAGTATTCGCGGAATGTAAATCCAACCACTGAGGTGGTCGCCCGGTCTTCCGTCAACGAGAGTGACAAGCGTAATAAAGAGACCGCCTTCATCGTAAGAGATGAAGGTAGCTACACGCTCACGTGGGTTTCCACCCATATTAAGCAACTGTAGATAACTCCGAAGGTCACCTACTTTTTTATCCCATACACCATCAGCATTGAAGGTTTCTGCTGGTTGCGAACCTTCGCTTACTATTTTTCGGGCAAAGCCCATTTTACATAATTGTACTGTCATTCTACTTTCTCAATTTATTCAAGAGTCCACCAATACGACCACCTCGTAATCCCTTCGAGCGATTGAGCAGGATGCTCACCACCTTTTGAGCATGAGAGGCATCAAACAAGCAATAATCTTGGAAGCACACTTCACCTAAAGAAAAGGGAACAACCTCTACCTTGCCATTGTTGATTTCGTAGTCTTTGCAGATTTTCTTGAGTCCGTTTATAAAACCTTGATAACGCTCTGTCAAGTATTGTTGCAATACCGCCTGCAGGCTACCGCCTTCCACACGTGCCTTGTCTACCTTCGTCAGCATCACGTAGATGGCATCGGTATCTTCCTTGAACACTCCCAGCTGTTTAATGTAGTTGAGTGCACCTTCTAGATATACATCCTGCGACAAGCCATCATACAAACGGTCATGACCACCGTATTCTATTACGAAGAAGTGAATTTTGCGGTTGGTGGTACGGTTAGACACCAGGACACGAGTCAATGTTTCCAAGGCCAATTCTTCGTCCCCACTCATACCTTCACCTGCATTGCACTTATACATACAACGTACCAACTCACCAGCCAAATCGACACAGGTCAGAGGATGCATAAGTGACTGACTATCTTCCAAATCAAAACTCATTTCGTTAGTTGCGAAGATGTCGGTTGACCCAGGTAGCACGCCTACCGTCTTGTCCTGCTTAAAGATTGTAGACAAACGATTCATGTAGCCATGACCCTGACAAGGATTCATCGCCATGCTCTTTGCGGCACTACCATGACGTGCAACGCTAAGTATAGCTCCCAACGCACAGGTCTTTCCTGAAGAAGGAATACCCCAAAAGTACACCTCGGTAGAGGTGTGACTGATACGTTCGAGTGTATCACTCATTCCGAACTGCTGTCCCTTCAGATTATCAAACAGCGCCTTCAGAAAATCTGACTTGATGCCTATATTACTCAAGTCGTTCAAACTCAAAATGCCCTCATTCAGTAAATCCTTGATAACAGTAACCTTTAATATATTATGGTCCGTGCGGATCATCATCAAAATATCTTCGGTCTTGATCCGTCCCCTGTCATACAAGTCTGACAGGTACTCCCATACAACTTGAGTCTTGGGTTTGTCCTTAGTAGCCTTTTTGTTGTGAATTTCCCTCATTACGTCATCTAAATTGAACGTGCTGAATTGCTCACGCATCAAAGCATTAATCAGTTTGTTCGCCTCACGACAGTGCGGGCTTTCTGGATGTAGCTTTTTAAACGCTTGGAGAGTCTCCAAGTCATTTTTATCTACCTGCTCCCAGTCCATGTTGGGGCTAACCTGCGGTTGGAAGGAGGGCTCTTCCATTCGTACCTGAGTATATCGTTTCTCTTTTTGCCCTTCTAATAGTCTTTCAACCGCCTTGCGTTGCTTGACTGAGAATTGTCCACCCGTATCGTTGCAGAGTTCCTCCCAGGTTACTACTCTGCTTCGGATAAATCCAACCAAATCGGTTGCAGAATAGGCAGTTACATTGTCTAAAATATCGTTTTTCGTAGCCATTAGTTTACTCCTAATTATTCAAACTATTCTCCTTTCGGATTGTCACCATATTCATTTGTACCTTTATCTCCATTCATGAAAAGCATAAGAAGTCCATAGAAAGGAATGAGTTGATACCAGCCAGAATGCCCCATGTCGTGACAACGCTTAGCACCTTGCGCTACCATGAACCACCAAAGCATAACATACGGAATCAATAAAAACAAAATCGCAAATGGAGCACTCTTATCGCTGGGAGCACTGGAAGCCATGCTAGCCATGATTGTTTGTAAAATCACCGCTAAGACAGAATAAAGAATCACCGACAAACCATATTCACTACGTCGTATGCGTCCTTTCAACGAAAACGGACGATTGAACATACCCCCTCGGTTAGAGATGGGTGTAGAAACTGCAGACGAATTATCTGAGTCGCTCAACGTAGAGGCTGCTGAAGCATTTGAGACAGATGAGGAGTTTCTGTTGTAATCCTCCTCGTCATACGCGTACGTATCTTCTTCATCGTCTTCAGACTGGTAAGCACTGGAGGTGACACTACTCAGTTGTTCCTTTCCCCTATTGAAAGCATCCACTGAACTTTCAGGAGATTTAGCTAAAATAGCCGTAATGCGGCGTTCTGTAATCTTTAGCAACATACCTGTTGCACGTAGTTCGTCCAACGTAACCACATTCTGGCGAATCCATTCAGACAGCTGATCTGCGCTGTAACTTTGAACGTTTTTGAGAATTTCTTTTTTTCCATAGTGATTATTATATTAGATTGTAAAGACATCAGTGTCATCAGAAGAAACATCGGAAGGTGAAGCCGATGACGAAGATGTAGAATTGTCCGTATCAGAATAGTTGTTATTGTAGCTAGTCTGACGTTTCATTCCCAGCAAGCTATACATACTCTTCGGATGACGATCCTGTATCAAATACGGAAGACAGAGTGAAACAAACAAAAGCAAGGCTGACAGGATGGCAGAGATATTAGGAAGGTCGGTAGTGGTATACTTAGCCGACAAAGCTTCCAACCCTTGTTCCACCTTGTTTAGACTTACAGAACTTTCCATGAATGTTTTGAACTCGCTATCGGTTGCTTCATACTCCAACTGTGCAGTAGAGAATTGAGTCAATTGTTGGTTCCAAGAACGCACAGCGTCCTTAATTTCCTCCTTATTGGCCAATAGAAAAACATTCCAAGTACTTGCGCCCTGATTAGCCTTGTCAATCCACTCAAGAGCTACCGTACGTAGAGAGTCATAGTTTTGCGAACAAAGTTGAAGTTCCAGAACTTTTGCACGAGCATCACGAATATGAAGTTGATCAGGATTGGGAAATGCCTTTTGCAATTCATCTTGATAATCAGCCATGCGTGCTTCCGCGTAAACGTCATAGTCAGTAAATATCTGACGCGAAGCGTTGATGGCCTCAGTAAATTCCTTTACAATAGCTTCATCCTTACTATGCACCGTCCAAAAGTGCGAATAAGCAGTCATCATAAGAATGATAAATACCCAAGGAACTGTAAACACGAAAAAACGTTCCACCCGAATCCAACGAGCGAAATGACGTGTAGTGGCCTTTGCGTACTGAGCTATTAAGCACCAAAGTAACAGCAACAAATCCACACCGGCCATTACCATGGTCGCATGTGAAAAATCTCCATCAGTTAAATAAGTATCTCCCACAAAGGTCACGTAACTGATAAGAATTATGGCGACAAAGGCTATGATATGTCCCCATGAAAATTTTAGTTGTTCAAACATTGTTGTTCAAATATGATTTTTCCCCGTACCTTACGACTGGGGCAATAACTTTTCTAATTCAGTAATCTTTTGTTTATACTCCTTAATCTTACGACGAATCGCATCATAATCGGACTCTTTAGAAGAGTCGTTCGGTTTTCGCTGCTCGTCTTTAGCACCTTCTCCTGATTCGTCTGAACCAGACGGAGGAAGAGGAAATGAGGAGTCAGAAGGAAGGTCAGGATTTCCACCTCCCATAGAGCCACCTTGCCCAGGCATACCAACACCACCAGGTGTAGCGATACCTCCACTGGGATCATCGCCCCATACTGTTTCTGGAGGTACTGACCCTGAAGCAGGGCCATCACCAGGAACGAAACCTGGTACAGAACGTATCTCACGCACCTTGGGCTTACTAAAATCGCCGCGCTGTACGGCCTCAAGGGCCTTATCAACCTGTACCATCGGCGGTATGTAGCCATACACATCAGTTCCAGTACGGTACAGTACATTACGCACCTGCTCAGCCGTCAAATCCTTCTTGAGCGACTTCATCAGAGCCACCACGCCTGCCACAATCGGAGCAGACATACTGGTTCCATCCTGCGTCGAGAAACTACTGCGTGGGAAGGCACTGTAAATACCCATTCCTGGAGCAGAGACATCCGAACAAGGACCATAATTAGTAAAATTGGTCGGACAACGTTTCTCATCGACCGAAGTCACCACGATGGCGGCTTCCGCACGATTGGCAGGCGGTATACTTGCCAATACTGCATCGTTGCCTGCAGCTATAACCAATACCGACTGCTTCGCGAGTGCAAGCTCACATATACGTTTCCACAAACGCGCCTGATTGTGAAACTGGTCACGAGCTATTTGCTGCTGTTGCTCTACTGGCAACTGATTCAGCCCCTTAAAGCTTGGTCCAACTGACATATTAATCACATCAGCATCGTGATGGATGGCATACATTACACCCGCTACAAGTGCTGAAAGTGGGCAGTAATCGTTATCAAAAACTTGAACAGGCATCAGTTTACACTGTGGTGCCACACCTGCAGCACCATTACGGAAGAATTCCTCGCTGCCCACCGCCAAAGCTGCTGTATGCGTACCATGTCCTTCGCCTAGGCTCAACTGATTGTCTTGTCTGAAAACATTATACGCCTCAACAATGCGATTGGTAAACATTGGGTGAGCCGCATCGATACCATCATCGACTATAGCAACCTTTATGTCAGCCGAACCACGCGTGATGCGCCACCCCTGACTCAATCGGATAGCACTCAAATGCCAGCCACGTTCCAAGTTGGAAGTTGATTTCTTAAGAGCACTCGTACTATACACCTCTTCGTCAAACACAAAGAATCGATGATTGGGCATCTGCTTATTAAGCGACTGACGCAACTGAGCACGTTCACCTTCAGGCACACGAAGCACCAATATCTTTACTTCCTTATCATAACCAATGATGGCATACTGATTGTCGGGATAAGCCTTTTTGAAGTCACGTGCCAACCCTTCCAAATCGCCCGAAACATCTTCCATAAAGAGCACCAAGCGATTGGCAATAATCGAAGGCATACCAGGTTGCTGAACGATGGGCAACTCGGTCCCCCCTTCGCCCAATACAGGAGCCACAACAACCCCATCGGCAGGCAAATCTCCATCATTGCCCGTTACAGGATGCGTAAATCCATTATCATCCACCCGTTTGCCCTTCGCGTTGGTGATGGTATCACTTGGGACAACTCCATTCACCGAACAATCTGTACAACTTCGACACGAATCCACCAAGAAACTGAGCAACCAAAGGAAGAGCAAAAGAAGCAAAAGCCACATGAGCCACTTAAGACAACCTTTGCCCGTCATCCATGCCCACAGACGTTTGTACCAAGGGATACGCTTATACTGGGCGGTAAAGACTACATCCTGCGTAAGGCGATTTGAAGTAGGAATATCCCAACCCACAAATCGATAACCTGTTTCAGGTTCAATAGCAGGTATATCGTTATAGCTCAACTGTTCGTCAGGCCACTTGTATACCTCGGATTGGCCTTGCAACGTACCGTGATCACCCGCGTCAAACCGACAAGTCAACATTTCTTCTTCCTCGTCATTATCATAAGACACTGGCTCAGGTTTGGGCTCATACTCAACTTTTACCTTCAGATAACGCGCCACAAAAGTCTGATCGGCCATCAGTTTGACACCAACAGGAGTAGGTTCCCAACCATCGAAAATCCACCCTTCGTTAGCTACAATCAAAGGCAAGTCGGTCTCCTTGACAACATACCCCTCTTCGCGTTTACTCACTCGCTCTACCGCATTGGCCAATTTGCCATGTGGTCCGGGATTAAAGGTAAGCGTCCACTTATTGATGATTTCCACTTCATGGATAACCTGACCACTTACTTTATGCTTATGCTGGTCGAGCGTCATACCCCATGCTACCAGCCACACCTTATTATCGGCACAATAGAAAAAATCATCAAGCCGATATTTCAATACTGCTATGAGAATGTTCAAGTCGTCCCCCTCGGCCTTATCTACTGCCTGAAGGTAAGCATTGACAGTTTCCTTCTTGATAGCCTCGTAGCGATCACGTTCGGCTCCCGTAAGTTCGACCAGTCTAACAGGGCGTTCCTTCCACTCATCGACATGCCAATAAATACGGTCTTCCATACTTCGATAATCCGAAGCTGCCAAGAAGTGACGATAAGCCGGAGCTACCAGTCGATTGACAACGCTTAGCACACTGTTATAACGCAGATAAGCAGGATCCTTACCGACACCTTGAATATCTGTAAAATCAATGGGATTGGTATAACAGAGACAACGTTTTCTTATATAGGTATATTCACCCATGAGTTTTATTCTTTATAAAGAGAATTACACTGTTCTAACAAGCAACGCATGCGTTCGTTAGCTTCAGGGTCTACTTGCGAAATATCACTCGCAAAAAGCAAACCTATCAGCATCCGATTTTCCCAGCGCTGGAAGTTTGCCCACAAGGGAAGTTTCATGAGAGAATTGCTACTCACCTCGTCTATGCGAGTAGCCTCATCTAACGCATTCAACGTATCCTTCAGCGGACGAATCTGTCTGTCATTATTCCAAACAGACGAGGAAAGGTTAACAGGGATCTGACATTTCTCTGCCTTCAGCCGTATAGCTTCCACCATGTTGTCTTGCATATAGTCACGGCCTACTGAACCCACGAAGTTATTGAGCGTCAGTGCTGAGAAGTCGGCAATAGCGTTGGGTAACTCGTTCTCTTGAAATACTTTAGAATAGTAATCAATTCGCTCAGAAATTACCTTCTTTACATTGAGTTTCTTAAGCAAAGCAGTAAGCATAAACACCACCTCCTCGGCATACGGCAGGATGATCTCTAACACCTTCACTCGACTGTTCACGTAGTCATTCCAGTAGTCCACGATATGCTTCGTCACGACATCAGCTATTGTGGTTAACACCTCGGTGTCATTCGACAGGACAGCATCTATCGACGTACCTCGCTCTCGCAGAATCTTATCCAGTTCCTTCTCGTCACAGAATTGTGACGTACAAAGTTTCCCGATATTCACTTCTCTGGAGTCTGCAAGGTTAATCCCTGCCATCTTCCGAATGAAGTGCACCTGTGAAAAGTCTTGCGGTGTTTCTGATCGACAGACAATTATATCATAAGCAATGTCACGCAAATCGCCAACAGGTATCATAAGCGTGTCAATGATACGACCAAATACTTCCGGTTTCTCACCTACCGACCAAGTCAACGTACGATGCAACTCGCCTGCCAATTGGCGCACCTTTCGATTCTTTTCCTCTTTGTCTTCCGGTTCATAATAGGCAGTCAACGAACGATACATATCCTTCTTCAACTGAGTGAGTTGATCGTGATAACGCTTCCGACGCGCCTCATCCAGCACATCAGCTATCTTATCCAACTGACGAATGATGGCCTTCGAGCCGTCATTATTGGGAGTTGCTACCTCCTCCCACGAAACTTCAGGATTGGCAAAATGCCTCTGAACGAACTCGTTTCTCAAAAAACTCTCCTTCAATTGAGTAAAGTAATCAGGATAATCCGCAAAATAGTGTACTCCCGTTTCTGGAGACTTAACTACGCCATCACTATATCCGTCAAACACCTGATTCTTACCTGACCAATAAAAGTCACGCAAGGGATAGATATTTTGGAAAGTAGCCGAACGGAATTCTCCGCTTTTTACCACCCACTCATCCAGCCAAGAATAAGGCTTGATAATTTCAGGCAATACGGTATTAAAACGACTCCAGTGATCAGCCAGTTTTTCTGGTGTATCGCGTTGGTCATTCTTTGTTCGCTCCAAGTCGATATTAAACTTGGTTGCAATCATGAACAACGGAGCGACCCCCAACGTGTTACGTAACATCTGGGCACGTTCCTCGGGAGTCTTACCTATGTTTTGCTCAATCCAATCATTGATTGATTCGCCCATCGTGGCTTCTGCCTTCTGATTATTGTGATGACAGAATAGCACGCTACTGATACGCAGCGAACGCGAGTACTTATTGAAGAGGTAAGCTACTTTACCACGACGAAGAATCTTGGGCAAGACAGACTTCAATTCGTCTTCCTTATACTTTTCGCGCGAACGTGCTCCAGGGAAGTCCAGAAGGTCTAATTTACGCAAGAAGCTACGCTCACCGGCCAATTCCTCAGGAACTTCGAGCGTCAACTCGGCAATCAACGCTGACAAACTTCCCTTTTGAAAATCACGAGCCAATAACTGACCGCTGTTATTATATACATTGGTCGTCACCTCGTCACTTCCCGTATCAATTGCTACTCCACAAACGGTGTCAAGCCATTCAATTTTGAGCAAGGTACCCTTATCACGCATAATTGCCTCAAAGGGTACATAAATGACTGTCTGGAAATTCAGTTTCTTGTATTCAGCAATCAATACGGAGAAGAGGTGAGATACCTCCTCGTTACGATTCCACAATAGACCAAATACGTCAACCCATTTATCATAAGAAACATACTGAATGACAGGAGCCACAACCTTACAGAAGCGCGACTGAGTCACTGCGGCTGCAGCATTACCTATGGTCTCACGTACATAGTCAAAAATGTCGCGTATATCGTCCTCACACAATTCGTTATTGTGCAGTTGATGATTATTCCAAAGTGAAGACATTTTCTCCAATTCCGCGTTAATCTGGTCATAACGCATCGCATGGCCTGTGTTTATTTTGATGTCGTTGTAATAAGAATCTGTCAACATCAGTACGATGTCAACAATCGTGAGGTTACGCACCTTGACTAGATGACGCAACTCCTTAGATCCCCTCTGCAACGTAAATCGAGTGATGACACCCGTCGACTCGGTTTGTGAGTTGTTACCACCACTTGGGTTGATGGCATCAATGAAACTATACTCCTTGTCATCGTGCGTAATCACAAAAGGACGATCAGGAGAAGAGAGCAAACTACTCATCAAGTAAGATTTACCTACCTGACTTTCACCATAGGCTGCTGCCGAACATTTCTCTTCCAATGCTTGGTAGATACGACGCAAGTTGCGACGATAGTCCTTAAACACATTGTAAGGGAATGCCTCCTTTTCATACTTCGAAGCCCACGCAATAGAGTCTTCGACAAGTTGGATATGCTGTTGTATATTTGATAACATACCTTATTCGTTTGGAGTGATTAAAAATCAAATGCACCTGACTCGATCCAATACTGCTCTTCCACACCGAGACTCTGAATGTGTACCTCGAGGAAACTCTCTGTCACTTCATTTCCTTCACGGTCAGTAATTTCTACGATGTTCAATTTCTCGGGAGTCTCGTCATCGCGTTCAAGCGTAAGTTTAAAGGGCATTCGCTTCTTCAGCGCATCAATCTGATCTTTAACGTCACCCATAATTTTGGTCTCCGTTACATTGGTCTCACCCGCCAAGAAAGCGCGCTTACGCATTTTTTCTGCCAACTTATAGCGATTGAAGTCGATGCGATAAAGCGGACGACTAGGATAAGAGTCGATCGGTAACTGTCGTACCCGAAGCGTTTCGGGCAAACTGCTGACAACCAACTCTCCACGCTGTTTTTCGGGAGTCAATAGGTAGCCTATCGTCTTTCCTTCACGCGAAGACTCGATATAGTTGACTGTCGACTTGAGATCACGCTTTAACAGACTGAGGTCAATAATAAACTTGTTGAGATTAGACAATTCTGCTGCGTAATGGGCAATTACACCGCCCATAGCCACAATCGTCTTGGGATTCTTAATGTAACCTGTATTCTCACTAAAGGGATACCAATCACCAACGTAATAATCATTGAGCACAATCAATCGGTTGGGCGATACGGAATAGTATTTCAAGAAAAGTTCACGTATCGGAGCCAACGAGGCGGGGCGACCAGACAGCAACACGATATCACAATCATAAGCATACATAATGGTAGCCACCTTCTTAAGCAACGGCTCAAATTCCTTGCGAACAATGGTAGCTACTTTTTCATAATCAAAGTGCCATACCAACTGGGTGATATCAATCGTGGTGCGCTCCATAAACTCTGTAATCACAGTCGGATTGACCGGCGAATTAGCAAAAACATCTGCGTACTTAACTGTTGCTTCCTTTTTACCTTCACTCAATAGCTGAAGGAAATAAAACATAAGCGGTATAGAATACTGCACATTAAAATTCTTACGCAACGTACGATCGTCGGCCGTCTGCATACTATGATCTTTACCAAAGAAATTCTTCATCGCCTGACGATAGTCACGCGAGCTGAGCCCCTTCAAGTGTTGACGGAAAGCACTCTGCTCGTCAAGCAACATCAAGTTCTTGACCAACGCATAAAGCATATCATCACCAGCAAAATAGAAGCTGTCGTAGAATTGCGGCGCAGGTGTAATCGTCGTCACATCCTGTGTTTCGTAACTATACTTGCTAATCATCAAGTCGGATGTACCCGCACCAATATCCAGCGTACCTATCATGATGGAAGGTTGCGTTTCGCCCTCCGACTGCTTACCATAGAGTTGGAAGAACTCACTGCAACAACCTTTATACTTATGACCTACTTCGCCATACATATATACCAACTGCGAACAAGTCGCTTCGTCGTAATACCACGATGACTCGTCATCCATCGGACGATAAGAAGGAACCACCTCTATTGATAGGGTAAGTGAACCATCCTTTTTTGCATTATCTACTTCTGCATTCTCAAACAAGAAAACAGCATCCTTCGCACATTGTGATAAAGCTTCACGCTCTTCCTTTGACATCGCCGTAGGACAAGTCACAATGACACGCTTTATCTTACGCGGCACCATATGATTACCAAAGCCTGTCTTGCTCGAACGATAATCCTCGCTATTAATTTGGGTACGAGCCTGTACCAACATTTCAAGAAAACAGAATGTCATCAACGAACGGCGAGAGTAATAATAAGTTGTACCTCCATTACCCGTCCGATCGACTTTACCATCGCTTCTCAAAAGGTTGGTAACACCTGGTAAGTTAAGGATTGAGTCACCCTCTTCACCATCAAGCACCAAGAAGCGCCATTCCTCACGTGAGGGGTGCCAATCCCACAAATAACGCTTCGGATTAGAGTAAGTAGTCAGCATCTCTACCCCATTTTGTTTATTGGTTGCTTTGTGTATTAACGTAATAGCCTCTTCTCCCAATCGTACAAAACTTGGATAGACAAATTGCTGACTATCCTTAGCACCAAAACCGCCCCAGTCGATACGACGGAAAGCCATCTGCATATCAAATGGATTGCTGTGCTTATTGAGACAGTATCCATTTTTTCCTTCAACAAGCAGGTCTGTATAATTTATCAGCTCCAAAGGACGTACCTGATTGAAGTTCGTATTGTTTTCAATAAGCAACGCTGTCGTACGCGAATTACCTATATCAATCACCATGTCAACATCGTGCACTTCTACGTCAGTATCACGATACACCTTAATTGTTGGAAAAGATTGATGAGTCACCAAATAGTTTAGCAGAAACATATATGAAGCAAGGTAACCCGTACGACGCACATGACCTCCTTTAATCTGCGAAACGTTTTGCAAATTGGGATAGACCAAATGAAACAGATACTCCTCAATATAACTCCACTTCTTACCTGCCGTACAATAGTCCATTTGCTGGTACTCATTGCTACAAAGCGAGAATTCAAGTTCTTGGCGGAATTGATCTGCAAAAACGGGGGCTTCGTTATATTCATTTTCAGTCGACTGCGTACGCGTATCAAATACCAACAACACTTGATACTGTCGCTTGCCATTCTTCTCGTCCATTGGTATCATACGAAAACGCGACCAGTTCAAAGGACCAAAATAATAGGTGCGTATTGTGCGCTTGAGAAAATAAGGAATGGGAAGCCAAACGTTTTCAAAACTTGACAACGTATTGTGTTTGTCTTGAAATGTCATCGAAAAAATGTCTCCCTTCACGCCAGGACAATTCTGATCTTCGATGCGCAAAGGATGTATATCATCATCTTTTAAATCGTCTGGAAGAATTTCCAAAGTATCGTCAGCCAAGTAGCCTCCATGATAAAGTTTCTGCTTTTCATAGAAAAAAGTATCATTATCTGTACGCAACTCATATACAGGCTCTAAATACCAGCGCTCATTCAAGGCATCATACCATTCATGATACCACATTTTAAAATTCCCCTGCAAATCAATGGTCAGAGGAAAGGTTAAGACTTGAATGCCTGAATTGGCTATCAAGGAATGCTCCATCAACATCATCAATATTTTTTCATGCCTCCTTGCGTTCCCTACAAGGATCCAATATTCATGGATTATCATTATCTACGGCACAAAAAAAGCGTGGGAACTTCCTGTCGTCTGTCCCACGAATCGAGGCTCTAGCACTGCCTTTGAAGTTGAACAGACAACGTTAGAGCCCACGCTGAATATGAATATAATGAAGCTACAGGCGTACCTCGGCCTAACACAAAATTACAATCCTATGACATAAACCATAGAACGCAATCCGTGCTGGCAAGGCACACCTCGGGCTGTCATTATTGATCACACCCATGGACATCTACCGCTGCAATGTTCCAGACTTCAAACAGGTAATTTGCTAGATTCCGATTCGTCAAGAACAAAGCGTCAAGTAAACGCCTTATTATATATGTCGTCCTGCCCCTCCACAAACCATTCGGTGTAAAACTAGACAGGTAAAAATCTCCGACATGATTCTATCGGAGAAAATTTATGTTGCAAATATATACATTTTTTATCAAAGCAAGTGATTCCTGTCTTAAAAAAGAGTATCATAATGTCCATAAAAGAAGAAAGTATTTGTATGTCAGCCTAATTGTTTGAATAATTAGAGTTTTAACTCTACTTCAACGATCCGAAAAAGGCTATTTTTTTCGGTGCGTTGAAGTTAGGTTAAGTGGTTCCATGAAGGAATGGCTGATAAAGAGGGGTTGATAATGTTGGCTTGACCAGTGTTAACTTTGTCACGGATTAATGTAAAAAAACAGGAGGCACAAGTGCTTGTCATTCACAAGCATTGTGCCTCCTGTTCGGTTGCAATAGTGAACGTGAAGAACTGATTATGCTTCAGTTGGAGCTTCCTCAGCAGCGGCAGCAGCCTCGTCGAATGCGCCTTTCCGGACACCACCATTGAGATGCTTCATGAGCATAACACCTTCTTTAGAGAGGATGTTGCGAACCATGTCAGTGGGCTGGACACTGGTTTTAATCCAGTAAAGTGCGCGATCGAAATTCAAATCCACTATGGTTGGATTGGTGTTGGGGTTGTAAACAGCAATTTTTTCAGTAAACTTACCATCACGTGATGATCTTACGGCAGCGATAACAATGCTGTAAAATGCATACCCCTTGCGGCCATGACGTTGCAATCTGATTCGTGTTGCCATTTTGTTTTTTTATAGTGGTGTTCTATAAATCAATAGTTCGTTAAAAATATCCTTAAAAAAAGAATGCATCTGCAACCATCATTCTGGATATGCTTTGTCGCTTGTCTTTTCTACTGATAAGATAGCTGCTGTACCACTCAACGAGGTTCTTATCCACATTATCCAAGGTTTTACTATCCGGCGTCTGAATGGAACCTAAAGTCATGCATTCATGGCTGTCGATGTCAATAACACCGATGCCCATGATTTCCAATCCTCGCTTATACTCTCCTGCACAACCTGACCAAAAGTAACCTATCCAAGGGGTCTTCTTGCCTGATTTGGGGATATAGGAAGGATCAATGGTGATGGCTTTTCTTTTACTTGTGAGATGCTTGCTGATGATAGAATCGTTGAACGCAAACCAGTCGAAAGTTTCATGCTCAAAAAGGTTACGCTAGGTCTGTTCCGAAAAACATCCATACCTACCCAATTGAAATTTCTATTGTTTAACTTTTAATCTATTGGTAAAAATTCACCAAAGTAT
>PPYE01107103.1_pt1 | contig 19160 bp, 13 predicted proteins | sample 1559881 | NCBI WGS metagenome assembly PPYE01 (sample SAMN08240022, study PRJNA423297) | Human gut metagenome, whole genome shotgun sequencing project. | reverse complement strand
AACGCTGCGCCGTCTGCGGGGCGGCGTTTACGCCCAACTCCAACCGGGCCAAATACTGCCCGGATTGCGCGGTGCAGGTACGCCGGAAGAAAGAGGCGGAGCGCCAACGAAAAAGATACCTCCTGTCTACGCATTTAGGGCGGTAAAAGTCCACGGAAATCAAGGTTTTTTCCGCATGGTCGGCAGGCAGGTGGATAAAGTTATCCAGTTCCCCTCAAAACGGGGTTCTAAATGCGGGAAAATGGACAAAAAAGAAGCGCCGGGACAAAGACAGCTTTTTAGGTCTTTGTCCCGGCTGAATGATTTTGGTATGGACACTGATTTTGTGCAATGCTATAATTGAGTAAATTTGAATTGAGGTGTACTTATGCTTTATTATAGAACTCTGGAATTAAACCAAATAGAAGATTTTTGGAAGTTATTAAACACTTTGGACGCTGAAACAGATTATATGATGTATGAACCAAATGAGAGAACCCAGACCACAAATGTTCAAGAACTAAAAAATGATATTGAAAATAATGTGATTTGTGGAAGTGATTTTTTACAAGTGGCAATGGAAAATCAAAAAATGGTTGGCTATATTCGGGCAGAACGGGGAAAGTTTAATCGGATTCTTCATACAGCATATATTGTAGTAGGCATTTTGAAAGATTATAGAGGTAAAGGAATCGGTACATCTTTTTTTGAAATGCTGAATTGTTGGGCAAAGGAAAATGGAATTAAGAGACTGGAACTTACTGTTGAATGTTGCAATGAAACAGCAAGACACTTGTATGAAAAAAGTGGTTTTAAGATTGAGGGAACAAGGGAGAAATCCATGTTCGTCAACGGCTCCTTTGTTGATGAATTTTATATGGCAAAAATTTTGTGAAAAAGAAATGCCGGACGCAGAGGCTTTGACACCTCCGCGCCCGGCATTTTGCTTATTCGTCTGTGAAGTGGAACCGCTGCGCCGCAAAGTCGGCGTCGCTCATGGCGTCCAGCTTATCGGCGGTCTGGCAGGCCAGCGCCGCCATTTCCTTGTCCATGTCCGGCAAAGCTGCCCGGAGATTTGCCGCCGTCCTGCGGCGGTCAGCATTGTGGTACAGACAGATCAGGTTTTCTTCTTCCACGGTGAAATACATTCCTCATACCTCCATTTCTTTTGATTTTTCCCGCGCCGGGGGCTTCTTTTTCTGTTCCTCCTTGGCGGCGGCAAGCTGCGCCCGGATGGACGGTTTCTTTTGTTTCTGCGTCGTCTTTCGGGTCTGCTTGGGCTTTTTGGCCTCCGCCTTGGCTGCCTCGGCCACATCCAAAAGGGAAATCTGTTCCCCGGCTTTTGTCCTTGCTTCCAGTTCCTCCATAGATGGGGCGTTGTTCATCATGCCGTCGATCATGTTGTAATTCTGTTCGGTGGACATTTCCGCCGTCTTGATATGGCTTTCCTGCTGGGAGGGGATGGCAAAGGCCCTTGTGCCGTTTGCCATAATGAGATACCTGCCGTCCTCCGACTGGTGGTGGAATCCATACCCGGCGGCCTCCATCTGTTCCCGGCTCCTGTCGGTCAGATAGAAACGGCCCCTTGGCGTCTGGATTTGTTCGCTGGTCATGCACTCGTCCGGCGTGAGCTGCTTTTCCGGCTGGGCGAAGAACTCCGGCACCTGCCGGTAGTCGGCTCCCTCGTCCACATAATAGGCGGTCTGTTTCCCATCCTGCCGGAACACCACAATATCCCCCGTAGAGAGGGAATGTCCCTTGTAATCGGAGGGACGTTCTATGTTGAAGCGGCGGTAAATCTCGTCCAGTGTGGTGTCTTTGTCCAGCGGTGCGGTGTAGACAAGCTGGTAATTCTTCCTGTCCACCGAAAGCCCATCCGCCTGCAAGTCCTCATAGGAACGGTAGCGGAAGTCGCGCCCCTCCGGGCCGGGCGGCACTTGGTAGATGGAAAAGTTGGGCTGCGCCGGTGCTTCATAATCAGAGGCAACATATTCCTCCACCGTCAGCCCGGCAGCGGCGGCCTCCTGTTCCAGCTCTGCCTCGATCTGTTTTTTGTAGTCCTGCAAGCTCTGGTCGAAGTCGGCAAGCTGCGGCGGCTCCGGCAAGTGGTACTGGCCCTGATTGAGAAGTGGGCGGCACTCCTTTACATAGTCTAAAACCGCGTTGAAATAAGCGGTCTGTTCCGGCGTCAGGGTTTCCCCGGATCGCAGGGGACGCCGGGCCTCCTGCTCCATAGCGGCCAGATTGCAATGCAGTTCCATATACGGGATGAACTCATGCAGCAGCATATCCCGCTGGGCCTTGTCCGCCTCCCATGCCTCCGGCCCCTCATGGTGCAGCACATGGTTTTTCCAGCTTTCATCCTGTGCGTAGTATTCGTGATAGCCCCGGATATGCTGGATCAGGGAACCGTCCCCGTCGCCAAAGTCCTGCCGCCCCTCGTAGCTGTCCGGCTGGCCCTGCATGGTAAAGTCAATGCGGAACTTGGTCTTGTCGTACCAATGGCCCGTATAGCCCGGCTGCTTCCGGTCATGGCGTCTGGCGCTGTCCAGCTCCTTGAAAACGGCCTCGGCTTCATGCAGCGGCATTTGCTGGCCGTCTTTCAGATGGGGGCTTTCACTCCAAAGGATCGTGACAACCGGCTCCGCTGCCGGATTCTGCGCGATCTGCCGCTGGGCGTTGGCAACGGCAATCTCACTTTCGATCTCGCTTTTCACAAAGGAATCCATCTGGCCCTTTTGCAGCTCGTAGCCCTGTTCACACAGACGGTTGATAAGCCCGATCACCTTGTCGTTATCGTCCACGGCCTCGGCATAGGCCACGATCAACTGCCGTTCCTCGCTGCCCAAACGCGGGGCGTTTTTCTCCGCCAGCTCGATCAGGGCGGCGGCTCGGTCAACCGGGGACGCCTCCGGCATGAACGGCTTTCCATTCAAAAGGCCGTCGATCCCGTTCCATGCCTGCGGCTGGGGAATGGCGTTGGTCTGTTCAGCAGCTTCCAGAAAATCATCCAGCCTGTCGCCGGTCAGGGGTTCCATTGTCCCAGCCGGTAACTCATGGATAGCAAGGATTTCCTTTCCGGCTTCCGCAAGGGACAGGCTGGAATTGTCAAGCTGGCCTCCGTCCAGTTCCTTGTAGTCGGGGCCATACAGTGTGTAATCATAGCCGGTTTCCGATGTCTGGATATACAGGTAATCGCCGCTTTCCAGACGGTAGGCGGCCTCCTGCGGGGCTTCTGCCTGTTCCAGCGTTCCATCCCCGGCAATGGTAAAGCCCTGCGCCTGCGCCGCCTCCTTGGTTCCCTGCGACACTTCGCCGGTGGATTTCAAATCCGCTTCAATCAGGGTTTGCAGCATAGCTTTTACGCTGTCGGTCATTTCCTGCTGTTGCTCCGGGGACAGCTTGGAAAATACGCTGTCCGGGTCTGGCTGCTCGGCGGCCTGCTGTTCCTGCTGGGCCTGCCGTTCTTTCTGAAGCTGGGCAAGGTGGCCGTCAATGGTGGTAATCAGTTCATGGGCGGTGGCCCGGATGGTTTCAAGGGAGGCTTTCAGCTCTTTCAAGTCCTTGCCGGAACTCCAACCGGCCACATAGCCAAAGGAATAATCGGAGGTATCCAGCCCGTAGTGCTGGCAGACGGCATAGGCCACGCTTTCGGCCTGTACCTCGCGGGTGCGGCTGTCGGGGCGGTCGGCCTGCTCTATGGCCGGGGCTTCCGGGTCGATGGCGTGGAGCTTGGAATGGGCGATCTCGTGGATGGCCGTCTTTAGGGTCTGTAATTCGCTCATGCCCTCCTGAATGGCGATTCGCTTTTCCGTCAGGTGGTAGTAGCCGTGGGAACCGCCCGGAATGTCCTCAAAACCAATGGGAACCGGGGATGTCTGTTCCAGCGCCTTGAAAAACTCCCCGTAGCGTTCCACGCTGCCGGTCAGTTCTTCCACGCCGATAGAGGGCAGCGGTTCCCCCTCGGTCTGGCTCACATCAAAGACGGAAACGATCTTAAAGGCCGGAACCTGTATTTCCTGTACTTCGGTAACAGGCTTTCCGTCCTTTCCCATCACCGGCCTGCCCTGTGCGTCCAGCTTTTGCACTTCCTTTTTCGCCTTGAACGGGGCCGGGGCCAGTATCTTGATGGCCTTTTCGCCTTTCTTTACATTGCGGTGAAAATCGTCCCGCCACTTGTTGTAGCCCGCCACAAGCTGTCCGCCCTGCATGGCGATCAGGAGGGTGTTGTTGAAGCTGTAACTGTGGAACTTGGACATGGTGGTGAGATAGGCTTTGTAGCGTTCACTCTCGAAAAGCTCCTGTATGCCGGTTTCCAGCCGGTCGGTGATCTCTTTCATGCGCTCGGCGCTGTTCTGGCCGTTTAAGAGAATGGGGGTGACAGGCTGCGGGGCCTTTGTAGGCGCTGCCGCCTCCGGCTGCACCTTGCTTTCCTCCCGCAGAATTTCCGGTGCGGGATAGGCCATCACCCGGTATTGTTCCGGCACTGGCTGGCCCTCATGGACGCGCTGCCATTCGTCGCTGGTTCGCAGGATATAGCCGTAATCGGTAAAGGTTCCCTGTTCCTCGTTGGCGATAAAGTTCCCCAGCCGTTCCGTGTCAATGGCCGGTTTCCACGGGTCGGGGACGACAAACAGCCCGGAATCATTCAGATAATATTCCCCCAGACTGCGGTTGTCCTTGGCATTGATTAAGACAAAACAATCGGTGTTTTCGGCGTAGTCCAAAAGCTGCCCGATGGTCTGCATTTTTGCCGGGGACTGCATGGCGGCGTTCAGCTCCGCCAGTTCCACGGCGTCCAGCTTTTGAAGCTGGGCGGCAAGGAAGTTCAGTTCGTCCACGCTGGCGGCTTTTATCAAAACCTCTGGCAGTTCCAGCGGTTTTCCCTCCGGGGCGGAAAAGCCGCCAATGAACAAGTCCTGCTGGTTGTCGGCAGTGATGTGGATTTCCTTTAGGGCTTCCTGTACCTGTTCGGCGGTAGTCGGCAGGGAAAGCCAGTACCCATGCGGCCCGCCGGTCTGCGCTTCGGCGCGGTTATCAAGAAAAATGGAAAATACTTCGTTCACGGGTTCCCTCCTTTCCGGGGTGGTTGTGGTCTGCTGCGGCTGCGCGGTTTCTTCCTGCGCGGGAAGCTCTGCGGCTTTTGCCGGTTCCTCTCCCTCGATGGTGTAGCCGGGGAGCAGGCAGCCGTTGACCTTGAAATAGTCGGCGTATTCCTTGGGGATGGCCGGGGAAATTTCGGTAAAGTAATGTTCGTGGGCTTTGATCCGGCCATTCAGGTACTTGTCCAGTTCTTCCCGGCTGGCAAAGACTTTCCGATCCTGTCCGGCGATCTTGGCCTGCCGGTAGCTGCCCGGCGCGTTAGTACGGAGGCTCCAGCGGAGTGTCCACGAGTAGGGGACGGATTTTTGGGCGGCGCTGTCATACCGGGTATTCTCGGAAATGGAATAATCCATCTGGTAAACCATGTTGCTGCGGATATGGCGGTATTCGTCCGGGGCCTCCCACTGGTTTGCAGTGTGGGTGACGGGAAGCGTCCGGGCATATTCAAGGGCTTTGTCCAGAAACAGGGTTCTTCCGGCCTGTTCCTCCCATGCGGCGGCCTGTTCTTTCAGGCGGTCAAACACTTCCTGTTCTGCGGCGGCGCTTTCCGCCCGCAGGGAAAGAAGCTCCGCAAGGGGCAGCTTTACCGCTTCGGAAAGATCGGCCTTGCCGCTTTCAAAGTAAATCTGGCGCTCGATCCGCATAGTGCTGGCCGGTTCTAAATCGTCATGGTCGTAGGAGCTGTAAGACATTTGGGGTTCACATCCTTTCTGAAAAATGGCATAAGAAAAGCAGGAAACCTTTGAAAGATTCCCTGCTGGGTGGGCCGATAATAAGCGGCTGATATTCAATTTTGAAAGTTTAGGTTAGATTGATTGAAGCTGGGGACAGTCTAACAAATTAAAGTTTTCTACTTCTTCAACATCAATAACTTTGATTCCTCGTTCTTTTAATGCCTTTGCAAATAATCCCATTCCAGAAATCAACTTTCCGGTAAAGCTACCATCATATATTTGGTTTACTCCGCAGGTAGGACTTCTGGATTGTAGTATAGCTAACTCAATATCTTCATGTTGAATTTGGGATAATGCCATTGATACTGCTCGTTTATATTCCAAATCAACATCATTTCCATTTTCGTCTGTTACTACACCATTCACAATCTCTGCACAAGGTCTGGGAGTAGCCATACCTGCTAATTGCTCTGGACAAATGCAAATAATTTCTTTATCTTTTAAGTAGTTGATAACTGCCAGATTTTTGTTGTTTTTTCCATTGTATTTACAATCCACTCCCATAATACAAGCACTAACTAATATTTTCACACTTATCACCTCAAACGGATATTATCGTTGGCTTTATTGTACTATTTTACATATTAAGTATGGCAGCAATAGCTTCTGGCGCATCTTTGTTAATTTCATGGCCTGCGCCGGGGACGATTTGCAAAGTCGCTTTGGGAAGTATCTCATTTAACTTTTTCGATGCTTTTAGATTAGCACTATCTTTTTCACCGCACAAAATATTGACGGGGCAAAGAATCCCACTTAATTGTGCAGTAAAATCCAATGCCCGCATAGAGTGAGCCAATTTTATGGTGTTGCTTTTTGATAGTCCCATACTTTCAAATGCCTTGTTTGGCATACAACGGAAGATAAGATTTTGAAAATCTATCAACAAACTTGGAACTTTATATTGTGTGCCAATCAAAACCAGAGAAGCTACTTTATCTCCATGCCGAATAGCAAAATCAATCGCAAGAAGCGCTCCCAACGAAAGACCACAGATACGAAGCGGTTCTTTTGCGTTAGAATATCGCCGTTCTAAATCCCCCAAAATCTGGGGATATGATATTTCATTCTCCATTGAAGAAAAAAGTTCTGGACACTCAACATTAGAAGATGAAAGCTGGCAAACTACTTCTTTCCAGTCCTGTGCTGTTTGTCCTAATCCGTGTAAAAGAATTGTTTTCATTTTTTGCCCGATCCTTTCCTATGACAGAATAAATAATCTGCCCCAAAACATACAAGCGGAAATCGCCGCAACAAACCATTGCGGCGTCGCTCTTTAACGCATAATCATGTTTCTTTGATTATACCAGCGCAAGCAGATTTTTGAAACATAATAATTGTAAACATGGAGAGAAAAAGGGGGTTGGGGCTTCCCCAAAGAGAAAATCCCCGGCCCGGCAGGTGCGCCGGGTCAGGGATTTTGCCGGGAGTGTGGCTACACTCCCTATGCTTGCTGTCTTTAGTTTTTGCCCCTCTGTTCCACGCGGTAGTTCACATACTTGCCGCCGGTATCGGCCAAAAGCACCGTCCCGTCATAGGTCTTGCCGGTTTTTAAGGAGCGTAGGCCCTTTACCTTTGCCTTTCCGTCTTTAAGGAGTGCGGCGGCGATCTTCGGGGTAAACGCCTTGCCCCGTTCCTCAAAAAATCGGTCATTCTTCCACATGACAAACTGGCAGCTTCGGTTTCCGCAGTAGTAGTTCTTTTTGCCCTCGTAGACGCTTTCCCCGCAGCGCGGACATTTGCCGATAAGCACACGCTCGGCTTGAAACAACTTCTGCGCGTCCTCGCTGATCTGGGAGTAGTTTGCGATCAGGCCCCTTGTCATTTCTGCAATTCCAGCCATAAAGCCCTCCGGGTCGGCCTGCCCCTTGGCAATGGCCGTCAGCTCCGTTTCCCACTGTGCCGTAAGCTGGGGAGAGGTCAGCACCTCCGGCAACACACAGGCAAGGTTGTGGCCGTCCTTGGTGGGAAATAGCTGTTTTCCCCTGCGCTCCACAAAGCCCATCTGTACCAGCTTTTCTAAGATGGAGGCGCGGGTTGCCGGGGTTCCCAAACCTTGGCGCTCGGCGTCCTCCGGCATATCCTCGGCCCCGGCACGTTCCATAGCGGACAGCAGCGTATCTTCGGTATAGGGCTTGGGCGGCGTAGTGAAATGCTCGGTGATGCTGGCCTCCACCGGGTCAAAGGTCTGGCCCTCGGTGATCTCCGGCAGCTCCCTTGCCAGCTCCGGCGCGTCCTCGTCGGCGTCGGTCTTGAACGACGCCTTGAAGCGGCGCTCAATCTCTTTCCAGCCGGGGGTGAGAATGGTTTTGCCCTTGGCGGTGAACTCGTTCCCGGCGCAGGTGAATGTGGCGGTGACAGCCTCATACACATGGGGCGCGGCCACAGCACACAGCAGCTTGCAGCACACAAGGGACAGCAGTTTCTTTTCGCCCTCGGTCAGCCCGTCAAAGCCTTTCTGCACAAACTCCATCGTGGGGATAATGGCGTGGTGATCGGACACCTTTTTGCTGTTCAGCACCCGGCCAAACTGCGGGGCAATGTCCAGCCCTGCCGCAAAGGAAAGCAGCGGCCACAGGCCGGACACAATGCTTTCCGCTGTGGGCTGCATATCGTCGGTAAGGTACTGGCTGTCGGTGCGGGGATAGGTCAGCAGCTTCTTTTCATAGAGCTGTTGGGCATAGTCAAGGGTCTGCTTGGCGGTAAATCCAAACAGGCGGTTGGCCTCCCGCTGCAAGGTGGTGAGATCGTAAAGGCGGGGCGGCTGCTCCGTCTTTTTCTCACGCTTCACCGATACACAAACGGCCTGCGCTCCTGCACAGGCCGTCTTGGTGGCGTCGGCGTCGTCGGGGTTCAGAAAGCGGTCGCTTGCCGCCTCCATGCCGCCCGCCGCGATATGGACAACGTGGTATTTCTCTTTCTTAAAATTGCTGATCTTGGCCTCCCGGTCAACCAGCATATTGAGGGTAGGCGTCTGGACACGGCCCACGGTCAGGGTCTTGTGATAGAGGATGGAGAAAAGCCGGGTGGCGTTGATCCCCACCAGCCAATCGGCCTGCGCCCGGCACAGGGCCGATTGATACAGGTTGTCGTAGTCGGCCCCCGGTTTCAGGTGGGCAAAGCCCTCGCGGATCGCCGCGTCCTCCATGCTGGAAATCCAAAGGCGCTTGAACGGCTTTTTGCAGCCCGCCATCTGATAGACGAAACGGAAAATCAATTCGCCCTCGCGCCCGGCGTCGGTGGCGCACACAAGGCCCGTCACGTCGGGGCGCTCCATCAGAGAGCGCAGCACGGCAAACTGTCCTTTCTTCTCGGCGGGGATGATGTACTGCCACTCCTGCGGCAAAATCGGCAGGTCGTCATAGCGCCACTTCTTGAAACGCTCGTCATAGGCTCCGGCGTCGGCAAGGGAAACAAGGTGGCCGATACACCAGCTCACCAGATAGCCGTTTCCCTCCATGTAGCCGTCCCGTTTCTGATCCGCACCGATCACGCCCGCAATGCTGCGGGCGACGCTCGGTTTCTCTGCAATTACCAACTGAATACTCATTCCTTATTCCTCCTTATCCTGCGCGGGTTCCTCGTCCTCCGGGGCTGGTTCGTCCTCGTCGTCCTCGTCCTCGCCAAAATCGTATTCGTCCAGCTCGTCGCCGCCCTTGGTGTCGGCCTTGGGCTTCTTAAATTTCAAGAAGTAGAGGGCCGCGCCGCCGCCGATCAAGGCCACCACAAGGAACACCACAAGGCCGCCCATGCCGGTGCTTTTCGCTTCATCTTCCTGCGGCTGCTCGGTTTCCTCCGGCTCCTGCGGCTCCGGCTCCGGGCCGGTACACTCGGTCATATTGGTTTTACATACCGGGCAATTCGTGTTGACGGCTCCTGCCGCGCACTTGGTCGTACAGGTACAGGTTTCCGGGGCGGCTTTGCCGTCCTCCAACAGTGCTTGCAGGTCGGCGTCGTCCACTTGGTTGAGGAAGTGAACGGCGGTTTCCTTGTCCTCGTTGGCGCGGTCGATCAAGATATAAAAGTAGTTGCCCGCCTTGGTGGTAACGGTGATAAGCTGCTTATCCCCGTAAAAATCATCCACCAGTGTTGCGTTGCCCTCCGGGGTGACAGGTACGCCCTCCGGCTCCATGCCGCCGGTGGTAGGTTCTTCCTCCTGCGGTGCCTCGGTGGTTTCCGGCAAAGGCTCCGGGTTGGGGTCAGTGCCACCGGCAAAAGCGGTGGTGGAAAAGGCCGTCAGGCAAAGCACGGCGGCCAGCGTCACGGTAAACGTGCGAATGATCTTATTCTTCATCGGCATTGTCCTCCTGTTCAAAATCCGGCTGCGGGGCCGGGGCGCTCTGCAAAGCGCCGCCGCGCAGGAACGCCGCAAATTCCTCCGGCTTCATGTTCAGGCTGCGCACAAGCTGGATGATCTGCAAATTCTCCTGCTCGGTCTTTGCCGCTTCCAGCTCACGAAGCTGCTTTTGCAGCTCCGCGATCTTGGCCTTGGTTTTCTCAATGTCCTTTTCAATACGGTCAAGTTTGTTTGCCATCGTCAAAACTCCTTTCTGGCGTCACGGCAGACGCCCGTAACAATAGAAATGCTGCTGCCAATAACTCGAATTGAGGTTGGTGTAAGAAATAGGGTCGCCACAGTGCAACATCACGGAATTGCCCACATAAATACCGACGTGGGAAACGCCGGGGGTGTCGTAAGTGCCGACGAAAAATACAAGGTCGCCGGGCTTGGCCTGCTCCGGGGAAACAGGGGTACAGATATTGCAAAGGCCCTGTGCGCCCAGCCGTCCCACGTCCCATCCGCTGTGATTGATTACCCAGCTCACAAAGCCGCTGCAATCAAAGCTGGTGCTGGGAGAGCTGCCGCCCCACACATAAGGATAACCCACATACTTTTCCGCCTCGGCCATCATTGCGGCAAAGGTGGCGTCCTCCAAAGCCTCCGGGGGAATGTCGTAATAGGTCGGCTCCTTGACGGTGGAAGCGTTGGGATAGGTGCCGTTTGGGAACAGGTCAGGCCGGTTGCCCAGCGTGTGCATATACACCGCATACAGGCTCATTTGTTCCTCGCCCATGATGTAAACAGGCAGATGGGACATATCGAAGTTTTCCAGCTTCACGTTGCAGATGTAGTAGGTGTAGGGAACTTGCACGGTGTAGGTGTTGCCCTCGCTGTCCGTCCGGGTTTCGGTGCGGTATCGGGTTTCGGTTTCAATGGTTTGTGTCAGGGTGTATTGCTTCTCAAAGAGCATGGCAAGGTCGCCTTGCACGTCGCCCAGCGTATAGATGCCCTCATGCAGCGCCGACAGGATGGAAGTCAGCACATAGGGGTCATGGCCGATCTCGTCCAGATCGAAACGGTATTCGTCATAGCCGGGGTGCAGGCTTTCGTAGTGGTCGATCTCGTACTGCAAATCGGCCTCCATGTCCGCATAGGCGGCTTCGGCCCCCAGCATATCGCTGTCCTCGGACAGATAGGACGTGGCCGCCACGCCGGTTCCGGCGCTGCCGAACATGGCCGTACAGGATTGCAGGCCGCCCATAATCAGCATGAGCATAAGGCCCACGCCGCCGATCAGCAGCACACCTTTCCAGTGCCGAGCCACAAAGGACGCGGCCTGTTTGCTTTTCTCGGCGGCTTTCTTGGCGGCTGTGGCGGTGGTTTTGGTGGCGCTGGCTGCGCCCTGTGCCGTCTGGCCCGCCGCCCGTGCTGCCTTGGCATAGTCCCGCTTGATTTTCTGTTTCTGCCAGAACCGGGCCACCGGGTTTTTCACCGCCTGCGCCATTTCCGGGTTGTCCCGCAAGGATTTCTGGTAGATGTACTCCGCATTGGCGGCAATGGCCTTTTTCTCGGCCTTGGCTGCGGCCCGGTAGGGTTTGAGCTTATGACGCCGGATGCCGCTGCGGATGGCTTTTCCCGCTTGGCGCTCGGCAAGTTCTTCTCCCTTATGGCCGCCCTCGACGCCCACATTCTCATGCTCAACCTCATGGATTTTTCCATGCAGATACAGGCCCGCTTCCTCCATCGGACGGCTGGCCGGGTTGGGTTTGAGCTTGGGGGCCGGTTTCTCCACCTTGTCAAAATGCAGCTTGGTTTTGGCCTTGCCCTTGGCCTCGTCATAGACGGTTTCCGTGGTGACGACGCGCTTTTTCGGCAGGGCTTCTTTGGCTGCGTCCAGCTTATCCGCCCGCTTTTCCGCCTTGTGGACGTACTTGGAAAGGGCGGGATCGGCCCGTTCCTCGGCGGTAAATTGCAGGCGGGACGCGGGGCCGGTGGCCTGCGCCGCCGTATTCGCGCCATCCTTGGCGGCCCGCTTCGCCTTGCTGCGCTCCCGGATGTCCCCGGCACGTTCCAGCACCTTTTCAGCGGTGCCGCCCGGCTCGGCTGCGGAATAGTCCTGTTCGGCCTCCCGGCTGGAAATGTTGATGCTCTCGCCGGTGGTCTGGTTATCCAGCGTCAGGCCGTCGCGGGTCATGTGCTGCGTCACCTTGTCACGGGGTTTCAACTGCTTCATAGGGCGTCACCTCCTTGCCTGTCATACTGTTTCGCCCTCACCTAACCGGGTCGTCATAATCTTGTAGAGCTGGCTGCGCTGCGGGATGGGGTTGCGGAACGGCAGGATCACATTTTCATAGATCAAAAGCCCCTCGCCGGGTTCGGAATTGTCCACATACCGTAATTGCTGCGGGGAAATGTTCAATCGCTCCGCAAGGATACGCCGGTCGCCGGACGCCTGATTGAGCAGGCAAATGAAGTCGCTGTTTTCCAGAATGTTTTCGATCTCCGGGGAAGAAAGCAGGTCTTTGACGTTCTGGGTCGCCCCGGTCGGGATGCCGCCCCATTTTCTGAACCGCTTCCAAATCTCGCAGGAGAAAGCTGCCGTCTGTTCCTCTCGCAAAAGCAAATGGAACTCGTCGCAGAAGTACCACGTCGCCTTGCCTTGGCTGCGGTTTTGGGTCACACGGCCCCAAATCTGGTCTTGGACAATGAGCATCCCCAGCTTTTTGAGTTGTTTTCCCAGCTCTTTAATATCAAAGGCCACAATGCGGTTCTCGATGTTGACATTGGTACGGTGGTTAAAGACGTTCAGGCTGCCGTTTACATACAGGTCAAGGGCCTGCGCCACACGGTCAGCCTCCGGGATATGCTGGTCTAACAGGGCTTTATGCAGGTCGGAAAGGATCGGCATATTCTCCGGGCGGGGGTCTGCCAGATAAGGCCGGTAGATCACCTGCACGGCCCGGTCAATGACCGTCTTTTCAATGGCTTCCAGCCCGTTCTTGCCGCCCATGACAAGCTCACAGAACGACAGCACGAAATCACTTTTCAAGGCCAGCGGATTTTCGTCCTCGCTGTAATTCAGGTTGATGTCCAGCGGGTTCACATAGGATTTGCTGGTAGGCGACAGTTTCACCACTTGGCCGTGGAGCCGCTTCACAAGGGGATAATATTCCGCCTCTGGATCGCAGATATATACATCGTCCGGGGTACAAAGGAACACACTGACGATCTCGGATTTACAGCTCATGGACTTGCCAGAACCGGGAGTACCCAGCTTCAAGCCGTTGGGACACCGCGCCCGTTTTCTGTCCAGCATAATCATGTTGCCGGTCTTGGCATTGACGCCGTAATACATGGCGTCGCCGCCCATGAAAAGCTCCTGTGTCACGAAAGGCACGAACACGGCCACGCTGGAAGTCGTCAAGGAACGCTCGATCTTGATGTGGTTGGCCCCCAGCGGCAGGCTGCTCATAAGACCCTGTTCCTGCTGGTAGTCCAGACGGACAAGGGAACAGTTGTATTTCTGCGCCACGCCTGCGGCCCAAAATACATCGTTCTCCAACTTCTGCCGGGTATCAGCGGTGTTCATCACCAGAAAGGTGATCTGGAACATTCGTTCATTCCGGCTTTGCAGGGTTTTCAAAAGCTCCTTGGCGTCCTGTCCGTAGGTGGCAAGGTCGCTGGGCAGGATGTCCATGTCGTAGCCGCTGCGGACAGCTCGTTTCTGTTCCTGTATCTTCATGGCGTCAAGGTCGGTGATCTTGCGCTTAACCGTCTTGATTGCCTCGCTCTGGTCGATGGCCTGCACATGGAGATTGACGACAATGCCGTTTTCCGTGTTGAGGAAGTCGGCCAGCATTTCGTCCGACAGCTCCGGGGACAGGATGTTTAAGAAGCTCACGGCCCCATACTTGCCGCCCAGCCCGAACATCCGGGAATTGCCGAAACGGAACGAGGACGGGGCAATAAAATCTTTGGTGGAGAGGCCGGACGGGGCCAGCCATTTCCATTCAAATTGAAACGGCTCGGCGTCGGGGTGAAGTACCCCATGCAGCACTTCCAGACGTTCCTTGGCGTCCAGCACATGAGCCACGGCCCCCATCGTCTTGAAATAGCCCAGCAGGTCGGTTTCAATGCGGGTCAGACGGGCGCGGGCCATTTTCAGGTTGTCGGCCTCAATGGTGAATGTCAGGAACTTTCGCTTGGTGAGGCCGTTGTTGCCCCGCACAAGCTGGTCTTGCAGGATGCCGGAATACTCCGCCCGGATGTCGTCGAAGTCGTCCCCCTGCGCCTTGATCTCAAAGCTCTTAGCGTACTGCTCGGGGTCGGTCTTGCGGTTGACAAAGGAAAGCTGGACGTGGATAGAGGCGTCCAGATAGTTGTAGAGATCGCACAGGTTTTCAAAAATAGCCGTCTTGGTGTCGGCCTGTGCAAGCTGATAGCTGATGTCGGCAAACTCGATGCACTTGCTGAACGTGTTGGCCGTCACCTTACAAATCCCGTCCGGGTACATGGCCTGATACGGGATGCTGGCCTGTGCGGAATGGGCTTTGCCGTCGCCCTTATACTTGCGGATGATGGCCTGTATTTCCCGCTTTTCGGCGCGGGTGAGCTTTACAGGCGGCTCGTTTCTTTGCTTTTCGGACAATCGCATTTACCTCCTTTTCCATTTGGTGCTGCCGCATAAGGGCAGTATAGGCGTTGTCGGTTTGGTAGGGCCTTTCCTTGGGCTGGATAAAGCAGCACTGGACGATCTGCCATACCACCACTTCAAGGGGCTGGCCGTGGCGCTCATACAGGGCCAGCAGGAAGCCCGGCAGCATGGCGAACACCATAATCAGGGCCGCCGCGCTGCCAGTCACCCGGCCCCGGAGCAAAAAATAAAGCGGGACGCCTACGAGAAGCGCACCGCCGAAGCAGATCAGTTGCCGTTTGGTAAGGCCAAACACAATCTTGGATTTTACACGGGTCAAATCCTTTGGCACGGTCACATAAGCCATTCAAATCACCTCGTTTCTGATACAGTTTCTTGTGGGGTCAGGGAAAGATCACTGTCCACCTCGTTTCCCCAAACGTCCCAGCCGGGCGCTTTCTGTCTGGCAAACAGCTCCACGCGGGGCAGGTCGCCCGCCAGCTCAATGATTTTGTCACGGGTCACGTCCGGCTTTTTGCTGTGTTCCTCCACAGGGGAAATAATAAACTGATGGACACCGGCGCTGCGGCGCTTGGGCTTGCCTCGTTTGGCAAGCAGGCAGATTTCCGCATTGCCTCTCGTCCAGTAGCCCAGCCCATAAAACCATGTGGGGCTTTTCTTGTTGAGCTTCAACCAGACAAAGGCCACCGTCTTGAACGTAAAGCCCCATGCCCGGATCAGGCGCAGGGCTTCCGGGAGCTGCGGGAATGTGGCCCACAAAAACAGCAGACAGTCCTTTTCCGCCAGTGTTTCCACCGGCAGGGCGCACAGCTCGTCAATGCTCATGGTGGGATAGTGATGTTCCGCCGCACCTGTTTTCTTGCACTCATACCGCCACGGCGGATCGGCGTAAATGATGTGGTATCGTTTCTTTTGTACTTCCTCGATGGTTGGTAGTCCTCCTGTCTGTTAATGTGCAGTAAAGACGGCTTTCGATATGCTGCCGGTCTTGAACAGACAGAAGCAGAGTAGAACCGTGTAGCCCATACAGCCCCAAATGGCCCCGGATATATCCGCTGCCTGTCCGATTTGCTGGATCAGCACCGCATAGATGCCGACAACCACCATAATCAAAAAGGCTTGGAAGCCCAGCGCCAACAGGGATTTCAAGTAGTTCTGGCCGACGCCGCGCCACTCCGCATTGCCCAGCGTGGCAAGGGGGATCGGCCCCAGCGCGGTCACGGCATAAATCTCAATCATTCTGCCGTAGGTCACAAGGAAAATACAGATGGAAAGAATGTTCATCGTCAGCCCCACAACAAGGGTCTGGAACCACAGGCCGAGCAGCGGCCCGATGTCCATAGCTTCCAGTTGTGCTTCAAGGTCGGGAATGAGGGTGTCAAAGTCAATGCTGGTTTCCCCGATAATCACCCCGGCGCTCTGGTTGACGACGGCTTGGGTGGCGTCGAAAACGCCCATGACGATATTCCATGTGTTCGTCACTATGAGAATGGCAAAAGCACTTTTGAAAATCCAGCGAAAAAACATGGACGTGTCAAAATCGTGCATATTGTTCTTTTCCACGATCATGTCTATCAGTTCATAGCACATGATAACGGCAAGGATCGCCGCTGCAATGGGGACGATCACCGTGTCCGACAGGGATTGCAGCATATTGAATATGCCGCTGTTCCACGCTTGCGGCGTCGTCCCCACATCCGAGGCGATTTCCCCGACTTTCGTATTGACCGTGCTGAACAGCCCGGACAGGTTGCCCATGATGCCGTCGATTAAAATGCCTTTGATCCAATCCCCTATGAGTTCGCCTATCATGTGGGTTCACCTCCTTTGCCGCGCCCTCCCGCATGGAACCGGGAGAGCGCGGCGGGGTTTCAGGATTTAACAGTTATGGTTGGGTTGGTTGGCGGACAGCCGGGCCGATCAGCCCAGCAGACCAGACAGCAGGGGAACCAGAGTGACGCCGATCAGGGCAACACCACCGCCCGCGACGAGCTGCTTGACGCCCTGCGACTTGCTGGCCGGGTTATCCTGACCGTAACCTTCCAGAAGGTTGATGCCGCCCCAAACACACAGCGCACCGCCGAGGCCCACAACGATAGTCTGCAAAGTAGTAACCGCACTATTGAAAAATTCCATAAATTTACCTCCATAAATTTCAGTTTGATATGATTGGTTGATAAGGGAAAACCGCCGGTCATTCGTTCACGGCGGCCATATCTTCATCCGACAGGTCGATGTCGTAGAGGTCAAAGGTTTCCTCCTGCGAAACCACCCGCTGCCGTTTCCGGCGCAGGGCGGTCAAGTACCTGTCCACGTCAAAATAGTTTTTCTTGTCGGCGTCGGAAAGGTATTTATAGCGGGGGTGACGGGTAATGTCGTATTTCTCACTGAAAAACGGCCTGACACCGCGCACCTGCAAAATACACTTGCCTCCGTCCATCGTTGCGATCTCGTCCTGTGACATCAACTCCTTTCCTAACTTCTGATAATTCAATCCGTGAGAGGTCTGTGCGCCCCGGTTTTCGCTCTGGTTGTAGCTGTCGATGGTTTCTTTGCCCAGCACGTCAGAGATTTCCTTGGCGTTTTTGCCCCGCCCACTAAGAAAAAGCGTACAGTCGCAGTTGTCGGAAATGATTTCCGCAGCGTCCTTGTAGATGGCCTTTAACTGTGACTGGCTTTGCAAAATAATTGAAGCCGAGATTTCCCGGCTTCGGATGGTGGCGATCAGCTTGTCAAAGTTGGGTATCTGGCCGATGTTCGCAAACTCGTCCAGTATCATGCGGACGTGAACCGGCAGCCGCCCGCCGTATTTATCATCGGCCCGGTCACAAAGCAGGTTGATAAGCTGGCTCTGTACCATTGCCAGAATGAAATTAAAGGTGGTGTCCGTGTCCGACATAATCAGGAAAAGCGCCGTTTTCTCGTCCCCGATGGTGTCAAGTTCCAGTTCGTCGTCCTCCATCAGTTCCCGCACCTCGCGGATGTCAAACGGGGCCATTCTCGCGCCTGCGCTGATAAGGATTGAGGAACGGGTCTTGCCCGCCGAAAGCAGGAATTTTTTATACTGACGGACGGCAAAATGGTCGGGGTCGCTTTCCTCCAATCGCTCAAACATCAAATCCACCGGCGATTGAAATTCCGGGTCGTCCTCGCGGGCTTCGCTGGCATTTATCATTTCAAGCAGCGTCGTGAAGTTCATTTCTTCCTCCGGCGCTTCCTGCCAGATATAGCCGATCAGGGCCGTGTAGAACAGCCGTTCCGATTTCACCCAAAAATCTTCGGCGGATTTTTCCCCCTCTCCCTTGGTATTACAAATCAGGGTGTTTACCAGCTTCAACACGTCTTTTTCCGAGTGCAGATACCGAAACGGGTTGTACTTCATGCTCTTGGAAAAGTTGATGGTGTTCAGCACTTTCACACGGTAGCCGCTGCGGATAAGGAGCTGGCCCACTTCACCGATCAGGCTGCCCTTGGGATCGGTTATCACAAAAGAGGTCGGATAGTCCTTGGACACACATTGCATCAGGTTTGGTTTTACGAAGAATCGGGTCTTGCCGGAGCCGGAACCGCCGATTACCAGAATATTTTTATTTCTTGCGGTTTTGGGGTCTTTCGGCCTGTTGTTCATGGTGATCCGTTCCGTCTGTGTCAGCAGAATATTGTTGTCAAAATTGGGGTCGATATAGGGGGCTATATCCTTGGGGCCGCCCCATCGGGCGCTGCCATATTCCACGCCTTTGCGGTATTTCTTGGCGTTCTTGCCTTTGCAGTACACCATAAGCCGCAGCGCCGCAGCACCGGCGACGCCGATCAGCAGGTCAAAGAGGTGGAAGCTGGGGGCAGCACTTTCAAAGGCCGCCGCGCAGCCGTCCGCAAAGTGCAGGAGCTTTTGGGAAAGGTCGATGCCCTCCGCCAGCCGGTACGCCTGCCCCAGCTTGCCGAACAGATAGACAAACAGCAGATAAGGCAGATTGGCGATTATCAGTTTTTTCATTTCCGGCTTCATCGTGACAGCCCCCTTTCTTTGAATTTTTCCTTGGCCCGGTCAGCGTTGCGGGCCGCTGCCTTTTCCTTGCTTGCGGCAATGTCCTTGCGGATCGAGGGCCGTTCCTCCCGCTGCAACTTCTTGGCCGTGAACTCCTTGAACGCCTGTTCCATGTTGTCGGCGTCCTTGGCCTTGAAAATCACGATGTAGTGCGGGGGCTGGGTGGTGGTGTCTTTCCGCAGCGTGAAGTCCACGCCGTATTTCTTGGCGCAGGGCTTAAACAGTCCAATGTTGGCGTCGGTGATCTCGATATTGGACAGGGCCGCCCCGTGCTTTTTGAGCTGCTTTAGGCTCTGCTGGCCGTGGTGCAGCTTGGTCTTGCCCTTGTTTTGGGTTTCCAGAAACTTACGGGCCGCCGCTTGCAGC
>PPYE01413541.1_pt1 | contig 19168 bp, 17 predicted proteins | sample 1559881 | NCBI WGS metagenome assembly PPYE01 (sample SAMN08240022, study PRJNA423297) | Human gut metagenome, whole genome shotgun sequencing project. | reverse complement strand
CTCATTATAGAGCCACGCCTCTTCCGCGACTCTCGTGGCTACTTCTTTGAGAGCTTCAGCGAGCGAGAGTTTGAAGAAAAGGTTGCCCCAATCTTGGGACACAGTGTACACTTCTGCCAAGACAACGAGTCTATGAGCAGCTATGGCGTGATGCGAGGCCTGCACTTCCAGCGCCCACCTTATACCCAAAGCAAATTGGTACGTTGCGTAAAAGGTAGAGTGCTTGATGTAGCAGTAGATATTCGTAAAGGTTCACCAACCTATGGCAAGCATGTGGCTGTAGAACTGACAGAAGACAATCATGTCCAGTTCTTCATTCCAAAGGGCTTTGCCCATGGTTTCGCCGTTCTCTCAGAAACAGCCGTCTTTCAGTACAAGTGTGATAACTTCTATCATCCAGAAGCAGATGGAGGTATCTCTATCCTGGATGATACTCTCGGTATCGATTGGAAGATTCCAACCGAACACGCTAATCTCTCAGAGAAAGATACGAAGCATGCGATGCTGGAGGACTTTGATAGTCCATTTGATATCAATATTGATTTATACAAATAATTATTTTTGAAATGCTTAAAGATAAAATTACAAAATATCCACGTCGCTTATTAAAAGACGATAGAGGATGGTTTCTTAAAGTAATTACAGGTAAGGAAGAAAAATTACCTCCTCATACAGGTGAGGTTTATTTTACCTGTGGTATTAACGGGAAAACTAAAGGGTCGCATTATCATCCAAAAGCACAAGAATGGTTTACACTTATAGATGGCAAGGCTATTCTTAAGTTTGAAGATATGGAAACGCACGAACGTTTGGATATATTGATGGATGCTAGCAATCCAGAAACTATTTATATTCCAAGAAATGTGGCTCATTCTGTTGAGTGTGCTCCTGATTGCGATAAATTCATCCTTTGTGCTTATACAGATTTGCTGTATAATCCAGAAGATACAATTCCTTATGAAATAAAATAAAAGAAATATGAAAGCAGTTATCTTTGCTGGAGGACGTGGTACACGTTTCAGCGAAAAGACACAGTACATGCCAAAGCCTATGATTGAGATTGGTGGAAAGCCAATTCTTTGGCATATCATGAAGATTTATGCAGCTCATGGCATAAATGAGTTTATAATCTGTTGTGGCTATAAAGGATATGTTATAAAGGAGTATTTTATGAATTACTTCCTTCATAATACCGATGTAACAGTGAATCTTGCAGACAATTCGGTCAAGTTGCTTGAAAATCATTCAGAGAACTGGAAGGTTACAATGGTTGATACAGGCATTGATACGATGACTGCAGGTAGATTGAAGCGAATTCGTCCATATCTGGATGGTGAGCCTTTCTGTCTGACATATGGAGATGGCGTTACAGACTTAAATATCAGCGATACCATCAAAGCGCATCAGGATAGTGGAAAGTCGTTGTCAATGACGGTCTATAAACCGGCAGGTCGTTTTGGCTCTGTTCACATTGACCCAAAGACAAATATAGTCCAGTCTTTCGAGGAGAAACCTGATGGGGAAGGAAACTGGATTAATGCTGGTTTCTTTGTATGTGAACAGAAAATTTTTGATTATCTTCCTGAGGATGCTGATCCGGTAATGTTTGAGCGTGAGCCATTACAGAAAATAGCTTCAGATGGTGAGATGCATGCATATAAACATACTGGTTTTTGGAAGCCTATGGATATGTTGAAAGATAATATGGAGTTAGAGAAAATGTGGAGCGAAAATAAAGCTCCTTGGAAAGTTTGGTAAATAAGGAAATATTATGATAGACGTATTTGATGGATTTTTCAAGGGCAAGAAAGTCCTTGTAACAGGTCATACAGGTTTTAAAGGCTCCTGGTTGTGTATCTGGCTCCATGAATTAGGTGCCGAGGTTGTAGGAGTAGGTCTAAACCCATATTCAGAGCGTGACAATTTTGTACTTTCGGGCATCGGTTCTAAGATAAAGGCTGACATCCGTGCTGATATCCGTGATGGAGAGAAAATGAAGCAAATCTTTGCAGAGTATCAGCCAGAGATAGTATTCCACTTGGCAGCACAGCCTTTGGTCCGCCTTTCCTACGAGATTCCTGTAGAGACATACGAGGTGAACGTCATGGGAACAATTCATATAATGGAAGCTATCCGTGCTACCAAGAGTGTGAAGGTGGGTGTAATGATTACTACCGACAAGTGCTATGATAACAATGAGCAGTTGGAAGGATATGTAGAGACCGACCCGTTTGGTGGTTATGACCCATACAGTTCTTCTAAGGGTGCTTGTGAGGTAGCAATACAGTCATGGAGACGTTCTTTCTTCAATCCTGCTGACTATGGAAAGAAGCATACCATGAGTCTTGCATCTGTTAGAGCCGGTAACGTAATCGGTGGTGGAGACTGGGCTAAAGACCGCATTATACCAGACTGTATCCGAGCTTTGGAAACAACCAAGGTGATTGATATCCGTTCTCCAAAGGCAGTCCGTCCATGGGAGCATGTGTTGGAACCATTGTCTGGATATATGCTCTTGGCTCAGAAAATGTGGAATGATCCTACAGGTTACTGTGAAGGATGGAACTTTGGTCCTGAAGCCGATAGTGTATTGACCGTTTGGGAAGTGGCTTCTGCCATCGTTGAGAATTTTGGTTTTGGTGAGTTGAAGGATGTTTCTGATCCGAATGCCCTCCATGAGGCAAACCTTTTGATGCTCAATATCAATAAGGCAAAGACTCGCTTGGGTTGGAAACCAAGACTGAATGCCAAGCAATGTGCTATGCTTACCTCTGACTGGTATAAGCGATACAAGACAGAAAATGTATATGACCTCTGTGTGGAGGAAATCAATAAATTCATAGGATAATGAAAATTTCAATTTTAGGAACTAACGGATTTCTTTCTACTGCCATTGCAAAATATGCCAATGAAGCAGGATGGAACCTGGATATGTATGGACTTGATGAGCCTAGATCTCATAAGTATGACAATTTCTATAAGGTAAACTTGATGGATACCGCACTTGATTGCTCAGGCTTGTTAGCTTCAGAAATCATTATTTATGCGATTGGTGCAGGGATTCAGTCTAACTTGAAAGAAGGCAATGATTTGATTTATAATCTCAATGTCACGGTACCTGTTCGTATATGCAATGCTTTAAAAGCAGCTGGGTATCGAGGGAAATTTATAACCTTTGGTTCCGTATTTGAGATGGGTGAGACAACAGAAGAGCGTTTCTTTACGGAAGAAGACATACAAACCTCTTTAGCAGTTGCGCCAAATGACTACACGGTTTCAAAGAGAATGTTGACTAGATTCATAAGTTCATACAAACATGAATTTACTCATTGGCATTTTATCATACCTACCATCTATGGTGAGAGCGAAAATCCAAAGCGATTGATTCCTTACACAATCAATGCCATCAAGAATGGGGAAGAATTGCACTTTACAGCTGGAGATCAGACCCGACAGTATATTCATGTTAGTGAAGTGCCTAGAATAATAGGCATGGCATATAAGAAGAATATATCTAGTGGGATCTATAACATCCAAGGCAAAGAGACTATTACAGTAAAAGAAATCGTTACTCTTATCCATAGAGTTTTAGGTAAGAAAGTTGACGAAAGTTGTTTTGGGTCTGCACAACGAGTTGACGTAGGCATGAAGTATCTTGCTTTGGATGGTAGTAAACTTGAGGATGCTACAGGATTTGAAGCACACGTAAAGCTGGAAGAGATAATAGAAAAATATTGATTATACTAAATTAATTGTATTGATGAAAAGAAAAAGTGTTGGAAAAAATACACTGTTACTTTCATTAAGGATGCTATTTTTGTTGTTTATAAATTTATATGCCTCAAGAATTACATTAGATTATTTAGGGGTTGTAGATTTTGGCGTTTATAATTTGGTTGCGGGAATAATTGTAACAATGGGATTTATAAACAACTCTATGGCTTTATCTGCAAATCGTTTCTTGAATTATAGCTTAGGAAAAGGTTCTTTAGATGAAACAAGAAATGTATTTAACATGTCGTTAAATCTACATGTCCTTATTGGAATAGTAGCAATTGTTGTAGGAGAAACAATAGGATTGTGGTTTGTTAATACTCATTTGATAATACCGGATAATCGGCTATTTGCTGCAAATGTTGTCTATCAAATATCAATAGTTGTTTTTGTCTTAAATATTGTAAAAGTACCATATACTGCAGATATTATAGCACATGAAGATATGGGGATATTTGCATATTTAGGAATTTTCGAAGGTATAGGAAAACTATTAATAGTTTATTTACTACCAATAATTGCGTATGATAAGCTAGTAACATATTCTTTGTTATTATTATTGGTGGCTGGTATAGTTTTTGCATATAATTACTTTTATTGTCATTTTCATTATGAAGAATCTAAGTTTAAGGTCGTTTGGTCACAACGGCTGTTTAAGGATATGTCGTTGTTTGCTGGATATAGTACTTTTGGAAATATGGCAACTTCTGTTGTAGCTCAAGGACAAAGTATTTTACTTAATTTGTTTTATGGACCAACATTGAATGCTGTAAGAGCTTTGTCTATACAAGTTAATAGTGCTATTTGTGGTTTTATGCAGAATATTTATACAGCTTCTAATCCTCAAATCACGCAGTCATTTGCTCGGCAAGATTTGAAAAGATTTAATAAATTGATTTTTGATACCTCACTACTAGGATTCTATATTCTTTTTGTTATAGCATTTCCAATGATACTTGAAACAAATTTTGTTTTAAAAATATGGTTAAAGAATCCCCCTCAATACCTTTCGACTTTTATAAGATTATCTCTTGTAAATTCGCTTGTGTTTTATTTGACAACACCTTCTTTATTAGGCATTCAGGCGACTGGTAATGTCAAAAAAACACATTTGTGGACAGGTTGTATAAATTTAATGAATTTGTCTGTTGTATATTTTGTTTGGCATTTTTTCCGTACAGAACCATATTTTATGATATTGGTTCAAATAATAATAAGTGTTTGCATGGTTGTGTGTATAATTTCTATACAGCAGCATCTGTTAAAAATAAGTGCTTGTGAATATTTTACAGCCGTAGTTGTAAAGATTTTTAAAACATTATTGTGTGCACTACCTGTTCCAATTACAGTCTGTTTAATTTGGAACGAAGAAAATTTTCTGCATTTTATTTCTCTAAGTTTACTAAGTATTTTAATTTCATTATGTGCAATTTATTGCTATGGAATAGATCAACATATAAAAGAACAAATATTAAATAAATTTTATGGAATTTTCAAAAGATAGAATTTTGTCTATAATTGTTCCTACATATAATCGAGGAGATGTTCTCGATAATATGTTGGACATTTTGCATCAGTATGTTATAAAGGGCTTTTGTTTTGATTTAATAATCTGTAATAATGGTTCTACAGATAATACCGGTGAAGTAATAAAAAAATGGATTCAGTCTTTTCCGTCTTGTCAAATTGTTAGTCATTCGAAAAATGTTGGTTACGACAGAAATGTGGCGTCAGGCTTGAAAGAAGTAAAAACGGAATACTATTATTTTTTATCAGAAAAATCCATGATTTCAATGGATACACTTTCTCGAATCTTTGAGTTGATAAACAATGAGCATCCCAATGCTTTGATATTAAAAACTACAAGTTCTCTTAATGTACCATCAGAAACATATTCAGATATTAATAAATTAATGAAAAAGCAAGGGTGGCATTTGACTAATTTATGTTCATGTGTAGTTAGATCTGAAGCAATAAATGATTATACTATATCTCGTTATTTGGATAGCTTGTATTTGCATTATGGGGTTTTAATAGAATATTTATGTGTATCTAAATCTATTAATGTAATATATGATGAACGAAATTGTGTTTATCAACATTCGTTAAATCAAGTTAAGCAAGTAAATTGGAATAGAGTCTTTTCTACTTTCGGCAAGCAATACTATATTTTAATTATGTCATTCCCTCATAAAATCAGTATTGAGACTAAAGAAAAAGTATTATTAGACCATAACCAATATACTAAAGTATTGTCTATAAAATCTATTTTAAGGGAACGCATTAATTATAATAGTATTTTAGATTTGGATTATAAAAATAATAGGAAATATCTTCCTTTCGTTAGTATAATTCCTTTATGGAAATATGATTTAATTATGAATTTACCTATATTTGCAGTTAAATTGGTTCGAAGTCTTTATAATTTTTTTGTTTATGAACATTGGATTAGATAATTTTGAAAAGTTAAATAGAACTGAGGATAAGAAAATAATGTGCATTATTATATCAATGTTTATTATAATTCCTTTCACTTTAACAACTAAGGTTCTTGTTCCTGTATTATTGGTCTATTTGTATCTGATTCTTAGGCAGGCATTGGTATTTAAAAGAAATTTTGTTCCTCTTATAATCGCTTTATCTTTAACCGCTCCTGGATTTCTTGATAATATGGGCAATGATGCAAAGTTCTTGCTCTATTTCTTAAGGCTTATTATACTTGTAATATGGTTCTCTTATTATTTCCTTTTGTACAAAGGTAAAAATGTAATAAAAGGAATAGCCTCGATAATGATGCTGTTTTTGGGTGAGTTTTATTCATTGATAACTGGTAATAATCAAGAATTCTCATATGTTTTATATGCTGTGATATATTTATCCATGATGCATTTTATATCTTCAAAAGACAATATGAGAACGAGCTCTGTGTTTAAATATTTTGATGTGATGTTTATTTGCACGGGAATATACGGAATTTTGGAATCTTTTTGTGGTATATGTCCATACGAATACGATTTGAATTTTGCCGTCTTTAGGGCAAGTGGCCTTCTTGGGCATCCATTGGTTCTTGCGATAGTAACTTTGTTGTATCAGGTTATGTTGTATGTGAGATATATTTATACGAAGAATTTTAATTTTTTACTGTACCTTTTTTCTATTCTTGTTGCAATGATTACAGTATCAAGAACAGTTTATGTCGTTTATGTGGTCTTGCTTCTGTATTTTCTTATTGTAACAAAGTATTTTGTTCGTTTTAAAAGAATTGTAGCGTTTATAGCAGTTGCGGCTTTAATAGTGGTAGGCGTAAAGTATATCTTTCCAGACTTATATGAAGGTATCGTTTATCGCTTTGTAAATGGTGAAGCATATCATAGGGAGGCTGCTTTTGCAACTGTTGAGAAACTTTTTCGAGATAAGCCATTTGGTGTTGGAATGTGGCAAATAGATAATGTTATTGCAACTCAAGGTTATGCAACATGGGGATTTATTGTAGGTTTTGGTACATTAGATAATTTCTTCTTGACACAAATTGCAGCTTATGGCTATTTTTCTATAGTAGCATTCTATTTCTATTTTCAATACTATTTTCATTTTTTGAAAAATCTTCAGGCATTAAAATTCTTATGCTTTTTATTTCTTATTTGGGTTAGTATATCTTTTTCATTCGATTTAGAGTCTTACCCTGCTGTATTGATTATATTTGGGTTTTACTCAACATTTTTAGTAAAAAAAGAATTTCTTGGATGTAAATATGTTAAAGCAAAATAATTTAGCAATAGTTATCCCTGCCTACAAATCAACGTTCCTTGCTGCTGCCTTGGATTCCATTGCAGCTCAAACATGTCAGGACTTCATCCTGTATATAGGTGATGATTGCAGTCCTAATAACCTTGGGGGGATAGTGGATGGGTATAGGGACAAAATCAACTTGGTGTATAAACGATTTGATACGAATCTTGGAGGTAAAGACCTCGTGGCCCAATGGGAACGCTGTATCGATATGACGCAAGGGGAAGATTGGCTTTGGCTATTTTCTGACGATGATGTGATGGAAAAGAACTGTGTGGAGGAGTTTTATAAAACTATCAAGGAAAAGCCGAAGTCAGGTTTGATTCATTTTAACGTGAATTGTCTAGATAATGCAACAGGTAAGATTTTGCCATTGCCTAAGTTCCCTGATTTTTGTTCGTCTAAATTTTATCTAGATGAGAAACTGAAAGGTCATTTGATTAGTTTCGTTGTTGAGTTCGTTGTGCGCAGAGACGTATTCTTTGACAATGGAAGATTTCAAAACTTTGATTTGGCTTGGGGGAGTGACTTTATCAGTTGGGTGAAATTCTCGGATGCAGCTGGCGGTATTGATACCTGTGAGAAAGCCAAAGTGCTGTGGAGAAAGAGTAATGAAAATATTTCGCCTGACAAATCTGTGCCAATTTTGATAAGGAAGATTCATTCACTAACTGATAATGCCAAGTGGCTTTCCGAGTTTGCTACAAAACAAGGTTATGGCAACAAGTGGTTTTATACAAAGTATCCGCTTGGAGAAATTAGGAGAAATAAGGTTCTGCTTACTAAAGAGCAGAAAACAGAATTACTGGAGAATTATCGTACAAAGATTCATCCTTCCTTCTGGGTGAGGATGGTTATGTTTATATTACATTTTATTTAATTTTGAATTATGATACCAAAGATTATACATTACGTTTGGTTAGGTGGGGGGGGCGAAGACTCCTAGTGTTAAACGTTGCATTGCAAGTTGGAAAAAGGCTATGCCTGATTACCAAATCAAGGAATGGAATGAAAGTAACTTCGATTTAGATTCTGTCGTATGGACGAAAGAGGCGATTCAGAAAAAGAAGTGGTCATTGGCATCGGATTATATCCGCCATTATGCCATTTATACAGAAGGTGGCATTTATATGGATACCGATGTGATGGTATATAAAAGTTTCGATGAGTTCCTGAACTTTTCTTTTTTTACTTCCGTAGAAAATCATCCAACTTCTTTTGAAGTGGATGGAATGAAAATGGTTGACGAAAATGGTTATCCTAAGGATGTGACCAAGGGAATATCGGGAATGGGATTGCTAGCAGCTTTGTATGGGGCGGAGAAAGGAAATCCTTTTATCAAGGAGTGTCTTGATTATTTTAGATGCCGTCATTTCATTAATCCTGATGGCTCTTTGTATGAGGATGAAATCAATCCAGGTATTATGGCTAAGCTTCTAGTTAAGCATGGTTTTCGCTATGTTGATAAGAAACAGGCGCTAAATGGAAATATGATGATATATCCATCCAATGTTTTTGCGGGTGATTCACTGACAAGGAACAAGGATTCTTATGCAATGCATTTTATGGATAATTCTTGGAAGGAGAAGAACTTCAAGTGGTGGCTGAAAGACTATGTCAAAGCTATGATTCCTTGGTTATTTAGGAAATAAAGTTATTGTAACTAATGATAAAATAATTTCTGTAGTTGTTAATCATTTCAAAGACCTGGATAGATTTTATGTAGATAGACTCCTACCTTTGATTGCTCGAAATCCAAGAACTGGAGAATTGGAGCAAGTTTATGTAATAAATCGACAACACGGAGACTGCTTTATTGCAGTTACAGATATTCATAATGATGGAATGTGCAATCCTTCTATAACGACAGCTTATGCTGTATCAAATGGTGACAAAGAAATAAAGCAAAGGACAACGAATATGTTGCATTTGTTAGGTTATTAAAAATGTGTATTAATATTTTGTTATGTGTGGTGAAATATTAGATATTGACATCAAAAAACTAATAGATTCCTGCATTGGTAAGGATATCCATGAGATAGAAACAAACTTAAATGCCTTATTGGATGCTCTTTGTCCCTATGTACTTCAAAACTATATCAATAGTCGTGAAGTGATGCAGGGGGCTATAAGTCAGCTGGATAGGATAAATGATGATGCTGTTCCATTTTTGATGTCTAAATTATTAAGTAGAATCAATCAGTTGGTTGATCGATTTGAAAAGCCAATAGATGATTATGATGACTATATAAAGGTTGAGTGGGGGGAAGATAATGTTAGATGTATCTTGCATAGGATGATGCCTTATCTGAAGGGAGAAAACAATATTGCTTCTCCCCAACTTGAAATGGCTAATAGTCTTTCGATTGAAGAGCGTCGGCAAATGGCCAGTTTTATCATTGATTCAATCCAGCATTATGGAGTACATTCACAGTGGGATAAGGATACCGTAGAGAATCATATTTTGTATTTAAGAATCCTTTATTCTTTCTGTAAGGTTGATAATCAAATGGACTGGCTTTTCCATTTTGCGGAGAATTTCGTAGACCGCCTTGCTACATCCCAGCTGTACCAACCTGCAAGGGATATTGCTGAAAGTTTGTTGATGATAGGATATCAAGAGAAAATGGAGGCTGAAGCTTATTTGTGTGCAGCTCGAACTTATACCATCCTGAATCAGCCTTTAGCAGGATTGCTATATATGGAAATGGCTATGAGGAAAAAGTTGCAACAAAAGACTCCTATCCCATATAAGGAGTCTTTTGAAATCCTATGGATGGTTTTGAAATTGGCTCGAGACATTCGGTTCTGTTCAGTGAAGTATTTGGCGCCAATAACAAGAGCGTTTGATTCTTTGAATCCTCTTCCTTATGATATCTTGTCATTCTATCATACTTATTTCTCGGTTTTGTTTTTTGCTAAACAAGATAGGGTATTGGATGATATGGCAGATTTCTTGGATTCACATAGAGAAGTGTTCTTTAAAAACTTAGAACATAGTGCAATGCCTTGGATTACTTTAGTTGCAACAGTAAAAATGAATTGTCCAAGTGCAGATACTTCTCGTTTTTATCTATACATAGAGGCTGCTAAATCTGTTGTCGATTATAAAAGTAATGCTTTGTATTTAGACTTACTAAGTCATAAAAATGAGGCTGATCACTTGAAAGAGCTAATGGTTAGATTAAATACTACGCGAAACGTAGCGGACTACTCTCATGATAATACTCTTGCGATGTTATTTGCAAAGTCTTTGCTCGATAAGGCGTTTTTGTGTAAAAATCCTAGTCATTATCTTTTAGGAATGCATGTAAGGGCTGACTTTACATTTGTCCGTCAGAGTATAAGACAGAATGGATTATATGGAAGAGCGGAGATTATAGATGTGAATGGTAAGGAATATCATCTTCCTATAGAAGATACCAAGGTGTTGGAAGACTTAATGCAGCAAGGTGAAGATAACGAAGTGCTTTGGATAGGTAAAGGTCAACGTAACTTATATTCCATGTTATTGCTTAAAGGTGAATTCTCTTTTGAGGCTTTAGATTCATGGAGTTGCCTGAATATAGCTGCGTTGCAATCCTGCATAATAAGAAACTTAACTTACGAACGAGATGTTAAGAAGCCTGGTCAACCAATATATTCAAAAGATAATGTGGAGTTAGAGCAGGAAGCAGAAGCTTTAAGGCAAAAACTTGCGGCTTGCAAAATACCTGTTAAAGAAGGCGCAGAACGCTTATTGATAGCTAAGGATATGGATGTGGCAGCTTATCCTCATCAATTATTGTTAGATGCAAATGGTGATAAATTTGTAGGTTGCCAGCTACCATCCTGCAATATAATATCTACAGAGGTCTTTATTAAGACTAATTTTGAAGAACCTCTTCACAAGGATTTCACTTGTGCCTATTGGTCTCCTTCCAATAGTCAAGAGTTTACCTTTGCGATGATAAAAGGACATCTAGAGGAAACATTGAATAAGTATCACTTTGTTTGCAACGATCAAACAGCTCCGCTTCGACCTATAAATTCAGATATCAATATTGCTTGTGCTCATGGAGGAGCAGACATCAGTAATACTTCATGGTTTTATGCAGATGACAAGCCGATAGTTGAGACGGATAAAATTATAGGTAAGGGAAAATTGTTGATTCTATTTGTTTGTCATTCTGGTACAATCTCCCGACCTGATTATGATAATGCGATGCATACGCTTATCAAGAGATATATTCGTATGGGGTATAGCTCTGTGATAGCCCCTATGTGGTCTCTGAATACAGAGATTCTTCCAACGTGGTTGGAAGTGTTTATGGAGTCTGTTCATCAGGGTGAGTTTGTGATAGATGCTGTATTTAAGGCAAATATGGCTGTTAGAGAGAAATATATTTCTCCTGTGGTTTATGCTTGTCTTCATCTGTTTGGCAATCCGTTTTTACAGATTGGGGACAGACCTGTGTTAGGTGTGATTGAAAATAAAAAAAGTATGTGACATTAAATGTTGGGTTTATTTTTGAGGCACTCTCTGTTCGTGTTTTCCGATTTTACCAAATCTTTGATGTCGTTACTAAGATAATTTAACAAGAAAATTGTATGTTATGACCAAAAAGAAAATATGTTGGATTACATCAACTTACTTGCTTGATGTGGATATACCAATTGTACCTGTGTTACAGGCAGATTATGATATAGATTGGATTGTGTTGACAACAACAGCCAATCGAGATGGAGATAAGGTATTGATAGAAGCTAGAGGTTGTCGTAATTATAAGCTTGTAATAGACGAAGGGATATTCATCCATCCTAAGAAGTTTTTCTTCTATTGGAAGTTGGTCAAGGAGATGAAAAAACAAAATTATGATCTTTATTACTTTGATTTTATAGGTACTCCTTACTTTATTCCTGTGGTTCAAATGTTGTTGCCGAAAGATAAATGTGTTATTGCTGCTCACAATGTCAAAACTCCTAAAGGTGCAAGATATTATTGGATGGCTAAGCCTTACATGGACTATATCGTTAAGGTGTATCGCAATTTTCAGGTATTTTCAATCAATCAGCTTGAGTTATTGAAATCGCTTAGCGGAAAGGCAAACATTCTATATGCACCGCTCTGTTTAAAAGATTATGGTCTGCCGACAGTTAAGAAGGAGGATCACCCTATCACCTTCCTTTTTTTTGGCAATATTGTGGAGTATAAGCGTGTTGATTTATTAATACAAGCTATAAGAATTCTAGAAGATAAAGGTGTAACTAATTTTAAGGTACAGATTAGTGGTTATTGTAGAAAAGATAAATGGGAAAGGAAGTATGCTCCTTTATTGAAAGGAATAAAAAGTGTTTCTGTAGATATTCGACGTATTCCTAACGAGGAAATTCCTAATCTTTTTGAAAGCAGCCATTACTTTGTAATGCCCTATCAGGACATAGCACAAAGTGGGGCAATGACTGTAGCCTTGTTTTATAACATTCCAATTTTAGCTTCTGAACTTGATACGTTTAAGGAGTTTATGACAGGCGAGAATGATGGCTATTTCTTCCAAATGGGCAGTGCGGAACAATTGGCTACAACCATGCATAAAGCAATAGATGAGTATAATACTCGTTATGCTGATTTGCGTCTTTGTCAGGCCAAATTAGTAAAAGAAAAATTTTCTTCTGAAGCAATTTTGAATCAGTATCGACAATATATAGATAAATTATGCCAAAACTAGCACAATATAAAGAATGCACGGGGTGTATGGCGTGTGTGGACAGTTGTTCCCACAATGCTTTGCAGGCTACACTCAATGAAGAGGAGCATATTGTTCCGCTGATAGATGAAAGTAAATGCGTGAACTGTAAATTGTGTGAAAGGGTCTGTCCTGTTGTTAGTAAACTTCCATATTCACAAAGTCCTGTAGCTAGTTCCTTTGCTGGATGGGCTAAGGATAAAGTCGTGCGCAAAAACAGTGCGACGGCTGGCGTCTTTTCTGCTTTAGCACAATATGTATTCTCGAAAGGGGGAGTCGTATGCGGAGCTTCCAATGTGGATGGGGTTCTGGTAAAGCATATCTGCATCGAAAAAGTGGATGAGCTTACCAAACTGCAGGGATCAAAATATACCCAGAGTAATGCGGAGGGAATTTATAAAACTGTCTCTGTCAACTTAAAACAAGGTAAACTTGTGTTGTTCTCAGGAACGGGTTGTCAGGTGGCTGGTTTGTATGGATATCTTGGAAAACGCAAATATTCTGGTAGATTGATTACTGTTGATTTGATATGTGGCGGTGTTCCTTCCCGATTTCTGATAGATAAGTTTATCGAATGTGAACCTTATCAAGTAAAGGGAATCGTATCTTTCAGAACAAAGGAACATGGCTGGACTCCCCGTGGATTCAAATATAACCTTAAGATTATGGACGATAAAGGCTTTATCCATGACTATACCAATGAACGTAATCTTATCAGCACAGGCTTTGCCTGTGAGATGACCAATCGTTATTCATGCTATAAATGTCAGTTTGCTGGTATTCACAGAATGTCTGATTTTACGATTGGTGATTATTGGGGAGTTTCAGATTTTAAGGAACAGCACACTGATGGTGTTTCTGCTATTATAGCTCATTCTGAAAAATCAATAGCATTATTGAAGGATGCTCATGCATTTCTAGAGGTGCATGAGGCAAATCTTTCTGATATTGTTGCTCATAACAAAAGAATCTGCTTGTGTAAAGACAATACATTTATGCTTCCAGAGAGACGATTTCTCTCTTATACTTTTCAGCATTTCAATTATAGAACTCTTAAGGCCATTTATGCTTTTGCTTTTGGTAAGTATAGTCCTTGGATGTTGTATAAAATATATCGTGCAGTAGTAAAAAAAATAATTAATAAAATATGAACTATAATAATATGAAAGTTTCTATTATAACATATCATGACGAGGATAATTATGGAGCAACTCTACAAGCTTATGCAACTTATAGAGCTGTAAAGGAGTTGGGATATACTCCGGAAATCATTAATCTTCATATGGGGCATCACGAGGGCCTTTTCTCGAAGATTATTTTTAGCCTTAAGCGTTATCGCTTTAATCGTTTTAGAGAGAAATACTTTATTAATAAGACTAGACTTTATAAGTCTTTGGAAGAATTGCAGCAAAATCCTCCTAAATCGGATGTCTATCTTGTTGGCAGTGACCAGACATGGAATCCTGTTATTTCAAAAGAGTATGCTTTGGCTTATTTCCTTGATTTTGGTGGTGAAGAGGTCAAGCGTATTTCGTATGCTTCCAGTTTTGGTACAAGTACCTGGAAAGATTCTGCTTTTGCCAAGAAGGAGCATGTTAAGCGTTTATTGAACCGTTTTTCTACTCGACTTATTCGTGAAGATAAAGGTGTAGAAATCTGTAAAAATGAGTTTGGACTGGATGCAACCCAGGTGGTTGATCCTGTACTTTTGTTCCCATCTTATCCGGAAATTACAGGAAGCATAAAGCTGAGCGATGGTATTGTAGTATATAAGATTGTAAATGATGCGGAATTTTATCGCCGTGCTGTTACTCTTGGGAAAAACTTATCTTGTGGTGTTCGCTCTATTGGTAGCTTGCGCCAATTAAAGAATATAAAAACGGTATATCCTGAAAGAATAGAAAAATGGATTACTAATATTGCATCAGCAAAATATGTGTTTACAGATTCGTTTCATGGAACCGTTCTCTCTCTCTTGTATCATCGCCAGTTTGTTGTCTATGCTGGTGACAAAAGTAAACTTAGTCGAATCACATCACTTTTAAAATTGGTGGGCTTGGAGAATAGATTGTTTACTAACGAAGATAGTATTGAAGAGATTCAAAGGGTTTTGACGACTCCTATTGATTATTCGAAAATAGACAGAATTCTGAATATGCAACGTGCAAATTCTATTGATTGTCTGAGAAAGGCTTTGAGTGGTAATGAGGCTTTGATGCAATAATTGAGAATTTAAAGTAAATTCTATGGTCATGAAGATTCTTGTGATAAATACAGTTCCTACAGATAAAAATGGAATTACCAACGTCATTATCAACTATCTTAATGCGATGGGGAATGACGTAGCCTTTGATTATGTGGCTATTAATAATCCTAATGCATTTTATGTTAACTTTTTTAAGGAAAAAAGAGCTGCGCTTTATACTTTGAAAAGAAGAAATGTGTTGGGGTATGTTGGGTCACTTTGTAAGATAATCAAAAAGAATAAGTATGATGCAATCCATGTTCATGGAAATAGTCACACAGTAGTACTTGAGTTGCTTGCAGCAAAACTAGCTGGATGCAAAGTTAGGATTGTACATGCACATAGTACGGGATGTAATAGTGTCGCTTTGCATAAGCTTCTGGCAGGTTTGTTTGATAGTTTTTGCACAGATCGTCTAGCATGCGGTGAAGAAGCCGGTAAGTTTATGTTCGGCAACAAGCCTTTTGAAATTATTAACAATAGTGTGGATGTAGAGAAATTCTCTTTTAATAATAAAGCTAGAGAGGCTTTGCGAGTTAAGATGGCATTGGCGGAAACGGATATACTTATAGGTCATGTAGGATATTTTATGCCTGTCAAGAATCAGTCATTCATTGTTGATGTTTTTGCAGAACTAGCAAGAAATGACTCTCGTTATCATCTTGTATTGATTGGTGATGGGGCTATGCGTACGGAGATAGAACAAAAGGTAGCGAGTTTGGGACTTACAAATAAAGTTACGTTTACTGGTAATATTGATAATGTGTCGGAGTTTCTTAATGCCATTGATATTATTATCATGCCATCTCTATATGAAGGACTGCCATTAACTCTTGTAGAACAGCAGGCTAATGGTCTGCAGTGTGTGGTTTCTGATACGATAACCGCCTATGCAGATAAAACTGGTAATCTCAGTTTCCTCTCCCTTCAGGCATCAATATCGGATTGGGTTCATGCTATAGAGAATAGTCATTGTATGCAGGATCGTGAACTACGATCAAAGGATGCCATTGTCGCTATTGAAAAAGCAGGTTACAGTATTCAAAGAGAAGCTAAAAAGCTGGTTGAGTATTATAAATGTATATGTTGCTCACAATAAGGTAAATGACTAAATGATAGTTAGTGCTGATTAAAATGTTCAAAGAAGACTAGTGCTATTAAAGGAGAACGTAACTACTCATGCCCTGGGAGGGCTGAGTAGTTACTCTTTGGAAGAAAATTATTAATTAATTGTTAAAATGATATTTTTAATTTAGGGTAAAGGGTTGAGAACCACCTGTTTTCAGGCGGAAAATGATTCGTACCCCAAATTTCGACACTTACATAAATTTTAAGATGAAAATGGAGATAAATTATATAATATTAGCATATAATCATCCTCATCAAGTAAAAAGACTTGTGAATCGATTGAATTCAAATCATGTAAATTTTTATATTCACATTGACCGAAAAAGTCATATCCAAGAATTTAAAGATGCTTTGTTGGGGATGTCCAATGTGGTGTTTCTTTCTGACGAGCAAAGGGTTGATTGCCGATGGGGAGATTTGTCTTTGGTGAATGCAGTACTAAATTGTTTCCGTAGAATTATAGAGGACGGAAAAAGTGGCTTCGTCGCTTTGTTGTCTGGTCAGGACTATCCAGTAAGATCACCAGAATATATTGAAAACTTTTTGGAACAAAATATCGGTAATGATTTTTTGAGTATATATCCAATTCCTGATCCAAAGAAGAAATCTGAGAATGGTGGAATGGAGCGTTTTTTGAATTATACAATAGATTGTTGTAATGAAAAAGATGCAAGAATGAAGGCCAAAATCCGTCCTTTTTCTTTTAATTTGAAGACCATTGTCGGATTCTTTAGATTATTACGATCCCGAAGAAGTTTTTTTGGGGGGGCAATAAAAAAATGGTTCAAACCTCGTAAGTATCCACAATGTCTCGCCATGGTTTTTAACGAGTTTTGGTTTGTTTTGAGAATTGATACAATACGATATATATTGTCTTTCTTGAAGCAACACCCTGAAGTTTTGGAATTTTATCAATATACTCATATTCCTGACGAGACTATGTTTGGCTCAATTTTATGTGCAGATGAAGTGCATAAAAAAGCTTTGCGTCCAATGTGTCATTTGATAGATTGGAATACGAATCAGCATGGTTCTCCTAAGACGTTTACGCTTGAGGATATAAACTACATAACAACATCTTGTGAAAATAATCCAAATTTGCTTTTTGCAAGAAAATTTAATGAGGATGACAAAATCTTAGATTTGTTAGATAAGAAATAGATAATTTTGAGGATGTAAATGTTGAAAGAGTCTATGTATATGCTTCTCATCCTGTGAAGAAACTCATCGGCTATTTTGATGTTGACCATGTAATGTGTTTAAATAATAATTACGATGGAAGAAAGTGAAATAAATTTAGTAGATTCATTTGAAGTTTCATTACTAAATGATGACAGCAAGGATCTATTGGCAACTGTAGGCGATACTGGATTGGATGCCATAATCACTGGCGGTACTTTAGATGGAGTCCCAATATTAGGTGTATTGAATGGAATATTCAAAGTAACAAAAAACTATCAGATGCGTCGCTTGTACAAGAAAATGGTTTTGTTTTTGTATGGACTTTCAGATTTCTCACAGAGAGATAAAGAGAATTTCTTACATGAATATACCGTAGCTAATCAAGAAAAAGGATCGGAAGTGTTGTTGGCTGTCATTGACAAAATAGATAATGCCAATAAAATAAGCATCTTATGTAACTTGATGCGAGCTAAGATCAACGGAGAAATTTCTATAGACAATTTCGTACGTTTGTGTCAAGTGATAGAGCGACTTCCTTATGTTGATTTCAAAAATCTTGTAAAATATATGGTCGATTACAGCGAATTGGGAACGGATGATGTTCTATCGTCAAGTGGCGTTATTTATAATAGCGTGATAGATGCTACTGGTGGTGATAAGTACAGACTAAATTATATGGGCAAATTATTGCTTAGGTATGGAATGAATGTTTGTATAGATTTGGATGCACCTTCTTCGGTTTTGATGCCAAATACGTTAACTCCAGATGCTTTGGCGTGGGAAGAAATATAGAATAGGCTTATGGTTTCAGTATTAGTTTCTAAGATTATATCAACGGAATCCTTTTCCGTTAATCAGATATTCGAGAATAAGGGAAAGGCATATACCTATCTCAACCCAGTGTCTTATTTGACTGCTCTCGACAATAAGGAGCTATTCTCGCAGCTGGATGGTATCTTTGCGGATGGTGGGTTGTTGGTGAAAGCCATCAAGTTGGTTTATGGCAAGTTGGTGACTCGCCGAAGCTTCGACATGACTTCTATGGCTCCAGAGTTGTTTGATTACGTTGCCAAGCATGGAAAGACTATCTATCTCGTGGCTTCGAAGCGGGAGCAAGTAGAGAAGGCGGTAGAGATATTCCATGAGCGGTATCCTAAGGTTAAGTTTGCGGGGTATCGGAATGGGTACTTTGCTAATGAGGATGAGATGGAACAAGAGGCAAAGCATATTACGGAGTTAAATCCAGATTTCTTGATAGTTGGAATGGGAGCCTTGATGCAAGAGAAGTTCCTGCTAAAGGCGAAGAATGCCGGTTATCAGGGTA
>PPYE01776594.1_pt1 | contig 19171 bp, 29 predicted proteins | sample 1559881 | NCBI WGS metagenome assembly PPYE01 (sample SAMN08240022, study PRJNA423297) | Human gut metagenome, whole genome shotgun sequencing project. | reverse complement strand
GAGGGTCACAAACATGGTTATGTCCGAAAGCGAAATCGTCCGGGAGTACCGGACGGCGAAGAACAAGTCCAAGCAAATCGAGGTACTGGCGGAGCTGAATGCGGTAAAGGCGGACTGGATAAAGGATATCCTCCTGCGCAATCCGGAGAGCGGATATGTGAAGCCGGGGCCAAATCCCAAGCAGAAGGCGGCGGCGGAGTCGGAAGCGGTGCGGGAGGTCAACGCACTGGCACCGGAAGCGCCGGGCCGGGTGGACAGGGACCGCGGAGGCGCGGCACTGCTGCTCATGGAGCTGGCGGCGATGCTTGAGCGCTGCGAGGATATTGACTGCCTCGAGAAGCTGGAGCTGGCGGCCACGCTGAGCGGCGGCAAGGTAATGATAGTGGATATCCACTAAGGGGACGCGCTCACATGAATAACACAAAAGAAAGGCGGCGGGGAGAGATGAGAAATTGGAGGGGGAAGGCCGTACTGGCCGGGTACATAGCGCTGTGCGCGCTGCTCATCATCCTTGCCGCCATCATATCGCAGCGCCTGAGTGCGCAGGAGGCGCGGGCGGCAAGCGAGCTGCCCGCGCCTGTTTACAGCTCCGCCGCGCTGGCGGCACATCTGGCGGTCGCGCCGGACGTGGCGGCACATGAGCCGCAGACGCCGGAACCGGTCGCGGAGCCCGAGCCCGAGCCGCTGTATGAGGAGATCACGGCGGAGGAGCGGGAGCTGCTTGCCCGCGTGGTGTATGCCGAGAGCAACACCGAGCCGATTGAGGGGCAGATAGCCGTCGCCCAGGTGGTGCTCAACCGCGTGCGCTCCGAGAGCTTCCCGGACACGGTGAGCGAGGTCATATACCAGGAACGGCAGTTTTCAACGGCGTCTATTCTCGGGAGCGTGGTGCCGAATGAGACCAACTATGAGGCCGTGGACGCGGCGTTTGAGACTGAGGTCGTGCCGTATGAGGTGCTGTACTTCTCCCGAGGTGCTGAGAATGACAGGGTGTGGGGGCGGATAGGGGCGCATGTGTTCTGCTATGGATATGTGTGGTGAGCGGCGGTGCCGCTTGAAAATATGACGACGGAGGAATGGACATGTACATCGTTACTATCAGAGAAAAGGGCGAGGACAATCCGCTGCTTGAGCGGGAGTGCGACTGCGCGCTGGGCGCGTTTGGCAGCGCAGGAAAAGTACACTTTTTGACCAGTATACAGGGCGACCGGGAAACGCTGATAAGCACATATGCCAGCGCCCTTATGGGGCTTAAAACGCTGGAGACACAATTCCCCGGACTTGTGGATGAGGCTGTTGAGGTGGCCAAGGACGCAGACGTTGTAGAAATGGAAATAAAAAAACCGCACGCCTCGCTTTTCTCGCGGCTCTTTGGCAGGTGATCGGCGTGGACAGGTGGGAGGTGCGGCACGATCTCTATGAGGACGTGGAGGTAACGGCGGAGGACAGGCTACGCGCCATCATCGCGGCGGCGAAGGTTTGGGGCGTGCGCTGGCTGCCCATTGCGCATGAGTGCCGGACAAAGAAGCTGGGCCCGGCAAAGGAGGCGGAAGACTATGGCAAGACAGGAGCGGTTTGAGATACCCTGCCGCGAGTGCGGCAAGCCTCTGATATTCATCCGCACGCGGGCGGGGAAAAACATGCCCTGCGAGGCGGAGCCGGTGCTCTACTGGCCGGATGCCGACGGGCCGCTGCTGTTCTATCAGCGCGACGGCTCATATGAGCGGGGAACGCTGGAGGGGCATCCCGCGGTGCCGCGGGAGAGCGGCTATGTGCCGCACTGGGGACGCTGCCCCGGCCGGCGCAGGGACAAGGCACCGGAAGGGGAGCGGAGACGGACCCCGCTTGAGCAGCGCATACATGAACAGGTGCTCCGGGAGCGAGCTGAGGTCCAGGCACGGCGGGAACGGGCAGAGGCGCGGGCCGCCGAGCAGGCGGCGCTGCGCGAAGCCGAAGAACGCCAGACAAGACTGTTTTGAGGAGTGGAGAGCATGACTGCGATACAGACCGCGGCGGTGGCGCCGTTGAAGGTATACATAGCGGGCAAGATCGCGGGAGACCCCGAGTACAAACGCAAATTTCTCGCCGCGCACATGGAGCAGAGGAACGAGGGACACATCGTCCTCAACCCGGCGCACCTTCCCGAAGGGATGAAGAGCGCGGATTACATGCGCATATGCCTCGCAATGATAGACAGCGCCGACATGGTGGCGTTCCTGCCGGACTGGGAGGATTCGCCGGGGGCAAGGCTGGAGCACGACTATTGCGAGTACGTTGGGAAAAGGCTGTTTCATGTTGCCGACGCCTATGATAACTGAATACTGCCTGGGATGCCGGCACCTGGACCCTGACATGGTGGCCTGCGTGTATATCCTCAACACCAAGACGAGCCGCGCCTTCACTATGAAGCAGCCTTCAGGGGACGGGTGCAGGTGCTGGGAGCCGGGCGGACGCGACGACCGGATGCGCGACGCTATCCGCGACGAAGTGCGGGCACGGCTTGAGGCAAAGAGACGGGAGCACCTGTATACACACATGATGGCGCTTTACAAGCGCGGATGCACGGACACAGAGATAGCCGAGCGCTGCGGCGTTGGGCTGGGTGCGGTGAAGCACTGGCGGCGCACACGGATGCTGCCAGTCAACGCCGCCCGCACCACGGGCTACGACCTCTACAGAGAGCTCTATGAACAGGGCCTGTCCGACAGGCAGATGGCCGACAAACTGGGCGTGCCTGCACGCCGGGTATCGAGGTGGAGATGGAACAAGGCCCTGCCCCCAAACATACCAAAGGAGGTACAACCATGATAATAAACGAAAAGCGGCTTGCCCGTGCGCTCAAGAGCGCCGGCGCTGTAGGCTTCCGGCTGCGCGTCGCCGGCCCAAATCTTGAGCTTATAGGCCCTGATTGGGCCGCGCGGCTCTGCCTGGATATCATGGACGAGCCGCCGAAACTCGCCCTCGCCGCCTTGGTAGAGGTACTCGGGTATCTGCCGGGCGCGGGAGATTGCCTCAGCGTTTGCAAAGGGAAAAGCGGGTGGGCCGCCCAGTATATACAAGACGCCGTTTTCTGCGAGGAGTTCAACGGCTACGTGAGCGATCATTATGCGGCTCAGCCCTGCGCGGTGCTTCCTCTCCGGCTGGGCGCTCAGCAGCTCGTTCAAACCCTGGACCGCCGCGTGTATGGCCTGGGGCCCGGCTGGAGCTTGAGGGACTGCAACGACGCCGCGTACCTCGGTACGGGCTGCGCGATCATCAGGGACCGTGAGTCGGTTCTTGCCGTGAGACTGAATCGAGCGGACGAGCCCGGGGCGGTGTGGAGGTGGATCGAGAGCCGGGACTGGCTTGGCGACACGGAGGGCGGGCGTGAAGGCGGTGGGACCTGTGCTTAACGTCACGCCGGCGAGAATGTTGCGCTTAGCGAAACGATACGGCATTAAGACCGGCCAGCGCGGCGGGCAGAGCTTTGTGCGCTACCCGAGCGGGGCTAGCCTGCTTCAGTTCTCCCTCGAGGGTGAGCGGCACTACCTTCACCTCGGCACAGCTGGAGAGCGGGTGCTGCTCAGCCACGAGTGGGCAGAGCAGGGGAGAGCCGGACAGAGCAGGTCCCGGTATGAGGTGATACCTGTGCCGCACGACGTTTTGCTGACACTGGGGTTTATAGAGAAAGGAGCGGCTGATGGTACATAAATACAAAGGGTCGCGCGAGGAATACGAGCAGAAGCTGGGGCGCGTCATGGGCAGGCTCGGGGTGCGGGTGTATGACTACGACTGGAGCCGCCGCGGCTGCTGGGTGCAGATGGTCTACGCGGGGCGGGCGTATCGCTTTGAGAATTCCGTCGATAAGAGCGCAGAGAGCGGCCGGCTGAGCAACTTGGGGTTGCTTTATGAAGTTAAACGAAGCATGATGCACGCGCCGCCGCTGCTGACGCCAGAGCACATGTAGACACTGGAGAAAACGGGTGAATAACGCTGTCATGTTTTCGAGCAAAAGTGCCGAGTGGGAAACGCCTCAAGATCTGTTTGATAAGCTAAATGAAGAATTCCATTTTACCCTCGACGTGTGCGCAACGCCCGAAAATACAAAGTGTGAGCACTATTACACATCAGAACAAGACGGCCTTTCGCAGCCGTGGAAAGGCGTTATTTGGTGTAACCCTCCGTACGGTAAAAGTATCGGAAGCTGGGTGCGCCGCGGCTTGCTTGCCGCTGCTGACGGCAATGTTGTGGTTATGCTGTTGCCCGCGCGTACTGATACGCGATGGTTTCACGAGTACATATACAACAAAGCAGAGACGCGCTTCATTAAGGGACGGCTCAAGTTCGGCGGAAACAAAAATGCAGCGCCGTTTCCGTCAATGATAGTAGTGTTTAGGTTCGCGCCGGGGCAGATGGAGACACAGAACATAAGGGAGGAAAAGCATGAGGGAGTACCTGAGCAAGCTCGTGACCACGGCGGAGCGATGGAGGACCAGATGTTTTGAGGCGCTGGGTTTCGTACCGAGCGCGGAGCTTTACGCCATTCGTGAGGCTTACAATGATGAGCTGCGCGAGCGGCTCATCCTGAAGCGGGATTATGAGAATCTGTATGAGGACTATCGCAAAGCCCTGGAGACGCCTGTACGGCGTTCTGGTTATGTGATCATGCCCTACGTCGCTCGGGCGCATGTGCGAAATCTCGAAGATTCTCTGCTCATAGAGTCTGCGCCGGACGAGTATTTCAAAAAGGGGCTTAGAGAGTCGCTGATGCGGGCTGTTGAGGAGAAGATCATTTATAGGAAGGAAGAAACTCCGGAAGAAATAATCTGGTATGCAAGACTGAATGTGGCTGAGGAGGATTGAATAGTGGAAAGGCTGACATACTGGTGCGATGACGGACAAGGTGGCGGAGGATGGAGAGTTAATGTTGATGGACTAGAGCAAAGCGGCCCTCATGTTTGGCGACTTGCCGCTATCGAAAACATACTTTGCGGTGAGAACGACAAAGAGTACGACCTTGAGCGGCTTGAGGTGATACTCAACCAGCGTATGACGATGCGCGAGGAAGTGAGTCAACGATTCTCGGTGACGGCTAAGATACCGGTTGACAGACTGCGGGAGATAGTGGCTGCTGAGCGGGAAAGGAGCGCAGTGCTGGAGCGCCTTGGCGAATTTGGACAGTTATTCATCGATTACGTAGGTTGCCCGCGCGGGGCAATGGGAAGGCAGTGCGCCCCGCTTACGGAGGAGCTGCTGTCCATGCCGGTGATAACCGACGTTGACGGCGGGCGATGGCGGCCTGTTAACGAGGACGCTTTGCAAGAGGCGATTGCACTGCTGAAAGAAAGGCAAGGGTGAAAATGAAAATCACATTGAACAAGTACGACTATGCGACTATTGTCCGGAACTGCATGAAGGCTCGGGAGGGATATGACGGCTGCGGCAAGTGCGCGCTCAACGGGGTATGCAGCGGGCCGGAGACCCTCGAGGATAACTGCATCATAGATAGAGAACCAGAGGCGGTAAATGATATCAGTAATTTACACTGACGAGAACGAGCGCGAACTGGCAGAGTTTCTTACGCGCGTCTTTGAGGGCATAAATGCCGAACGGTTCAAGTGGGTGGCCCTTGCGGCTGACTACGGCGGCGGTGAAGTCCTGACAAGCTACTACAAGAGCTGCATGCAGGACATGATGCTGGCGGCGATGCACATAATGTCAGACAGCCTGTACAGAACCGTAGACGCCAATTTTGACCGCCTCATGCGTGACCACGGATATGAGGCGCCGGACGAGAGCGGCGAGGACAAGGATGTGTTCTGACCACAGGGCCCGCGCGGCGGGCCCTTTTGTGAGGACATATACGTTTAGCGCGGACAGCATGACCAGAAACGGATTCGGGTCATGCCATCCACACTATATTTAATACGCGCGCGCACGCGCGTTATCAAAGGTTCGTAGAGGCCTAAGTTTACGGACGCGGGGGAAATATATGGGCTCGACCGGGTACTGGGAGATCCGCACATATGAGTGCGGGGGTCTCGGGGAGAAAACGAAATACTGGGTCCCCGGTGAGCCTCCGGCCAGGGGGCGGAAGCTCGGGCGCAGTTCGGAGCGGAAGCAGCGGCAGAACGAGAACGACGCGGCGCGCAGACTCAATCGGGAGATACACGCGAACTTCTCAGCCGGGGACCTCTTCCTCGGGCTGGACTATGGGCCGAAGAAATACTCCGAGCTCCTTCGCAGGGCGGAAGCCAGGCAGGAGGCAGACCGGGCCGCCGGGCAGGAGCCGGGCATACTCGAGGACTATCTCCGCAAGGAGGCTAACCGCGAGCTGGACAATTTCATCCGCCGGGTGAAGCGCCGCCTGCCTCCCGGAGCGGAGCTCAAATACATAGCCGTGACCTCCGATATGGACGGGGAGACGGGCGAGGCAGTCCGCATACATCACCACATCATAGCCAACCGGGCCGCGTGGCAGGCCTGCGTGGAAGCCTGGCCGCACGGGGGCGCCTACGCCAAAGCGCTCAGCGCGCAAAAGGATTACACGCCGTTGGCGGAATACCTGCTGGCCCAGGTGCGCCGCCTGCCCGACGAGAAGAAGTACAAGCCCTCCCGCAACCTTGTAAGGCCTCAGCCGAAGTGCCGCGTCGTATGGAGCGGGGCGGAGCTGCGCGTGCCAAAGGGCTGCGAGCTGCTGTACCGCACGGCCTACTCGGGCAAAAGAGCGGGGCAGTATATCCGCTATGCGCTGCCCTTCGCACCGATGCGCAGTTAGGAGGGCGGGATGGCGAGGAAATTCAAGTATCTCCCCTCGGTACATAAGGGCTATGCCGAGCAGGGCATGATATTTTTTGCGTGCCAGAACTATGCACGGCAGACTGCGGAGGTGCAAAGTAAAATAGACAGACTATGCCGCGAGGCCGGGGGCGAGTATGCTGACGCGCTCCGGGCCTATCTCTGCACGCCTGCGAGCTGGGAGGCGGTGACGACGGAGTATTTCGTTTCGCCCTCGACGCTGGATAGAGTGAGAAGACGATTTTTCGAGCTGTGGTAGAGCGCTCCCCTGCTGGGGAGGGCTCTTTTTTTATGCCTGAAAGTGAAAGTTGACGGTAACAGAGGGGGTAAGGCTGATAGATTGCAGATTGAGAGATAGTACGCGCGCAGGGAGGTGCTGGTCGTGGCGCGGGCCAAATATGCAGAATGGCTGACAGAGCAGGGGCTTGAGCGGCTCGCCGAGATGGCGCCGCGGCTGACCGACGCCGAGATGGCGAAGGAGATGGGCATCAGCTCCTCGACCTTCTACGAGTGGCTCAAAAAGCACCCGGAGATGTCGGAGGCGGTGACGCGCGCACGCACGGGCGCGGATGCGCGCGCGGTCAATGAAAGCGTCGAACGGAGCCTGCTCGAAACCGCGCTCGGAGGCGTCCGGGTGCTGAAAAAGCCCATGAAGATAAAAACCACGAGCTTCGACGCCCGCGGCCGGCGCATCGACCGCGAAAAAATCGTGATGGCCGAGGAAGAGGTTTATATCAAAGCCGACGTCAAGGCGCAGATCTTCTGGCTCACAAACCGCGAGCCTGAGCGCTGGCGGAACAAGGTGGAGGCCGCGATAGTTGACGACAACACCGTGAACTATGTGTTCCGCGAGGCCACGAGCGAGGAGGCGGCCGTCTATGCAGACTAAAGTCCTGCGGCTCAACGAGCGGCAAAAGCTGTTCTTTATGGCCCGACGGCGCTTTATAGGCTACGGCGGGGCGCGCGGCGGCGGCAAGACCTGGTCCGTACGCATGAAGGCAATGCTGCTGGCTTCGAGATACGCAGGCATCAAGATACTCATCGTGCGCCGGAGCTTTCAGGAGCTGCGCGACAACCACATACTCCCGCTGCAGATGGAGCTGCGGGACATAGCCCGGTGGAAGGAGCAGGAGAAGCGCTTTATCTTCCCGAACGGCTCGTACATCCGCTTCGGCTACTGCTCGGCGGAGCGGGACGTGCTCCAGTACCAGGGCCAGGAGTTCGACATCATCTTTATCGACGAGGCTACTCAGCTCACGGAATTCCAGTTCCAGACCTTCAAGGGCTGCCTGCGCGGCGCGAACGACTTCCCCAAGAGAATGTACCTCACCTGCAACCCCGGCGGCGTGGGCCATGCGTGGGTGAAACGGCTCTTTGTTGACCGACGGTATCAGGGCGACGAGCGGGCGGACGACTACGAGTTTATCCAGGCCAAGGTCACGGACAACCCCGTGCTGATGGAAAAGGACCCCGAGTACATACACATGCTCAAGTCCCTGCCATATGAGCTGCGAGAGGCCTGGCTCAACGGCTCCTGGGACGTGTTCGCAGGCCAGTATTTCAGCGAGTGGGACCGGGACGTGCATGTCGTGGCGCCCTTCGAGCCGCCGGCCTGGTGGCGGCGCTACGTGACAATCGACTACGGCCTCGACATGCTGGCGGCCTACCTCATCGCGGTGGACGAACACGACATGGCCTATGTCATACGCGAGGTGTATCAGGGCCGGGACCTCGGCGAGAACGCCAGGGGACTCATAGTGAGCGAGGCGGCCCAGGCCGTGCTGGACATGGTGGGCGGCGACAAGGTCACAGCCTATCTCGCGCCGCCGGACCTCTGGGCCGCGCGGCAGGAGACGGGCCGGAGCGTGGCGGACATATTTGCCGAGCACGGCATCGCGCTCACGAAAACGAGCAACGACAGGCTGGACGGCTGGATGGCGATGCACGAGCGGCTTCATGTGTTTGAGGACGAGCGGGGCCTGTGCGTGGCAAAGCTGCGGATATTCCCCCTCTGCACCAACCTCATCCGCACGCTGCCTCAGCTGCGCTACGACGACAAGCGCGTGAACGACGTGGCGCAGGAGCCTCACGAGCTCACGCACGCGGCCGACGCTATACGCGGCTTCTGCGTATATTGGGTACGAGCGGCGCACATACAGGAGGCGCCGGCCCGGATGCAATGGACCAGGGACATGCTGGAGGATTACCGGCGCGCGTCCCCCGCGGGGAAGCGCTTCCTGGAGCAGCGCTGGGGGCCGCCCGGCAGATAAGGAGGAGACATGAACAGAGACAGGCTGCACCTGTGGCAGGACAGGCTTGCCCGGAACGATTCGCAATACGAAAACTGGTATGCGCGCATGGATGAGCGCGAGCGGCTGTATCAGGGCTCCAGGTACATCTTCCCCCTGGTGAACAAATACCGGCCGAGCAACGCAAAAACGCCGCACGTGCGGAACATATGCAGCGAGCTCATAGAGGCCCAGGTGGACAGCAACATCCCTTCGCCGAAGGTAACGGCGGTCCACGAGAAGGACGAGCCGCTTGCCAAGATAATCGAGGACATGCTGCGCAATGAGATGGACCGCCTGCCCTTTGCTGAGATCAACGACCTCATGGAGCGGATAGTCCCCATCCAGGGCGGCGGGGCTTATCTTGTGGAGTGGGACAACACGGCGCGCACGCACACCACGATCGGCGAGCTGAACGTCGTGCCCATCCACCCGCGGCAGATGGTGCCGCAGGACGGCGTGTACAGCGGCATCGAGGACATGGATTACATCATCCTCAAGATGCCGCAGACCCGGGAATACATATACCGGCGGTACGGGAAGGACGTTTCCTTCGAGGGCGAGGCTGAGCCGGATATCAAGGGCGGCGACGGCTCCACGGCTGAGGACATGGTGACGCAGTATATCGCCTACTACCGGAACGACGCCGGAGGGATAGGCATGTACAGCTGGTGCGGGGATGTTGAGCTCGAGGACCTCGAGGACTACCAGGCGAGGCGGCTGCGGCGCTGCGCCGTATGCGGCCAGCTCGAGCCCACGGCCGACGACGGCGATGATAAGCAGCACGCGCTCGAGGAAGAGGAGGAAGAGCCGGACGAGGAACAGGCCGAGGGGGTTTCGGGCCGCCCGGGGCTCCCGCCGGACGACGAGGGCTGGAGCGGAGCTATGCGCTGGATAGACGGCGAGCTCTGGCCCGAGGGCGAGGAAGAGCCGGAGGAAGAGCCGGACGGGCACGAGGCTCGGCGCTGCCCCTACTGCGGCTCGACGGATTGGGAGTACAGCGAGGAAGAGTACGAGGAGATCTGGGCGCCCATCACGACGAGCCTCGGGCATCGCATACCGGGCGCACACGAGGAGGTCTATCTCACCGGCGAGATAGATGAGATCACGGGCCTTCCTGTGCCGGCCGTGAGGCTCGTGCCTTTCCGCGTGCCGTATTACAAGCCCCGGCGCTATCCTGTTGTGCTCCAGAAAAACGTGAGCGTATACGGCCAGTTCCTCGGCGACAGCGATATCGACAAGATAACGGACCAGCAGAACACTACAAACAGGCTCGAAAAAAAGATCATCGACAAGCTCATCTCGAGCGGCTCCTTTGTCACGCTGCCCGCGGATGCATGTGTGGGCATAGACGAGAATGATATGCGCGTCTACCGCCCGGCAAACCCCGCGGACGCGAACATGATAGGCGTATACAACCTCGAGGGCGATGTGAGCCAGGACCGCGAATACCTCGACCACATATACGAGGAGGCCCGGCAGATCATCGGTATAACCGATTCGTTCCAGGGGCGGCGGGACACGACGGCGACGAGCGGCACGGCCAAGGAGTTCGCCGCGGCGCAGACCGCGGGGCGGCTTGAGTCCAAACGGGTGATGCGCGACGCGGCGTATGCTGCGCTGTTCGAGCTCATGTTCAAGTTCAAGCTTGCCTATGCGGACGAGCCCCGCGCTGTGCGCACGATGGACGAGCGGGGCAATGCCGAGTACAAGACCTTCGACCGCTTCGATTTCCTCCAGCAGGACGCGAGCGGGGAGTGGTACTGGAACGATGCCTTCCTCTTCACCTGCGATACCTCCGCGCCGCTGGCCTCAAACCGGGAGGCGATGTGGCAGGAGACGCGGATGAACCTGCAGACCGGGGCCTTCGGCAACCCGCAAAGCCTGAGCACACTGATACTCTTCTGGCGGAAGATGAATCTCCTGCACTATCCGGGGGCCGGCGAAACGCTCGGCTATCTTGAGCAGGAGCAGCGCCGGCAGGAACAGCTGCAGGCCGTTCAGATACAGCTGCAGGCGCGCCAGGCGGCCGCCCAGCAGGCGGCGGAACTCGCCGGCCAGGTGGAGGCGGCTGCGCTCAGCGGCGCACAGACGGGCGGTGGCGCTATGTGATACCTAAGCGCAGGAGAGAGCGTTATCATCCGCCACAACACATCGAAAGGAGGTGCCACAAATGGCTATGCCCGATAACAGCAGGAACAGGGGCCGCGACTACGGCAGCCGCAACGGCCGCGGCTACATCGGCCGGATCAGCAACGACGGCGCTCAGCGCGTCGAGGCGCCCATTGACCCCAACGGCAAGCGCGGCAAGGAGATAGTAAAGCGCGGCAACGATCTCCGCACCGGCAACGGCAGAAAGTGAAAGGATAGGTGAAAATGGACTACGACAAAATATTCGGCGTAGACACAAGCGGGGAGCCGACCGGAGACCCCGGGCCGGAAGGGCCTCAGGGCGAACGTGAGCCCGAAGACGCCGCCAGCGCGGCCAACACCCCGAGCGAACAGCAGCCGACGGCGGGAGACGGCCCGGAGACGGCGCCGCCCGGCGGCGAAGAGCCCGGAGGCGAAGAGCCGGGCGGACAGACGCCCGAGGAAAAAGGCGCGGGAAACGCCGGCGCGGGGATAGATCCACAGACCCGCGAGCAGATAGCGCGCGAGATACGGGCCCGCGCTGCGAAGCAGCTGGACGAGAGCATCGCGGCGCTGGGTCTCACGAACCCCTACACCAAGGAGCCCATCAAGAACAAGGCCGACTACGACGCCTATCGCGCCAAACTGGACGAGGACAGGCGGACCAAGCTGCTGAAAAAGGCCGGCATGACCGAGGAGGAGTTCGCCAAACTCGCGGCTGAGCAGCCTGAGATCAAGGCCCAGCTCGAAGAGGCGAGGGAGGCAAAACGGCAGGCCGCGGCCGCGGCGATGAACGAGCAGCTGAGGCAGATACACGAGCTCGACCCTGCGATCAACACGGTCGAGGACCTCGCGAAGATGCCGAACTACGCGGAGTTCTACCGATTCGTGAAGCAGAACCGCCTCAGCCTCGTGGAGGCCTACAGGCTGGCCAACATGGAGCGGCTCTCGGAGCGGGCGGCTGCGGCGACGAAACAGGCCGCCATAAATGCGGCGCAGAGCAAGGCCCATCTCGAGGCCACAAAATCCCGGGGGAAGGGCGGCGACGTTCCTGCTATATCTGCTGAGGTGCTGGAATATTACCGTGCGATAAACCCAAAGGCCACGGAGGCCGAGATCAGGGCGGACTACGCAAGATATCTCAAAAACATCTCGAAAGGAGTGTAATGAAAATGGCTTTTCTCATATCCCAGAACAACGGCGGGATCGTCCCAGGGCTGGAGTACCTGCCCGCGGGCGCGATCACGCCTCAGATAGGCATGGCGCTCGTCATGACCGACGGCAAACTGGCCGCCTGCGGCGCGACCACGCGGCCGCAGTACATATGCGCCACGGCCGCCGAGAGCGCGCTGACGGCGGGCACCATCATCCCCGTGTTCCGTGTGCTCGAGGGGACGCTCTTCGCCACGAGCTGGAGCGCTGCTGCAAGCGCGGTGAACGCGGGCGACCTTGTGACGCTCAGCGCCGACGGCATGCAGGTAACGGCCACTACCACGAGCGGCGTGGCCGAGGTAGTTTCTATGGACGGCACCGCCGTGGGCGATACCGTTTACGTCAGGTTCCCGGCCTGATAAACACAAGAAAGGAAGTGATTTTTTATGGCTGGTATCAGCTTCACCGAGGGCTCGGGCGTTAACGATTCCGTATTCGGCAAATGCCAGGCCCCCATCCGCATGTTCATCGAAAAGCGCGGCGAGGCGTTTGAACAGATGAGCATGCTCAAGCACCTCTTCGACATAAACGACAGCCGCCATTTCGGCGAGACCATCAGCTCCATGACTGCCATGCAGGGCTTCCAGCCCGTGGGCGAAAACGGCGAGTACCCCGTGGACTACATGCAGGAGGGCCACAAGAAAGTCCTTATCAACATGACTTGGAAGGACAGCTTCAGCCTCTCCCGCGAGATCATCGACGACGCGACCGTCATGGACCTCAGGCGGCAGCCCGAGGCGTTTACGGCCGGCTACTACCGCACGCGCGAGCGCTTCGGCGCTGCGCTCTACGCCAACGCCATGCTTGGCAACACCGCGATGACCTTCCGCGGGAAATCGTTCCCCACGACCGGCTCGGACGAGCTTTGCCTCTTTTCCAAGAGCCACCCGAGCATCCTGGACGCGAAGTTCCTGCAGTCCAACCAGTTCGCGGACGAGTTTTCCGAGGACGCGCTGGCGGCCATGGAGAGCGCCATGCAGGACTTCAAGGGCGACACGGGCGAGGTGCTCGACGTGCATCCCGACACCATCCTCATCCCCAACAACTACAAGCTCAAAAAGGCGGTATTCGCGGCCATTGGAGCAGACAAGGACCCGAACACCTCCAACAACGCATTCAACTTCCTCTTCGGCCGCTGGAACGTGATCGTTTGGCCCTACCTCAACGAGTGGCTGGGCGGCGATACGACGGCCTGGGTGCTGCTCGATTCCGGGTACAACATAGCCCGCGGCGGCGCCGAGTGGCTCAACCGCGTGAACCTTGAAGTACGGAGCGAGCTGGCGAGCAACGACGCCAACGTGTGGAAGGGCTACGCCCGATTCACGGGCGGCTTCGCCGACTGGCGCTTCGCGGCCGTGGGCGGCGTGAGCGGCGGCACTCAGCTCGTGAGCGCCTGATGGACAGGAGGGCGAGATGACAGTACAGGAGGCAATTACATACGCCTGCGCGGTAAAGCCCAACGCCTTCGACAACGATACGCTGACGCGCTGGCTCAATGAGGTCGAGGGCATGGTGCAGACGCAGGTGCTGCTCCTGCGCGTGGAGGCGGTGATCACATACACCTACGCGCAGGACGCCGACAAGACTATGCTCGTCCGCCCTCCTCACGACAAGCTCTATCCCGCGTACCTCGAGGCGCGCATCGACTACGCCAACGGCGAGTATGAGAAATATCAAAACACCTCGCAGGTGTTCAACACGTTCTTCAATGAGTTCATGCGCTGGTATGCCATGAATTACAACCCGTCTGAGGCCTATGAGGAGGGACTTATATGAGCTATACACCCTATTACCCGCCGTGCCCCTGGCCGCACCCTTGGCGCGGTTACTACATCGACGCCTACGGCGTGGCCGTGGCGCACGGCTTCCAGGGCACGCCCGAGGAGTGGCTGGCGTCCCTCGTGGGCCCCACCGGGCCGGCAGGCACGGGCATTGAAGTCCTCGGGCAGTACGACAGCCTCGAGGAGCTGGAGCAGGCGGTGCCGGCCCCCAAGATCGGAGATAGCTACTATGTTGGCACTGAGCCGCCGTATGAGCTCTACACCTGGCTCGTGGTGGATGGGACGCCCGAATGGCATAGCTACGGCATGCTAACCGGCCCGATCGGGCCGACGGGCGAGGCCGGGCCCACCGGCCCCCAGGGCAACACCGGACCTACCGGCCCGACCGGACCCGCCGGAGCCCAGGGCATACAAGGCCCCGTCGGCCCTCAGGGCCCCGAGGGACAGGCTTCAACTATAGCCGGGCCTACCGGCCCGACCGGCGCCATCGGCCCGACCGGACCGACAGGCCCGGCCTCCGAGGTGCCGGGCCCCGAGGGCCCAACGGGGCCTACCGGGCCGACCGGCCCCCAGGGCCAGGCATCCACCGTCCCCGGGCCGACAGGCCCCCAGGGCGCGCAGGGACTCCAGGGCGCTGCCGGGCCGACCGGGCCCACAGGGCCAACCGGCCCGCAGGGGGCCACGGGTACGACCGGCGCAACTGGCCCCACAGGCGCACAGGGCGTACAGGGGCCGCAGGGGGAGACTGGCCCGACAGGCCCGACCGGAGCGCAGGGCATACAGGGTGCGCAAGGCCCCGCCGGACTGACCGGCGCTACCGGGCCGACCGGACCCACCGGCCCGAAGGGCGAAGCAAGCACGGTGCCGGGACCAACAGGCCCACAGGGCACTCAGGGGCCTCAGGGTGTGCAGGGCGCTATCGGCCCGCAGGGCGAAACCGGGCCTACCGGCCCTACGGGAGCTAAGGGCGACACTGGCGCAACCGGTGACACCGGCCCCACGGGCCCGCAGGGTGCAGTTGGCCCCACGGGGCCGACCGGGCCCACGGGCAGCACCGGAATACAAGGGCCGACAGGGCCCACCGGCGCCATGGGTGCTACGGGGCCGACTGGCCCGACGGGCGCCATAGGAGCTACTGGGCCCCAGGGCAATGGCTTCACCATCATGGGCTACTACGCCTCGCTCTCTGAGCTTCAGAGCGCGGTGCCATCGCCCAATATTGGCGACGCCTACGGCGTGGGCGCGTCCGAGCCCTATGATATATACATCTGGGGCGGAAGCTCGTGGGTTAATAACGGAACAATTCAGGGCCCCGCCGGGCCTACCGGCCCGACCGGCCCCGCCGGAGCGCCGTCTACCGTGCCCGGCCCCACCGGGCCGACGGGCGCGAAGGGAGACACGGGAGCAACCGGCCCCACCGGTCCCACAGGAGCCACGGGAGCGACCGGGCCAACGGGGCCCACCGGCTCCACAGGCGCCACGGGTGCGACCGGCCCGACCGGCCCCACGGGCCCGCAGGGCGCACAAGGCCCTACTGGCCCGCAGGGGGCGCAGGGCACACAGGGCATACAGGGTACGCAAGGCCCCGCCGGACTGACCGGCGCTACCGGGCCGACCGGGCCCACCGGCCCGAAGGGCGAAGACAGCACGGTTGCCGGGCCGATTGGCCCGACGGGGCCGACAGGCCCTACCGGCGCGGCTGGCTCGGACGGCTCTCCCGGCGCGACGGGAGCGACCGGCCCCACCGGGCCGCAGGGCATACAGGGTCCCACAGGCCCGACAGGCCCCGCAGGAGCTAACGGCAGCGATGGAGCCAAAGGCGATATCGGCGCGACGGGCGCGACCGGTCCTACTGGGCCCACAGGCCCCACGGGGGCAAAGGGTGACACGGGGGCCACAGGCAGCGCGGGGGCTGCAGGCCCGACCGGCCCGACCGGCCCGACGGGCCCCACTGGGCCGCAGGGTGCGGGCGGCGCGACTGGTGCAACCGGCCCGACCGGACCCACGGGCGCGACGGGAGCTACCGGCCCCACGGGGCCGACAGGGCCGCAGGGCGCGGCGAGTACTGTGGCAGGCCCGACAGGCCCCACAGGCCCGACCGGCCCAACAGGGGCGAGCGGGCAGCCGCACAGCGTCTCCGTTACGCTCCAGGCGTCGGCATGGAACAGCAACGCCCAGACGGTGAGCGTCACGGGCGTGCTTGCGGACGAGACGGCCCAGCTCATCACGCCGGTGCCGGCGCTGGCGTCGCAGTCAGCCTACTACGAGGCGGGCGTGCTCTGCACCGGGCAGGCGGCGGGGCAGCTGAGCTTCAGCTGCACGAATGCCCCTAGCGAAAATCTGACCGTATACGTTGTTATACAGAGCCTGTCGTAAGGAGGTTGTACACAGTGCATAAATACCACATAATCCCAGGGGGGGCGCATAGCTCTACCTACCGGCACCTTGCACAAGGAGGTGCCGCATGATACTCAATGCAGGAGCCGGAGGCGGCGCGGGCGGATTACGGATCATCGCGTCGGGAATATTCACCGGCAAAACCGGGAGCACTCTTACGCTCCCGCAGGCGGCGTCGATGGTTTTGGTGGGGCAGTACAACACTTCGTCGTCCGGGTCGGTGGCAGAGGCCGCTATGCTGCTCCTTCCAGGGTGCGAGACCTCCGGCATGGAAACGGAAGTGGAGTTCCTCGAGGACGGCGTTACGCTGAAAATGGGGTTCAAGTCTGGCAGCTCCGAAGCACAAAAGCCCTACATCGCCTTCGCCTGATGTCCCCGCCCGCGCCGGAAGGCGGTGCGGCGTGATACACAATACGCAGTATGCCGCGGGCGGGGGCGGAGCGAGTTCAGAATGGACTCTGCTCCCGGCGGCAGCGCAAACAAGGGCTCCTGTCTATGGGTATTATAATTTTGTAATAACATTTGAAGGGGCCGTGCCAAAGGCAGTACTGTTCAAGAATGTTTCCAGTTCATACGACAGCTGTGGCTGTGCATATATTTTTGGACTTGATATCCCTGAGGTTGGCAGTGCTTACAGCTTAATTGTCACGCAAGCTGAGTTAAATGGCAACGTATTCAGTGGACAGCTTCAGTACACAGATTCATCAAGCGGAGACTTTTATTACTTGCCGGCATACTGAGGTAACTGCATGAAAACTATCGTTTACACCATATGCAAAAACGAGGCGCAATTCGCCGAGCGGTTCATGGCTTCCTGTGCGGGCGCTGACGGCGTTTACGTCCTGGACTCGGGCAGCACGGACGGGACGCCGGAGCTGCTGCGTGCGCTGGGGGCCGCCGTGTACGAGCGGACTATCACGCCCTGGCGCTTTGATGCTGCACGCAACGCCTCTCTTGCCCTGCTGCCGGAGGACGCGGACGTGTGCATCTGCCTCGACCTCGACGAGGTGCTTTGTCCCGGCTGGCGCGAGGCGCTGGAGGCTGCCTGGGCGCCCGGCACTACTCGCGCGCGGTACACCTACGTTTGGAGCCACACGCCCGACGGCGGCGACGGCGTGGTGTACTTTGCGGACAAGATCCACGCCCGGCACGGCTACCGCTGGAAACACCCCGTCCACGAGGTGCTGACGCCGGACAGGGCCGAGAGCTGCGTGACGATACCCGAGCTGCGCGTGGAGCATTGGCCGGACAGCAGCAAGAGCCGCGGGCAGTATCTCCCATTGCTTGAGCTCTCCGTGGCCGAGGAACCCGGCGACGACCGCAACATGCACTATCTCGGACGCGAGTATATGTTCCGCGGCATGTGGGGCAAGGCCATCGAGACGCTCATGCGGCATCTGGCAATGCCCTCGGCGCGCTGGGCGGCGGAGCGGGCAGCGAGCATGCGCTATATAGCCCGCTGCTGCGATGCCCTGGGCGACTGGCGCAGCGCGGTACACTGGCTCGAGCGCGCGGCGGACGAGGCCCCGGGCCAGCGCGAGGCGCCCTATGCGCTCTCGCTGCTGTACTACCGGCGCGGGGAGTGGCCCCTGTGCCGCTACTGGGCCATGCGGGCGCTGCACATCACCGCGCGGGACAACAACTACATGACCGAGCCGGAGGCCTGGGGCGCGGGGCCCTTCGACCTCATGGCGATAGCCAGCTGGCAGCTCGGCCAGTGGGAGGATGCTGTGGCGGCGGCGGAAAAGGCCGTGGAGCTGGAGCCGGGAAACGAGCGGCTCCAAAATAATCTGAAAATAATGAGGTGCAGCCATGATAGCAAATCCAAATGACGGCAACAGCCCGCGGGTCGAAGTCGCCACGCCGATGATCGACGTGAGCGCGGGTGGGCTTATCACGGCCACGACTGAGCAGGCAAAGGGATATGTGCCCGGCGGCACGAAATCAGCCACTCAGCAGCTCACGACGCAGGGGGCGAAGACCGTGACGCCTACCACAACCGAGCAGATAGCCGTTGCATCCGGGCACTACACTACCGCCGATGTCAAAGTCGCGGGTGACGAAAACCTCATCCCTGAGAATATCGCCGAGGGCGTGAGTATCTTTGGGGTGCAAGGGACGCACTCGGGCGGGGGAACATTTGACGGAGCAACTGTTACTTTTAAAGATAACGTTTCGTTTGGTGGAGGGCTGAGCGTCTATGCACTCAACCCCCAGTTAGAAGTAGTAAGTCTAAATAATCCTGGTACTTTGACTATAGCAGTCGGGACAATTGCTGCTGTGAGCTTCGGGAGCTTCGCTGCACTGTATGGAACAGGCGATGTCGAAATCCTCTTTGGCACGAGCGGCGCTGGCGCTGTTTATGTAAACGGCGATGGCACTATTACTGCACAAGATTAGCGAGGTGACACCATGCTTTACACAGGCACACTACTTCGCGCCGAAATCTACGACGACCACTCATACCCCTACACCAACGTCAAGGCGGTCTATGAGGCGCACAAAAACAAATACCCCGGCAAGCTCATAGTCACGAACGGGCACTGGTACAACACAAAGCCCGTTACCCCCTGCGGCAATTACAAA
>PPYE01338218.1_pt1 | contig 19171 bp, 19 predicted proteins | sample 1559881 | NCBI WGS metagenome assembly PPYE01 (sample SAMN08240022, study PRJNA423297) | Human gut metagenome, whole genome shotgun sequencing project. | reverse complement strand
GGGAACCACGAAGTGGCAATTTTCCCGCCGGGAGCCGGGATTGTTAAGGGTACGGCGATAGTACCCTTAACACGTTCACTGGCAGTATGGTTTCAGAGAAGTGAATAACATAAGGTGAACGTAGCAATGCGACAGAGGCAACAGATTTATTACCTCTGGTTCGTTAACTGACAAGCATTACGCAGTAGCGGGGCAATAAAATTACAGGTTGCGCAGATTGTAATAAGGCACACCTAATTCGTCGGACTTGTCGCTGCCTGCACCCATATGATTAAAATCGAACGGGGACTGATCGTGCGCAGGGGGCATAATCATCGCGTCGCGACTGTTCTGTGTGGCAGGTTGCGCGGTTTGTTCCGCCATGCTCTGACCCGAAACAACAAACAGCAGGGCCAGCATCGCATAAGACAGAAGTTTCATGATTTCCTCGGTTACGTCGTTAACTGGCGATTAGCAATTACATTGATTGAGTGGAAGCAAATAGCGCGATTCGCCATGCATATTCGTCATACGGTATTTATGCGGCGGAACATCAAAATAGTTTTTGAATGTCCGGGTCAGCGTCTGCTGAGACTCAAAACCGTAACGCTCTGCCAGATAAAGAATGGGCTCGTTACTCTCTTTTAATTTTTGCGCTATTTCAGTCATTTTACGGCTGCGAATGTATTGACCCAGTGAATGACCGGTTTCTTTTTTAAACATCCGTTGCAGGTGCCATTTGGAGTAACCTGAACGCTCAGACACTTTTTCCAGCGAGAGCGGCGATTCAAGGTTATTTTCGATCCAGTCCAAAATGCTATGAATAGTGATTGTGTCAGTATTGCGTCTGGACATCGTCATACCTCTTTCTGTTTACGGCAGGATTCTCTTAAGCAAGTGCTCAAGTGTGGCTACTTCATCCGCCGTTAAGTTTTTTGTTAGTTCCTGGTGCAGGTCTTGCCCTACTAATTGATGACACTGCTCGCAAATTGCTGCGCCATGCTCGGTGAGTTTCACCAGCACGCCACGCTTATCATGTGGATTCGGAAGCCTTTCTATCCAGCCTTTACAGGCCAGTCTGTCCAGCATCCGCGTCAGGGCGCCAAGGTCGACAGACAGCACTTTTTTCAATTCGACAGGGGTGATGCACACCGCGCAACGGATGGAGCAGAGCACCTTGAACTGCGATGCCGTGATATCCAGCGGTGACAGATAGTCGTTTAGCAAACGATCTTTTTTCTGATTAACCATATAGATCAAACGACCCAGTGGGATGATTTCGTTAAACAGATCACTGGTGTCTTTCACAATGGTTGCCCTGGCAAGTAGTTAGTCACGGCTGATATTATTGCTTAGGCAAATATAAGTCAAATGAATGAGTCAGCAAATGCCACGTTTTGCTAAATCATCAGATTGAATACCTGGCGAGTGGAATTTTAACGGTTTGATAATTATGGTTTATACGTGCGGATGAAAAATGAATCCTTACACCACGAAAATGGCTTATCTCGCGGATTTCACCGTATACTTGCCGCTGACGAAAAACGCACAGGAAAGATGACATTATGATGGACTTGTTTAAAGCAATAGGACTGGGGCTGGTAGTCCTGTTACCGTTGGCAAACCCGTTAACCACCGTGGCGTTGTTCCTTGGCCTCGCCGGCAATATGAACAGCGCAGAGCGTAACCGTCAGTCACTCATGGCATCTGTCTATGTATTTGCCATTATGATGGTGGCGTACTACGCCGGGCAGGTGGTAATGAATACGTTCGGGATTTCGATTCCCGGGTTACGTATTGCAGGTGGATTAATCGTTGCGTTTATCGGCTTCCGGATGCTGTTTCCGCAGCAGAAGGCGCATGATTCTCCGGAAGCGAGAAGCAAGTCTGAAGAGCTGGAAGACGAACCGACGGCCAATATTGCCTTTGTACCGCTGGCTATGCCAAGCACTGCCGGTCCGGGGACGATTGCGATGATCATCAGCTCCGCGTCAACCGTGCGTCATGGCTCCGAATTTCCGGACTGGGTGATCATGATCGCGCCGCCGATTATTTTTGCGGTTGTCGGGATTATCCTGTGGGGCTGTTTGCGCAGTTCCGGGGGGATCATGCGGCTGGTCGGTAAAGGTGGTATCGAAGCGATTTCTCGTTTGATGGGCTTCCTGCTGGTGTGTATGGGCGTGCAGTTTATTATTAACGGCGTGCTGGAAATTATCAAAACCTACGCTTAAAACACTGTGCCCGGTAATATTTACCGGGCATATTTTTTATGAATGCTGAGGCTGTTCTTCCAGTGATACCGGCCATTTACGAAAGATAATCACCGACCATATCAACGCGGCAACGGCAGGCACTGCGCCGACGTAACCAATCGTAGACATCGACCAGTGCAAACTCACCTGATTGCCTACCAGCGCGCCAGCACCAATACCGATATTAAAGATTCCGGAGAACAGCGCCATTGCGACGTCAGTCGCATCCGGAGCAAGCGCCAGCACTTTCACCTGCATACCCAGGCCTATCAGCATAATGGCGACGCCCCAGAAAATACTCAGGATGGCAAGGTGCATTTCGCTGTCAGCGGCGGGAAGTAACAGTACCAGGCATATCGTCAACAGGGCAATGGCACTGCTAATCAGTACGGACGCATGCAGATTACCCAGCTTACCGAAAATGACGCTACCGACAATTCCCGCACCACCCAGAACCAGCAATAAGACAGTAGCAAAATTTGCGCTCAGGCCCGCGACGGTCTGCACGAACGGCTCGATATAGCTGTAGGCCGTATAATGCGCGGTGACCACAATCACCGTCAGTAGATACAGACTCATCAATGCCGGGCGATGGAATAACACGGGCAGGCTTTTTAAAGAGCCGGAGTGCTCACTGGGTAGTTTGGGCAGGAGCTTAATCAGGCAAAGCAGGGTAACTAACGCCCCCATACCGATGGCGAAGAAGGTCGTGCGCCAGCCAAAATACTGACCGACGATACGCCCGATGGGCAGCCCCAATACCATCGCCAGCGCAGTGCCAGTGGCAATCAGGCTGAGAGCCTGTGCACGTTTCCCGGCAGGAGCCAGGCGAATTGCCAGCGATGCGGTGATCGACCAGAAAATAGCGTGCGCAAAGGCAATACCAATACGGCTAATTACCAGCACGGTAAAATTCCATGCCAGGAAAGAGAGCACATGGCTGGCGATAAACACAACAAACAGACAGATCAGAAGTTTTCGGCGCTCCACCTGACTGGTAAGTAACATAAAGGGGAGCGACATCAGGGCAACAACCCAGGCGTAGATCGTCAGCATGATCCCGACCTGAGCGGTCTGCATATTGAAGCTTTGTGCGATGTCGGACAGCAAGCCGACAGGGACAAACTCTGTGGTATTGAAAATAAAACCGGCAATGGCAAGCGTAACTACCCGTAGCCACGCGACCTTGCGGGAAACAGTGTCTGTTGTCATATCAAATAAGAGGATCAGCTGCGAAAAGGTAAGGCCACGATCTTAAAACGTTTGCTGGCGAAAATACAATCATTTTGTGATACGGATCTCATTTCATTGGCAGGGCGCTACAATTTGCTGCCGAACATTCCTCATATTTTTAAGTATTTCAATAATAATGAAATTCCGGGCGTATGACTTCACCCGGATATACAGTTATTCATGTTCTTTGAGGATAGTCAGCTACTCCTGGCTCTGTGATAACTGAGGGTTCAACACCTCAATAAACGCTTCCAGTTGCCGCGTCATTGCACCTCTGCGCCAGACCAGCCATGTATTCAGCCAGCGCCAGTTCTCGCTTAGCGGCCAGGCGTTGACCTGATGATGCCCTGGCATGCTCTCCAGCATCGAACGCGGGATCAGTGCGATACCCGCGCCGGCAATGACGCAGGCCAGCATACCGTGATATGACTCCATTTCGTGAATGGTGCCGGGCATGGCGCGATCGGCATGAAACCAGCTTTCAAAATGGCGGCGATAGGAACAGTTGGCGCGAAAGGCGTAAATACTGCAACCGTTGACGTCGCTGGCCCGCTGAATGGGGGGATGACCGTTAGGAGTGACAATCATCATCTCTTCACGGTAGACCGGCATTCCTTCAAGGCCTGGATGGGTAATTGGGCCATCGACAAAGGCAGCGTTCAATGTACCGTCGAGCACGCCGTCCAGCATTGTGCCTGAAGGACCCGTCGCTAACGCGAACTGAATTTTGGGGTAACGCTGGTTATATTCAGCCAGCGTGGCGGGGATGCGTACTGCTGCTGTACTTTCAAGCGAGCCGAGAGAGAAGAGTCCTTGCGGCTCATCCCCGGCGACGACCATCCTGGCTTCCTCAACCAGCGCGAGGATCCGCTGGCTGTAGCGCAAAAAGTTGTGCCCGGATGGGGAAAGCCGCAGACGCTGGTTTTCACGAATAAACAGATCAACGCCCAGGTCGGCTTCAAGCTGACGTATACGGGTGGTGAGATTAGATGGCACGCGATGAACCTTCGCAGCGGCCTGCGTAATACTGCCAGTCTCCGCGACGGCATTAAACATTTCCAGCTGCGTCAGATCCATAATTTTCTCTATTCGTGAATGGTATGGTTAATATTATTCATTTTTCAGAAAGAGTAAATATGCTCATGATATAACCATACCCTGCGATAAAGAGAGGCACTTAATGACTATCACAGCAGCAACACATGCGATTTCTATTGACCCTACCAGCGGTGAAAGACTGACGGCGACGCCGTGGGCCAGCGTGGAAGAGATTGATCATGCGCTGAACCTTGCAGCGAATGGCTATAGCGAATGGAAACACACTTCCGTTGAGCACCGTGCGCAAATGCTGCGCCATATTGGGCAAGCTCTGCGCCATCGTGCGGAAGAGATGGCGCAGTGTATCTCACGTGAAATGGGTAAACCCATTAAGCAGGCGCGTGCTGAAGTCGCTAAGTCAGCTGCGTTGTGTGACTGGTACGCCGAGCATGGACCGGCGATGCTCAGTCCGGAACCCACGCTGGTGGAGAACAACCAGGCGGTGATTGAGTATCGTCCGGTAGGAACTATTCTGGCGATCATGCCGTGGAATTTCCCACTCTGGCAGGTAATGCGAGGTGCCGTCCCGATTCTGTTGTCCGGAAATGGTTACCTGTTAAAGCATGCGCCTAACGTAACCGGCTGTGCTGCAATTATTGCGCAGGTTTTCGCTGATGCGAGTGTACCCGCGGGGGTTTATGGTTGGGTGAATGCCGATAACGCAGGGGTCAGTCAGATGATCAATGACCCGCGTATCACGGCGGTAACGGTGACGGGTAGTGTTCGTGCTGGTGCGGCGATTGGCGCCCAGGCGGGGGCCGCGTTGAAAAAATGCGTTCTTGAACTGGGGGGCTCCGATCCGTTTATTGTTCTTAATGATGCAGACCTCGATCTGGCCGTTAAGGCGGCGGTCGCCGGGCGTTATCAGAATACCGGGCAGGTTTGTGCGGCAGCCAAACGCTTTATTATCGAAGAAGGGATAGCGGCAGAATTTACTTCACGCTTTGTGGCCGCTGCGAGCGCGCTCAAAATGGGCGATCCGCTGAACGAAGAAAACGATCTGGGGCCGATGGCGCGATTTGATCTGCGTGATGAGCTGCACCAGCAGGTTGAAGCCACCCTTGCCGAAGGGGCGCGGTTACTTCTCGGCGGGGAAAAAATTGCGGGACATGGTAATTACTATGCCGTGACGGTACTGGGCGATGTTACTCCAGAGATGACAGCGTTCCGCCAGGAGCTGTTTGGTCCGGTTGCGGCAATTACCGTGGCGAAGAATGCGGAACATGCCTTAGCGCTGGCGAATGACAGTGATTTCGGCTTATCCGCCACGGTGTTTACTGCGGATGAAGTGCTGGCGCAGAAGATGGCGTCACGCCTGGAGTGTGGTGGCGTATTTATCAATGGTTACAGTGCCAGCGATGCCCGCGTTGCGTTTGGCGGTGTGAAGAAAAGTGGTTTTGGCCGAGAGCTTTCGCACTTTGGTCTGCATGAGTTTTGTAACGTGCAGACCGTCTGGAAAAACCGCCTGTGATGGTGTAGGTGTCTCCGCTGGAGGCACCTGTCTTATTTCTGCAATTTTTCTGTCATTTACTCTCCGTACACTCGCATCTAACGCTTTGATACAGAAGAGTAATATGAACATAACGCAAATTTTCCGTCGTCTTAAACCCCGTCAGTTTGGTCTGTTAACCGGCATTTTTTGCATTATTGCGCTGTTCTCTGTTTTGCAGGTCGCATCCTCCTTAATGCTTTCGGCCTCAGTCAGCGGCGCACAGCATAATGAAGGACGTAATCAACTCGCGCTTATACAGCAGGCGAAGGTTGATGAAGCGCGGGTGGCGTTATTATCTGCCAGCGATTTACTTAACCGTGCGGGAGTTTATTTTATGCAGGATGCCGCCACCGGTTCGGACGGGAGTTGGCGTCCGTTAATGGAAGAGGCGTACCGGGCGCTGGGGCAGTCAAAAAGTGCATGGGATGCCTGGCGGGATATGAAACCGCAGCCGGATCCGGATCTAACGGAGAGCTATCAGCGTTTTTATAGCGGTATACAGGAGCAGGCGGATGGGCTGATGCAGTCAGGTTCCATTGATGCGTTTTTTGCCGTACCCGTGCAGGCCTTTCAGACGGACTTTAACGCTAATTACGCGCGCTTTCAGCAGGACAGTGGGCGACATGCGGAAGCCGGGCGTCAGCAGCTGTTGACCAGTCTTGAGCGTTTACAGAATCTATTTTTGTTTATTCCTCTCGTGCTGGTGATTATCGCCTTTCTGGTCTGGCGCAGTATGTCCCGTTGGGTGATTATGCCACTGCGACGACTGATCGATCATATCGATATTTTAGCCGCGGGTGACCTGTCTCGCCCGGCCCCACAGGTGAGTCAGTTTAATCGGGAAGTGACGCAATTAAGTTCGCGTATTGCTGCAATGCAGCAAGGTCTCTGCGCGCTGGTGCAGCAGGTGAACGATGCCACCACTGCAATGGTAGAAAATATCAACGAACTTGCGCAGAACAATAAACAGCTATATCAGCAGTCGGCGAAACAAAGTGAAGAGTTAAGCAGCGTGACATCGCATATTTCGTTGCTGGAAATGCATGTTGAGGATAACAGTGGCTTTGCTGAACTGGCGAATCAACGCGCTGTGCAGGCGCGAGATGTTGCGGCAGGCGGGGACCGAATGATGGCGACGGTAAATACGTCAATGCAGGCGATTGTGACACGTTCGTCTGAAATGCGAGGTATTACAACGCTTATCGATAATATTGCATTTCAGACAAATATCCTGGCTCTTAACGCGGCAATCGAGGCCGCACATGCCGGGGAGCAAGGGCGCGGGTTTGCCGTGGTTGCGAAAGAAGTTGGGCTGCTGGCGCGAAAAAGCGGTCAGTCTACGCAAAACATTCAGACACTGATTAAACACTCGTTACAGGGCATTGAAGAGGGCTTTCACGCGGTTAACGGACTGGATAAGAATTTGCAGCAGGTTATCGCACTGGTTGAGAATCTTGGTGCGTTGCTGAACGACATTTCGACTGCAACGTTAAACCAAGGGAACAATATTCACCAGTTGACTCGAAAGCTGCATCTCCTGAACGGCGAAGCCCGGCAAACCAGCGATCTGGTGAATGCTGCGTCTGATTCTTCCTTGCAGCTACACCATGAATCCCGCCAGCTTATGCAGGCCGTGGCCAGATTCCGCCTTCCGGCCTGACGCTGCGTATTCAGCTCTGTTATACTCGCAGGCCTTTCATACCTGCGAGCAAGGAGCATGTTGTGGCCAGGGCCATGGACAATTCAATTTTAGAGACCATTGTGCAGCAGGTTCGTCCGCTGATTGGTCAGGGCAAAGTCGCTGATTATATTCCGGCATTAGCCTCTGTCGACGGTTCAAAACTGGGTATTGCTATCTGTACCGTTGATGGACAGCACTATCAGGCGGGAGATGCGCAAGAACGTTTTTCTATTCAGTCGATTTCAAAGGTGCTCAGCCTGGTCGTGGCAATGCGTCACTATCAGGAAGAGGAGATTTGGCAGCGTGTCGGTAAAGATCCTTCTGGGCATCCTTTTAACTCCCTGGTGCAGCTGGAAATGGAGCAGGGTATCCCTCGCAATCCCTTTATTAACGCCGGGGCGCTGGTGGTTTGCGATATGTTGCAAGGGCGTCTAAGCGCACCGCGTCAGCGGATGCTGGAAGTGGTACGGGCGTTAAGCGGTGTTTCGGATATCGCTTATGATGCGACGGTCGCGCGATCAGAGTTTGAGCACTCGGCGCGTAATGCCGCTATTGCCTGGCTGATGAAATCCTTCGGCAATTTTCACCATGACGTGACCACCGTTTTGCAAAATTACTTTCACTACTGCGCGCTGAAAATGAGCTGTGTGGAGTTGGCGCGAACCTTTGTCTTTTTGGCAAATCAAGGTCATGCCTTTCATCTTGCGGAACCCGTGGTGACGCCGATGCAGGCCAGGCAGATCAATGCGCTAATGGCGACCAGCGGCATGTATCAGAACGCAGGGGAGTTTGCCTGGCGGGTCGGGCTTCCGGCGAAATCTGGTGTGGGTGGCGGCATCGTGGCGATCGTACCTCACGAGATGGCGATTGCTGTCTGGAGTCCGGAACTGGACCCGGCGGGAAATTCACTGGCCGGTATCGCCGTGCTGGAGCAATTAACACAACAGCTGGGGCGCTCGGTTTACTGATGAATACGCTCGATCCTCTTTTTGCCCGGCTGGCGAAATCAACGTTTCGCTCGCGGTTTCGTCTTGGTCAGAAAGAAAGGCAGTATTGTCTGGATAAAGGGGCGCCGGTTATCGAACAACATGCTGCGGATTTTATTGCTAAACGACTGGCACCTGCGTTTCCCGCCAATGATGGTAAACAGACTCCCATGCGTGGGCACCCGGTATTTATCGCTCAACACGCTACGGCAACGTGCTGTCGAGGGTGTCTGGCGAAATGGCATGATATACCTCAGGGCGTAGCGCTAAATGATGAACAAAAACGTTACGTTGTCACGGTTATTTATCACTGGTTAGTGCTTCAGATGAACAAGCCATAGATAACATTATCCTATGATATGACCCCTTGTGTTGTGTAATTGTTAAAAGCAGTATGAAGGGGTCAATCTAAGGAGAAACCATGGCTTCCGGCAAACCCTGCTTTGTGCTGAGCGCGGCACAGATTCTGTCGCGAATCGACGAGCTCAGCGATGTTCTTGAACGGTGCGTCAATGACGGCGCCTCAATCAGTTTTATGCTGCCCTTTAATCGCGAAAAATCAGAGCCTTTCTGGATGAACGTCGCGCAAAGTGTTTCTCGCGGAGAACGGATCGTTCTTGGTACGCAGAACGCGCAGGGGGCGCTTGTCGGTACCGTCCAACTCATTATCGATCAACCTGAAAATCAACCTCATCGTGCTGATGTTGCCAAACTGCTGGTTCACCCCTCAGCGCGACGCGGTGGCCTGGCTCGTGAATTGATGAACGAACTGGAAAGTTGCGCGCGTCAACAAGGTAAAACGCTGCTGGTGCTTGATACGGCGACGGGCAGTGGCGCGGAGTTGTTCTACCACAATTGCGGGTGGAAAAAGGTAGGGGTGATACCTGACTATGCCCAAATGCCCGATGGGACGCTGACCGGGACCACACTTTTCTATAAAACGCTCTAATTTGTCGCCGGGGATTGATCAAAACAGGGTTTCAATGTATTAAAGTTTGCTAACCTATTGGACCAATTTAATCAGGTTGTATGACTAATCAAAAAGGGAACCCATTGTGCAAACACTAAATCGTCGCGATTTCCCCGGTGCTCAGTATCCTGAACGCATTATTCAGTTTGGTGAAGGAAACTTCCTGCGCGCTTTTGTAGACTGGCAGGTTGATCTGCTGAACGAACATACCGATCTGAACGCTGGTGTGGTCATTGTTCGTCCTATCGAAAGTACCTTCCCGCCATCGCTGAGTACGCAGGATGGTCTCTATACTACTATCATTCGTGGTTTGAATGAGAAGGGCGAGGCTGTCAGCGATGCTCGTCTAATTCGTTCAGTTAACCGTGAAATCAGCGTCTATAGCAAATACGATGAGTTCCTGAAGCTGGCACATAATCCTGATATGCGTTTTGTGTTCTCTAACACCACAGAAGCAGGTATCAGTTACCACGCGGGCGATAAGTTTGACGACGCGCCAGCGGTAAGTTATCCGGCTAAACTGACGCGTCTGCTGTTCGAACGCTTCAGCTATTTTAACGGCGCATTGGATAAAGGCTGGATTATCATCCCTTGCGAACTGATTGATTATAATGGTGATGCACTGCGTGAACTGGTTCTGCGCTACGCTCAGGAATGGACGTTGCCGGAAGCGTTTATTCAGTGGCTGGATCAGGCCAATGCATTTTGCTCTACGCTGGTGGACCGTATTGTTACCGGCTATCCGCGTGATGAGGTAGCTAAGCTCGAAGCTGAACTGGGCTATCATGATGCTTTCCTCGACACGGCAGAACACTTCTATCTGTTTGTCATTCAGGGGCCGAAGTCATTAGCCGCAGAACTACGTCTGGATAAGTATCCGCTGAATGTCCTGATTGTGGATGACATCAAACCGTACAAAGAGCGCAAAGTGGCGATTCTCAACGGTGCTCACACTGCGCTGGTTCCTGTTGCCTGGCAGGCAGGGCTGGACACCGTGGGCGAGGCGATGAATGACGCAGAAATTTGCGCCTTCGTTGAAAAAGCTATTTATGAAGAGATCATTCCGGTACTGGATTTACCTCGTGATGAGCTGGCGTCTTTTGCCAGCGCGGTAACCGGTCGATTCTGCAACCCGTATATAAAACATCAGCTGCTGTCTATTGCCCTGAATGGCATGACCAAATTCCGCACCCGTATATTGCCGCAACTGCTGGCAGGGCAACAGGCCAGCGGTAAACTGCCAGCGCGTTTGACGTTTGCGCTTGCCGCATTGATAGCTTTCTATCGTGGAGAGCGCCGCGGTGAGTCTTATCCGGTTCAGGATGATGCGCACTGGATAGAACGTTTTCAACAGCTGTGGTCCCAGCATCGCGATCGCCAGATAAGCACCGAAGCGTTGGTCAAATCTGTTCTGGGTGTTAAAGAGCACTGGGAGCAAGATCTGACACAAGTTTCTGGACTGGTGGAACAGGTCTCTGCCGATCTGGATACCATTCTGGCAAAAGGTATGCGGGAAGCCGTTAAGCCACTGTGCTAAGACGACTTTCGACAACCCGGCTCAGGCCGGGTTTTTTTTGGATATAAGTTAGTTACAACATACTATGTAATTTATATCATTAACCCAGTCTGTGACTTCCGTGCGGCTTCGTTTTAAGCAGGGCAAAAGTTGTTTGGATAATGTTGCGATTAACTTGCAACATTGATCGCTATCGCGTCTAATGTGACGGATTTCACATTTTCCCGAAGATAACCATGATCGTTCGCCCCCAACAACACTGGATGCGCCTGATATTCGTCTGGCACGGTTCCGTATTATCCAAGATTTTTTCACGTCTGCTGCTGAACTTCCTGCTTTCCATCGCCGTTATTATCATGTTGCCCTGGTATACAATGCTGGGTATTAAATTTACCCTTGCGCCGTTCAGCATTCTCGGCGTGGCGATTGCGATCTTTTTAGGTTTTCGCAATAACGCCTGCTACTCACGTTACGTTGAAGCCCGACACCTGTGGGGGCAGTTGATGATTGCTTCCCGATCGCTTCTGCGTGAGGTAAAAACCACGTTACCTGACGATGCAGAACTGGGACAGTTTGTGCGTCTGCAAATTGCATTTGCTCATTGTTTACGCATGACGTTACGTCGAAACCCACAGGCGGAGCCGGTAGCGAAATATCTTGGCGAGAAAGATTTGCAAACGGTATTTGCCGCACAATCCCCGGCAAACCGTATTTTGTTGCTGATGGGGGAGTGGTTGGCCGTGCGCAGACGCGATGGGCAGCTGTCCGATATATTATTTCATAGTTTAAACAACAGATTAAATGATATGTCGGCAGTATTGGCAGGTTGCGAGCGGATTGCGAATACTCCCGTCCCGTTTGCTTATACTTTGATCCTTCATCGCACGGTGTACCTGTTCTGTATCATGCTGCCATTCGCCCTGGTGGTGGATCTGCACTACATGACACCGTTTATTTCAGTGCTTATTTCCTATACTTTTATCTCGCTCGATACGCTTGCGGAAGAACTTGAAGATCCGTTTGGTACTGAGAACAATGACCTGCCGCTGGATGCGATTTGCAATGCAATCGAAATCGATTTACTGCAAATGAATGATGAAACAAATGTGCCAGCAAAACATATGCCGGATAAGCACTATCAACTCACTTAACCACGTTCGTTTTGCCACCACGCGGGCTGCATATCGGAAAAAGAATGAAACTCCGGCGCAAGGTCTTCATCGTTAGGATCGTCAAAAGCACCGGCTAAAAGCGCAATGACCGGGGCGTCATCGATGGCGCCCACGGAACTGCCGCACTGACGGCAAAAGGCCCGGCTGGTCGTTTCTGATGAGCGCCAGGTTGTCGGTTTTCCGGCTTTTCCCGTCCATTCTACATTTTCTGCATCAAACTCAATCCAGACGACGGTAGGGGCGCCCGTATGTTTCCGGCATATATCGCAGGAGCAGGTATGCGAATTGCTGGGATTCGTAGCAGTAAAGCGGATTGAGCCACACAGACAACCACCACTATAGACTTTAGACATAGCACCCCCCGTCAGTAAACGTTTCCAGACACTAGCAGATGACACGCTTTATCACCAGATGCCCGCCGTAAAAAGGCGAGGGCATAGCTATCTGTGAAAAAAAACAGAACATTAAATGAACGACAGGCAGGGGGTGTCAATATGCAAATTCATCTCTCTCTCAGGGTCGTAAGAATATTCACAAAATAGATAATTTTCTCCATAAATATGTTGAAAGTTGAATCATGGCGTTCGTATAAAAAATGTAAATCGCCAGTACTGAAGCCGAAATGCTGGCGATTAAAAAGGACGTACGCACGATAATCAGGAGGATTATCTATGAAAAAACCTCAACAAACTTCCACAAAGCGGCCGGCACGGTTAGCTGTACTTCCCGGTCTTCTGTTAGCTTCAACAGGTCTGCTCGTTCCGATAGATGCAACTGCAGAAGAGTATCTCTGCGAGCGTGAATCAGCAGCGTTATGTTCAGAAAGCAAAGGAAAAAATACACCGCAAGCCAGTCGCGCATTACTGACTGCGCAAGCCTATACCCCGGCCAATGCCGCCAGTGATTCGGTCATCAACAACGGCAACAGCGTTGTGTTATCAATGACTGAAAATACGGACGCTGTATGGAACTCTTTTCGTGGTCTGATTGTTGGAAAAGATACCCTAGGTACACTCCTCATTGATGGACGCAAGATTTCTTCAAAAACCGGGTCGATTGGCGTGGCGACCTCTGGCGAGGTGACGCTAACCAACGGGGCTATCTGGATCCTGGAGGGCGGAAATCTTGTATTAGGTACTAACAACGGTAGTGGCCGTTTATTGGTCGAACTGGCCAGCCAGATAAGCGGAATTAATGAGCTGCGTATTGGCGAGTTTTACGCAGGGGCATATGGGAGCGTCGTTATCGACGGCGCAGCGTCTGCAATTAATACCGGCTGGGTTGTTGTAGGGGATCAAGACACCGGTAAGCTCGAAATTCTTAACGGCGGGAAGTTGGTAGCAACGCAGCATATGAATATCGGTTATGTCGGTAAAACGGAACGCAATAATCTCTTTGGCAATGGCACGGTCAGGGTCGATGGAGAGGATTCGTTACTGGATGTCACGAAGGCAATTTTGCTTGGCGGATATTCCACCGTTAGTAATGATGCGCGCGGTGTGTTAACCGTCAGCAATGGCGGAACTATACAATCCGGAACATACCTGTGGTTGGGAACAGGCAAGGGAAGTACGGGTATTGTCAACGTCGGTGCCGCACAGGGTGAAGCCGCACAACGAGCAGGGAGCATCAATGTCCCTTGGATCTATTTGGGCGATACCGTCGACAATGTCAGCACTGTTAAACTGAATTTTAATCACAACAGTGACGATTTTTCACTCTCAGCTGATATTACCGGACGTGGACAGGTAAATCATGATGGTCCGGGAACCACGCTGCTCTCAGGGAAAAATACCTACACCGGGGCCACATCGCTGAGCAACGGTACGATGCAAGCTGGCAGCACCGACGCATTTAGCCGCAATTCTGACTTCACTGTGGCTGATGCGGCAACTCTCGATCTGAATGGTTTTGACCAGACAATCCGTTCATTGTCTCTCGACGGTACGCTAAGTTTTGGACAATCGGTGGAGGGTAGCGCTGTATTGGCTCGCGCCAAAAATATTCTTACCGTTAGCGGTAACTACAGTAGTAACAATGGGTTACTAATTCTCAATACTGCAGAGGATAGCGCGCAGCAAAAATCCGTTGTGAACCAGCTTCGGGTCATGGGCAATACTTCTGGTACGACTCATATCATATTGAAAGAATTGGGCAGCCTCGCGTTTAGCGATCTCAATGGTGCGCGGGTGGTGCACGTAGAAGGGGATTCCGCAGGAGAATTTATCGCGGCAGGGCGTTTGGTCGCAGGCGCATATGATTATGCGTTGCTACGAGGTAATAAAGCGGATGATTCTGCTCTTATTCCTGATTCGAACCACTGGTATTTGACCCATGCCTGGGTTCCAGCAGAAGAGCCGGGCGATGAGTCAGAAGAACCGGTTATCGACCCTGATGTACCAGATATACCCATTAGTCCCGATGAACCGACAATACCTGACCCGCAACCCGGTATTACAGATGCGGACGAATCGGTTACTCGCCCAGAGCTAGGCGCTTATCTGGCAAATAAAGTGGCGGGAAATACGCTCTTTAACATGCGATTACACGAGCGTCTGGGAGAGACTCAATATATTGATCCCATAACCGGTGAGCAGCGCGTGACCAGTATGTGGCTACGCAACGTTGGCGGACATAACCGATTCCACGATAGTAGCGGGCAGTTGAAAACGCAAAGCAATCGCTATGTTCTGCAAATCGGTGGGGATTTAGCGCAATGGAGTTCAGACAGTTTTGAACGCTGGCATCTTGGCACAATGTTTGGTTATGCAAACAGTAAGAGTAATACACGTTCAGAGGTAACGCAGTATCGTGCCGACGGTTCAATATCAGGTTATAGCGCCGGATTGTATGCAACCTGGTATGCCAACGACGCAGATAAAACCGGGGGATATCTTGATGCCTGGATGCTTTACAACTGGTTTGACAACACCGTTCGTGGAGAACAGTTGGCAACCGAGAAATACCGTTCCCGGGGCGTGACGGCCTCACTTGAAGCTGGTTATGCTTTTAAATTGAAAGAAACTGTGCGACTGAGTTATTGGCTACAGCCGCAGGCACAACTGACCTGGATGGGCGTATCCGCTGACGATCATCGCGAAGAAAACGGCACCTGGGTTCGTGATAAGGCAAAAGGGAATTTGCAAAGCAGACTGGGGGTTAAAGCTTATTTGCACGGTTATCATCAACGTGATGAAGGAAAAAACCGAGTTTTTCAACCGTTTATTGAAACCAACTGGCTGCATAATACACAAAATTATGCGATATCAATGAACGAAATTTCCGGTGAGGTTGATGGAGCCAAAAATATCGCGGAATTGAAGGCAGGCGTTGAGGCAAAAGTGAATGCACGTTTGCATCTGTGGGGCAATATAGGTCAACAGATTGGCGGTAACGGTTACAGCGATACCCAGGCAATACTCGGTGTGAAGGTGTTATTCTGATAATATTCCCCCCCGCATCCGGAGGGTTGCGGGGGGCGGCAGCAGCTAATACCATTCTTCTTTAGTTTAAATATTAACCAAAAGTGTTACTTCACAAAACGCATCATAAAATTACTGCGTGAATTTTTATAATCAGCAGTGTTACAAAATAATAACTCCCTCTAAGAAAGTTCTTCCTTAGATCAAATATTACACTCCCTTTTCTGGTTAAATATATCCAGAACACATCGGGTTTATGGGTTTTATTAAAAGCCGGTCATTATAAATAACATCATATTAACTAATCAAAGACATCCTAATTTCTATTGAGGTGAACATTGATATTGCTTATTTATCCCATCTCCAAATCAGTAAACAGGTTATATTTATGAAAAAGAAGAACAATCCTGAGTGTAAACAGGTCAAACAAAGCAACCACGGTGATTTCTGTATCCCCGAAGAGATCCGCCATCTTGGCGATATGTCGCTTTACCGCGCTGTAGCCTGGTGGGGATTTATCCGTAAGACAGCATTTAATCGGCGGGATGTCAGTAAGGCATTTCAGATTGATTTACGACGTGCCAGCGGGATTATTAACTATATCTGTCACCGGCATGAAGGAGATGATATCGCATTTGAGGTACGAAAGATCTCGGTACAAGGCGGTTGTCGTCAATTAACATTGCGTATTCTCAAAGTGGCTGCTGATTCAGAGCCCGTTAAGTCGGTGATGCCCGCAACGTGTGGAAAAGTAAAAATGATGAAGGAAAACAGTAAACAGGTAAATCTGATGGCTCGCTGGTTGCTTTCTCGGCCAACGGGAAATAATGCGGCACAGATGGAAGCGTGGAAAGCGGGCTGTCCCATTTACAATGACAAAACCCGATCTGATAGCTGAAATTAATTTAATACCCATCTTATTGAATTAAATACTTAAATCTTATTAGCATTAGCCTGCATAATAAGGAGACCAATGCTGACCCTGTATTATTCAATAATCGCGTTTTGCAACAATAAACAAACGAGGAAATGCCAGTAAAATTTTGCCATTTTCCTGCAGGGGATATTGATCCTGAAGCAGCTCATGGTAGCGAGCCAGGTACTGACGTTGCTCGTTTTCGCTCAAGTCCTGTAGCCAGGGACGCAGGCCTGTCGAACTTACCCAGTCGATAATCGCCTGATGCGAATCCATTATGTGATAATACGTCGTGCGCCAGATATCTACTTCACAGCCAGCGTCGGTCAAAATATCATAGTAGGCGTGTACGCCAGGAAGTGGTGTACGGCCCCGGTCGGGGTAACTTTGTTCGTAAGCCACTTCGCGCATCAGGACGTGCGTGGGTTCCAACCAGTTATCCGGCATTTGCACGGCCAGAACACCGTTGTGACCCAGCAGCGACACCAGATGCGGAAATAATTCATAGTGATCGGGTACCCACTGTAACGACGCATTTGCATAAAGCAGATCCACCGGGTGCTCGGCATAGAACTTACTGATATCAGCTTCGATAAAATGGCATCCCGGTAATGCACTGCGCGCTTCCTTCAGCATCGCGGGTGAGGTATCAACTCCGGTTACTTCAGCTGTGGGCCAGCGCCGATGGAGTAACGCCGTACTGTTTCCCGGACCGCAGCCAAGATCGACAACTGAACGGACATTCTCTAACGCCACTCTGCTGAGTAATTCCGCTGCGGGTCTTGAACGTTCAGTTTCATACTGCAAATAAAGCGAAGGATTCCAGTCGGCCATGTATGAATCTCCAGTGTAAGAAGAAGAGGTGGAAAGGGGCTTCATTAGTCCTTGCCGAAGAGCTGCTTCTTTTAGAAGATTATATGAAAATGAATAAGAAGGGCAGATTTATGCTGAAAACATCGAGACTGATTTTACGCCAGTGGAAAGCGAAAGACAGAGCGCCATTTGCCGCGTTAAATGCCGATCCTGACGTGATGCGTTTTTTTCCGGCTCCGTTACTGCGAACAGAAAGCGACAATCTTGCCGCAAAATTCGAGGAAGGAATTACTGAGCGTGGTTGGGGATTTTGGGCCGTTGAGCTGAAAGAAACACACCAGTTTGTGGGCTGTGTAGGCTTACATCCACAAGCTGATAAGTTCCATTTTTCACCCTGTACCGAAATAGGCTGGCGTCTGGCGAAGGCATACTGGCACCAGGGGTTGGCATTGGAAGCCGCGCAAGCGAGTCTTGCATTTGCCTTTGATGTGTTAGCGCTGAATGAAGTCGTTTCGTTTACTTCTGTGCTGAATAAACCGTCAGAGAACCTGATGATACGACTTGGTATGAATAAAGCAGAAGAGTTTGTTCATCCCGCGTTGCCGTCAGATCATCGATTAGCGCAACATGTCCTGTATCGTCTTAGTCGATAATTAACCCGTTTATTATGGTCCTTTTCCCATATCAGAGAAAATCACTAAGCCAATTCCAGTCAAAATAATGACGCTTGCGAGTAGGATTCTGATGGTGAGCGTTTCGCCCAAAAATATGATCCCGCCGAAAGTGGCCAGACAAGGTACGCTGAGTTGAATGGTACTGGCCGTTGTGGACCTGAGTAAGGGGAGCAATGAATACCAGAGCAGATATGCGCCTCCCGATGTAATTGCACCCGAAAGCACGCCCAGAACTAATCCATATATATCAATATGAAGATGAGAGTGGAAGAACAGGGGAATAATCAATGCGACCGGGATTGCCAGTATGAAATTCCCCCCGGTTGAGGCAACAGCGTCCGTGTTTTTTTTCCCTGCGATACTGTAGAAAGCCCAGGCTAACCCAGCAATAACCATCATTATTGCGGCATAAAAGGAAGGGCGTTCTGCACCAGGAAGCAGCAATATTGCTATTCCAGCCAATGCTCCCAGTATTCCTGTTATTTTTAAAATTACGAGTTTCTCTCCCTGAGCTATCCCCCATACAGTCATGACAAGCTGAACAGTACCAAAAAGCAGCAGGGCACCAGCGCCAGTGCTGAGAGAAACATAGGCAATGGAGAATGAAAAAACATAGATGCAAAGGAGCAGGGCATTTAACCACTTGAACTCAAATTTTCTGCTGTCAGATGTTATCGCAATAAATATAAAAAGGGCAATTGCGCCACTTATCAACCGGAGGCTGCTAAATGAAATAGCATCAGCATGCATCCCCTTCAACGCGAGTCGGCAAAGTACGGAGTTGCCGGCAAATGCGACCATTGCGATGATGATTCTGATGAGCAAGATAGCGTCCTTTAGTCGATACGATAATTAGCGCAAGATGCAGGTGTTGTCTTCAAAAACAGGTGTGTATTAGTCGCGACTTGATCTGACATATGGCCTTGAAAGGTTGAGAGTTACCGGTTTTGATATGGGTGTCGAATCC
>PPYE01541360.1_pt1 | contig 19174 bp, 14 predicted proteins | sample 1559881 | NCBI WGS metagenome assembly PPYE01 (sample SAMN08240022, study PRJNA423297) | Human gut metagenome, whole genome shotgun sequencing project. | reverse complement strand
GTCAGTGCCGCCTGATGTGGACTTGTTTTTCGTTTCATTCTTTCTTCAGATATATTTTCATCCGGCATTCGGCCAGCAATTCATCGTTTTCTTTTACCTCGGCGGTAATCAGGGTGATATCAAATACTTCCTGAACGATGGTTATACCGGTATATAGTTCTGCTCCGGCAGAAGGAAGACGGAATAGTTTCATCTTTTCTACCGAACCGATAAAACCTAATGGTACAGGTTCTTTCCGCAGCATATAGATATAACCTACACGTGCCGCCGCCGACTGGGCGATGTGCTCTATGATTCCCGTTTCCTGTAATACACCGTCCCGGCAGAACAGGTTGTCGGTAGTGACGGTCAGCCCTGACCAGGATGTATTTTCTTCTATCCCATAGAAGCGGTCTATCATTACCATGGGCGGGCGTTGGGGAATCAGCCGGAACAGCTCTTCTCCCTGACAGATGATTTCTTTGCTGCTCATTTCAGTCTGCATTGCAGGATACTGTGTCCCAGTCCTATGTTATCTTGAATTTCTTCCACTTCCAATCCGGCATTTTCAATGCAGCGGATCAGGTCATCCGAATGGAACATCTTACTGTTGCCGTTGGCCATTGCTGTAAAGTAGAGGCTGATTTGTGTCAGGCAATAAGATGCTGTTTCATACCGTTGGCGATCCCATAATGTTTCCATAATATAGACTTTGCTGTCTTTGCCGATGGATTGTGCCACACGGGTCAGGATGCTGATGACTTCTTCTTCCGAGAAGCAGTCCAGAAACTGGCTCATCCATACAGCGTCAAAACCCGTGGGAAAGGGCACGTCCCGATCCAGCAGATTGGCGCCGTGACCGTGTATGCGTTCACTACCGGACAAACCGGCCGTTTGCTTTCTCATCATTTCCAGTTGTTGAGGCAGGTCCACGATGGTTACTTCCACTTCCTTATTATATTGTACGCATTGTGTGGCCCATCTGCCGGTATTCCCGCCAATATCGAGCAAGCGTTTCGGGTGATGGCTGAACACGATTTCCAACGCTTTGCCGAATGACTGGTCCGAATAGAAATGATCAAAGCCGAACCAGCTTTTCTGTACCTGTTCCGGCAATTGGGACAGACCTTCGTAAATGGTAGGCCATTCTCCGAATACTTTCAATCCTTCCGGACGCCCGTTTAAAAGAGCTTCTTCCAAATGGAACAAGCCTTGATAGTTCACATCGTGATTGAATTCCATATTGACACGAGCCATTTTATCGTTCAGCAGAAACCAGCCTGCCTTGGCCAGTACATAACGGTCTTCTTCCAACAGGATGGTTCCGATGGTCAGCGATGCTTCCAGTAATACTTGTGCCGCATAGCGTGTCAGTCCGGTCTGCCCGCTGATTTCTTGCAGCGTATATCCTTCCCGTTTGCCGGACAATAATTGGAAAATTCCGAATTTCAACATCAGGCGCGATACTTGGAATACCACAGGACCGAAAGCTATCTCTTGTGCCAGTCTTTGCGCTTCGGCAGCCGTACATTGTTCTTTTGTATATCTTTTATGCATCATACCAGATTTATTTTTATGTCCAGAACGGGTAGTAATTGAACCATTGTTCCGGATACTGCCGGACAATCTTTTCCAGCGTTTGTGTATATTGCTCCAATAATGCCTGTTCGGCCCGTTTCTCTTTCGTCCGTACTACTGTCTCGGCTATAATCAAACATGACGATATTGATCTTTTTGCCATATTCATCGAAGAAAGGAGCGCCTATTTCCCAGTTGCCCACATGGGCGCCAATCATAATTACTCCGGTGTTTCCGTTTAGTACGTCTAAAAATGCCTGATAGTTCTCAAATTTGAAATGATACTTGCCGGTCATTCCGTTGCCGATGGCCACTTTGTCAATCAATATTTGTCCCAGCCGGTAATAGTTTTTCAGGAGCAGTGCGACGGATTTCAGCCGTCCGTATTTCAGCCTGTTCCGTGCGTAACTCCAAGTATTGCCCGTTGCTTTCGGTGCGAAAGGTATGAAGTAGAGGACGACCAATGCCAGGAAGCCGTAGGCCGCAGTTATCCCCAGACAGCGGATCATGTAGATAAAGAACATGTATCCGAATATGCCTCCTCTTGTCTTACCTTTCCATGTTTCGGACATCAGTCTTCTTTTTGCATATGTGAAATTACCAGATTATAGAAATCCTGGAAGGTTTTGATACCGGCAAAATCTTTGGCTGTAACGGTGAAACCGAAATTCTTGTCAATCAGTACTACCATATCCACCAGGTCAAGGCTATCCAATTCCAAGGTTTGCATCAAAGGTGCGTCCGGTTGGATCTGTTCTACATCAATCTCAAATTCTTCGGCCAGGGTGGTTCTGATCTTTTCGATGATTTCTTCGTTGGTCATAAATTTATATATTGGTTTGAATTAATTGTTTTCTTTAAATTTACGGATAATCAGTGAGGAATTGGTTCCTCCGAATCCGAATGAGTTGGACAAGAAGGTGTCAAATTCCGTTTCTATCCTCCGGGAGGGGATGTTCAGCAGAGCAGAGGCTTCATCGGGTTCTTCAAAATTGAGATTAGGAGCGATAAATCCGTTATTCATCATCAAGATGGAATAAATGACTTCACTGGCAAACCGTATCCTATGACTTCTGCCAGAATAGTAGCTCCGCGCCTTACGGCTGATTCATAACTTTCGAGTACCAGGCTGGCGCCTCCTCCGCTGGGTACCAAACCGTCCCGTCCCTTGTCAAAGGGGCGCGATGCCTTTTCCGGTTCGTCCTCACGGGTGGAGAACGCGCCCAATCCGTCGAAACTACCCACGGAGTAAGGATTTACCTCTTGTGCTCCTCCGCACAGAATGCAGTCCTGAAGTCCTGATTTGATGAGCATATACGCCATGCCGATGGCGTGTGAACCGCTGGCACAAGCTCCCGATATGGTAAAATTAATTCCCTTCAAATGGAAAATAACCGAAAGGTTCATGGTAATCGTAGAGTTCATGGACTGGAAGATAGAACCGGAGCCTACCATAGCCGTATTCTTCTTGGCACGAATGACATCAATGGCCTCGATTACCGGAGCGGCGCTACTGTCATTTCCATACAATATGCCTACTTCATGATCCAATAAAAACTCCTCGTCTATTTGTGCCTGACGGAATGCCTCCAAGGTAGCCATATAGGCATATTCTCCCTGTTCGGCGAGGCTATGCCGCTTTTTGCGGTCCAATAACTTCTTTAAATCAGGACGTTCGACAAGTCCTGTCAATGCGGAAAAATACCCCATCTCTTTACGTGCCGGATCGATGCCGATGCCTGAACGCCCTTGGAACAAAGAGTCTTTCACCTCATCTTGGTTCTTGCCTATGCACGAATAAATACCCATGCCTGTAATCACTACTCTTCTCATCTTCTGCTTATGTATAGATTCCTCCATTGATGGAAATTACCTCTCCGGTGATATAGGAGGCTTGTTCCGATGCCAGGAAGCCTACCAGTGCGGCTACTTCTCCGGGTTCGCCGAACCGTCCTGCCGGTATCTGTTTTTTCCATTCATTTTCATCAATGCCGTTGGTCATATCCGTGCGGATAAATCCCGGTGCTACGGCGTTCACCGTCACGTGTTTTCTGGCCACTTCCTGTGCCAGTGCTTTGGTGGCGGCTATCATTCCGCCTTTGGCTGCCGAATAGTTGGTTTGTCCCGGCATTCCTTTGATACCCGACAGGGAAACGATGTTGATGATACGTCCGAATCGCTTTACCAGCATATTTTTCAGCAAGGGTTGGGTGACGTTAAAGAAACCGTTCAGGCTGATATCCAACACCCGGCTCCATTCATCCTGTTCCATCCACAGCATCAGGTTGTCACGGCGTATACCGGCATTGTTCACCAGTACCTCAATGTAGGTATCGGGATGCTTCTCCATCCAGCCGTTCAGTGCGGCGTGTGTGGCTACTGCGTCTGTCACGTCAAATTTCATCAGTTCGCCGTCCGAGCCTTGTTCCCGTATCTGTTGCAGGGTGGCTTCGGCTTCCGTATCGTTGCTTTGGTAGTTTATCAGTATATGATATCCCATTTCGGCCAGTTTCAGACATACAGCCTGTCCGATGCCCCGGCTTCCTCCTGTTACTAGTGCGTATTTCATTTTTCTTGCAACCTCCCTTTTTTAAGATATACCATCATTCTTTCTATCTCTTTATATTTAGGCGTATCTTCCCGGAACACAGGAAAAAATGCTCGTATCTCTTTATATACTTGTTGTGACCGGGGGCTTAGCCGACCGGCTATTTCCAAACAGTCTACAGCTTGTACAATACCCATCATCAGGATAGCCATCACCTGATAAGCATTTTCTATGACTGTTTTTGCCAGTAGTGCGGAATTGGTTCCCATGCTTACAATATCCTGATTGTCATTGTTGTTGGGGATGCTATGCACATACATCGGATTGGACAAAGTCTGGCACTCCGCTGTGGTAGAAGTCGCGGTAAATTGTGACGCCTGCAAACCATAGTTCAATCCCAGCACTCCCATATTGACAAAGGGGGGCAGAATGCCGTTGATGCGGTCGTGAAACAAGTAATTGATCTGCCGTTCGGCAAGCATGGCCAGTTTGGTGACCGCTATTTTCAGTTTATCCATTTCAAAAGAAACGTAATCTCCGTGAAAGTTACCGCCATGATACACGTTTTGCGTGTCGGGGTCCACTATCGGGTTGTCACAGGCTGAATTTATTTCGTTTATCAATACTTTTTCGGCATTGAGCAATTCATCATAAACCGGTCCTAGAATCTGTGGGATGCAGCGCAACGAATAATAGGGTTGAACCTTATGGGTGAAGATTTTCTCTTCGTGTTTTCCGTTGTAAAGTTCATTCTCTCTTTTGCGTACACATTGGCTGCCTTCCACCCATTGGCGCATCATGCGGGCTATCTCTTGCTGTCCTTCATGCCGTTTGGCTTCGTTCAGCGGTTCGGACATGAAATCATCGTACGAGGCGGCAATTTCATTCATCATGACCGATGCGCCTACTGCCCAATGCATCAGTTGGCGGGCATAAATCAGGTTGACAATGCCTATACCTGTCATTACCGAAGTGCCGTTGGTCACTGAAAGCCCTTCGCGGATATGCATTTTGAAGGGTTGCAATCCGTTTTCCGCCAAAACGGATGCCGTATCTCTTTTCTTGCCTTGGTAAAAGACCTCTCCTTCTCCAATCAGGGTGAGGGCGATATGGGCAAGCTGTACCAAATCGCCACTGGCCCCTACACTGCCGTGTTCGGGTACGTATGGAGTAATCCCCCGGTTGATAAACTCGGTAATGAGCAATGCCAGTTCTTTATGTACGCCGGATTTTCCTTGCAGAAAAGTATAGAGACGCGCTATCATGGCAGCTTTGACATAGAGTTCCGGAAGGGGTTGCCCTGCTCCGGTGGCATGGCTGCGGATGATATTATACTGTAATTGTGACAAGGATTCATCTTCAATACGGTATTGGGCCATCGGTCCAAAGCCGGTATTGATGCCATAGATGATCTTGTCGTTGGAGAATGTTTTCAGAAAATGGAAACTCTCTTCCAATTTTTGCATACATTGGTCGGAGAGTGTCAGTGGCTCTTCTTCAAACAAAATCTTATACAGGGACGCTAAAGTTATCTTATTCTCAGCTAGCATTGGATTGGTGTGATAAGCAGTTTTGTATAATTTCCGCAAAAATAGTTATTTAAAAATAAGTATTACCATCCGAAGGGAGATTTTTCAGTTTTGATGGTTATCTGAAAGGTTCACCACAGATTATACAAACAAACGCAGATGTTTCTTAAATCATTGATTGTCAGGTGGATAATCTGTGTGAATCTGTATGGTCTGTGGTGAAAAATATAGTGTCGCTCTATGTATTCTATTTATTCAGTTTCCATGTGAAACCGTCTTTGGTATCTTTCACTTCAAAGCCAAGAGCAGCCAGCTCATCACGGATTTTATCGCTTGTAGCCCAGTCTTTATTGGCTTTGGCTTTCATACGTTGTTCCAGCAGCATATCTACTACTTTGCCGTATGCCTCTTCACGTGCCTCGTTATTGGCGGCTTCTTCTTTCAGGCCCAGGATTTCGTACATAAAGAGATGGAACACACTTTTCAGTTCTTCCAGATCTTCTGCGGAAATAGTGGCTTTCTTGTCCAGAACCGTATTAATCATACGGGCGCCGTCAAACAGATGGGCAATGACAATCGGTGAGTTCAAGTCATCATTCATGGCTGTATAACACTTTTCACGCAAGTCTTTTACCCCCTCTATGCCGGTGGTTTGTGTTGCCGGAGTGATGCGTTCAAGACCTTTCACAGCTTCTGTCAGCCGTTCCAATCCTTTTTCGGCTGCTTGTAATGCTTCGTTACTGAAGTCCACTGTACTGCGGTAATGTGCCTGAAGGATGAAGAAACGGATGGTCATGGGGCTGTAGGCTTGGGTCAGTAACTTGTGGGTACCGTGGAAGAACTCATCCAAGTTAATGAAGTTGCCGTATGATTTTCCCATCTTCTGTCCATTAATGGTAATCATGTTGTTGTGCATCCAATAGTGAACCATGTCATCGCCTTGTGAAGCCACGCTTTGTGCGATCTCACATTCGTGGTGTGGGAAAATTAAGTCCATTCCCCCTCCGTGAATATCGAAATGCTCGCCCAGGTATTTCTTACCCATTGCGGTACATTCACAATGCCAACCGGGGAATCCGTTACTCCACGGGCTGGGCCAGCGCATGATATGTTCGGGTTGTGCACATTTCCACAGGGCGAAATCGGCAGGATTGCGCTTCTCGCTTTGACCGTCCAGCTCGCGGGTGGTGTTCAGCACATCGTCCAGGTTGCGGCCGGACAGTTTGCCGTAATGATGGTCTTTGTTGTATTTTGCTACATCGAAATAAACGGAACCTTCACTTTCATAAGCATAGCCGTTTTTCAGAATTTCTTCTACCAGTTCTATCTGTTCAATGATATGGCCTGATGCATGTGGCTCGATACTGGGTGGAAGTACATTCAAGGCTTCCATTGCCTTGTGGTAGCGATTGAGGTAATATTGCACTACTTCCATGGGTTCTAGTTGCTCCAGACGGGCCTTTTTGGCGATTTTATCTTCGCCTTCGTCTGCATCGTGTTCCAGATGACCGACATCGGTAATGTTACGGACATAACGTACCTTGTATCCCAGATGGGTAAGATAACGGAGCAGGATATCGAACGTGATGGCGGGGCGTGCGTGTCCTAAATGGGCATCGCCATATACGGTAGGACCGCATACATACATACCTACATGAGGGGCATGCAAGGGAACGAAAAGTTCCTTTTGACGGCTTAATGTATTGTAAATGGTTAGTTTATTTTCCATAATTCATTCTATTAGAATTGCAAAGTTATAAATTAAAGTGTGTATTTGGCTAATAATTAACAAAAAATCTGATGCTGATGTCCTCTGCTTGTCTACAAATGGTGTTTGTTGGTTTAAAGGATAGAGATTTATGGTAATAAATAAAAGTAGGTTGTCTTTGAATGTAAAAGAACAGAATGATGATTTTTTGTATGGAGATTAGGGAACCTAACTCTTTTTCCTTTTCATGAAATAGGTTTCTCTTGTTTCTGTTTATGCTCTTTAATCTCTGCTATTGATTTGTAAAACAGGACCACTGCCTCATAAACCTTGGTGTTGTTTTACGGGGCAGTGGTGGTGTTTCTATATGAAGTTTGCGTGCGGAGCGGGAATGTTTATTTGGACTTCTTTCCCCAATACGTCTTGTTGTTGGCATAGCCGGCATAGACGATGGTATGGGTGCGCGGACTGGCTTCCCAGTCGGTTTCGCGTTGCAGATAAAGTTCCACTCCGTTGACAGTCAGAATCTGTTGGGCGGCATCATAGCTCCACGTACTGCCTTTCCAGGTACCTTCGGTGATAGTGTGGTCGGCGGCGAGAGTCATTGTTGCTGAAGTTCTCTGCTCTCCATATTTGTATGTAAGGTCGATGTGTTCCCAATTGCCGGGCAATTCTTCTTCGGTGATGGCTACCTTGGGAACGGCTCCGTAGCGTTCAGGCATTACGAGAGGCCAACCGTCTTTCGTCCAGCGGATGCTGCGTACGTGCCCCATCATGATGGCGTTGCTGGCGTTGATGCCCGGAACATCCTTAGGCAGACGGCCTTGTGAGGCGTAGAACCAGTTGTCTTTGCCATCGTCGAAGATAGCGCAGTGGGCGATGCCTACCCAGCCGTAGCCTTTGCTGAACTTATAGGGATGAGTCACTATGGGCAGTGGAGCTTGAGAGCGGCTATGCCGCTATGCCATGAACCGTAGACCAACCAGTGCTCGCCTTCGGGCGTGATGACATAAGAGGGGTCGATGGCATTCCATTTATAATAGCAATTGGCCCAATCATCCGGCTTCACGTTGAAGTTAAGTCCTTTGTCGGAAGCATTGGTGATGACGTAGCCTTTGTCTACCCATCCGTCGTTGTTGGAGGGATCGTTGTTTTCCATCAGGCCGATAAAGGCGCGCTCCGACCAGGTGTTGGCACCGTTGAGTGTGCCGGGGCAGACAATGGAATAGTACATGCGATAGAGGCCGTTCTTTACCTTGCGTACTACGGGAGCCCAATAGCCGAAGTCATTAACATTAGGATTGATTTCGGCAAGTCCCATTTCTTTTCGTATTTCATTGAGCTTGGGCACTACCCATTCGGGCAGGTTCTTCATTGTACCGCCGAGGTATTCCCAGTTGACAAGGTCCTTGGAGCGACGACCGTGGAAGTGGCCGCCTGCGGTGTGGACGTTGCCGTATGAAGCATCCGTCTGATACATGTAATAATAACCATCTTCGGCCAATACAACCGAGGGGTCGTGTACGTTGGCAAGATTCCATTGAGAGCGTTTGCTCCAGTCACTTATCGAGGTATAGTCATCGGAGTAGGTGGGGGCCACGTAATTCTTGAGTTCATCGTCTAAGCTTAAGCTTTCTGTGGTGGCCGTGACCACCTCTGAATAGACATAACGGCTGTCACAGTAGACGTATGCACGGATATAGTAGGAGGTACCGGAGGTCAAGGTTGAGAGGGAGGCACTGAAATTCTCATCGGCATCCACCACGTGGTCTTTGATAGTCGGTACGGAAGCTGCTGCACTGTAACAGAAGCCTTTCTTGACTATTTGGTTCAGATCACCTGTAACCGATGCGGTGACGGTCAACGAGGTGGGGGTGGTTGTAGTTACTTTCGGAGTACTTACAGTTGCATAATAGCGGTCTATATCTTCGCTGTTGTCAGAACAAGCGGTTAAAACAAGGAATATTGGTAAGAACATCCACAATGGTAATAGTTTTTTCATCTGTTGATAGTTTAAAGACCATGCCGCTTCTTCCTGAGGAAAACGGCATGGCTTGTGTGATTACTGATTCGGATTAGAAGACGAGATGGCCGCCTTCAATCGTTAAAGCGAAGTTCAAGTCGTTCATATCCAATTTGTTGATCCCTAAATAGTATTGGGCATAGGAAGTACCTGAAGTGCCTTTCATTACTGCTTGAATGTCGGCTGTACCATTGCCGCAATTGGTCACGTAGACGGTGACTTTGGCTCCGTTCATATCGGCAAGCCAAGTGGCCCAGTCGCCTTGTGTACCGTTGTGAACGAGGCTGGCATTTCCATCGTATCCTGCACCCCATCCATAGTTGTCGGCGCGTACCACTGCATATTCGGCAAGATCGGCTTTGCGGAGAACGATAGCGAAGTTGCTCCAGTTATTAGCTTGGCTGGTGTAATTGGTGAAGCTGATGGATCTGGTTTCACCTGCCGGCACGTTGAAATTGTCAGAAAAGACAGTCCACCAACCCGTTGAATTGTTTTCGGCTCCTATGATACCGGCTGAGTTGCTCACAGTGGCAACCACAGATTCGGCAACTTTAACTTCTACGGTAGCGGTAACTTCGTCGGCAGTAATGGTTACGGTCTGCGTACCGGCTTTGGCAGGAATGGCAGAGAAATGGAGTTTGGCGTTGTCTACTACTCTTGTGCTTCCGTCGGCATAAGTAGCCGTTACTTCCAATCCTTCGGGAAGGAATGCCAGCGTACGGTCGGTCATCGTTTCCGTTGCTGCCGAAGTATAATAGTAATACTGCGTGTGCGCAGGTTGAGCCGTCACTTGGATGGATACAATCTTTTCCACTACTTCAAACGTAGCATTGGCCACCACCGGCTGGTTGCAATTCTCGCCCTTGAAGGTCTTGTTGTAGATGACTACCAGTGTCTTCGTGCCCAGTTCGTTCATATTGGGGATGGCAGTGAACTGGAGTTCTTCTGCGGTTACGGTCTTAGTCACCCCTTCTTCGAAGCTGACGATGGCAGTAATCCCGGCCACGGCTTCTTCGAGTGAGGTGCCGGCATTGACCTGATCGGGTACATTTTGCAGTACCATCGAGAGCGGATTCTTGTCTTCGGCAGAGGTAAGGCCGCCGATAGGAACGATGTTCGATTGCAAGAAGTTGATGTAAGAGCCTTCGGGTACCAGGAAGCAGCGGATGTTGGTATTGCTCGCGTCTGCATTCAGATTGGGTAACTTGTACGGCTGTTTGTAGGTTTTGGTTGCCGAGGCGTTCTGGATTTTGATAGAGAAGGCATTTTCATTGGTGCGGTCTACGGTGAGTGTTACTTTGCCGCCCAATTTCTGTACAGCTTCGTCCAGATTGTCAACGGGTGACAGCATCAGCGTGCTGGATGTGTATTTGAAGAAGAGATGGGAACCCCATTGGGAGTTATAGGCCAAAGTATCGTTTGTGGTATCAAAACGATAAGCGCCATATTCCGTGTATCCTTCACCTCCGCGGTCTGCGTCATTGGTAATGACTAGGGCGAAGTTTTTATAATAGGTATTGTCGGCAGGGTTGATGTTGAGGTTGAACACTCCATGCCACTTCTGACCATCGGGCACGACGTAATACTTGGAGAAAGCTGTCCAGAAACCGGAGGTGTAGTCCGTATTACCGAAGGAGTAGACATCTTCCTGCATGCCCTCCAGCACTTCTTCTTCCGGATCTTTCTTTGAATTTGCTATGGAGTCCACTTTCTCGGAAATCCAGTCAGGGGCGTTAACATCATACAGCTCGCCACCCTCGCAGCTTGGCAATGCCATCAACCCGAAGGCGATGGAACAGCAAGCGTATACTAATTTATTGAGTATTCTCATTGTCTTACATTTTAATAGGTTTGTTTATTTGCTTAAGTCAACCACCGGATGAACAGTCCATCCGTTCTCACTGAAATAAGTAGAGTTGTCCGTGCTAAAGTTGGCAGAGTTACCACTTAGGTTAGGGTTCTTGTTCAACAACTGTTGTACGATGGGCAGAAATTCGTGCCCGGGTAAGTAGGTGTCAAAAGAACTTTTTAGTTCGGAGTCGGTTGCGATATCATTGTAGTCTACAGGATCTTTGGTTCCGGTTACAGAACGGCGTACGACACTGTGCTCCTTAAGTTGTTGCAAACGATCATTCTTATAGAAGAATCCCCAGCGGATAAGATCGAATCCGCGTCCGAACTCACAACCAAATTCTTTCGGACGCTCCACATTGGCAATCTGCTCGAAGAGTTTGTCGGCTGTAGGGAAGTCAGCCAGTTCCAGATCGGGCAAGTCAGCGCGGTTGCGTACTTCGTTAATCCAGTCGATGGCCTGTTGTGTGGGGCCGTTGACTTCGTTTTCACATTCGGCAGCACGGAGCAGCACGTCGGAGTAGCGCATCAGACGCAAGTTGATTCCATCGTGTAAACCTGTAATAACGGTGCTATAGAGTCCGGTACGGAGGTTTGTGAACTTGGCGATGGGTAGACCACCGTATGTGTTGTTGGTTACGATGTTGTCGGTGGCTGTAAGTTTGCTCGTATAAGCTACATTGCCATATTCAAAGTCTTCCCAATCGGATTCGTAAGTACCGATGGTCCAGTACAGACGCGGGTCGAGTTTGCCGTCAGTAGTACGTTCTGCTTTGAAGAGATGGTAGAGCCAGGGGGAAGCCGAAATGTCGGCCCAACCGCCATAATTGCCGGGAGCGAAGTTACTCTCGATGGCCGAACCTTGGGTGGCATTCGGGCTGGTGTTCACCGGAGTCCACTCGTCGTCGGTTCCTTGTGATTCTAAGTCAAGGAATTGCACTTCGAAAAGGCTTTCCTTGTTGTTCTCATAGGCAGGACCTTCGCGAAAGTTGTCGCCATAGTTATCCATCAGTTCCAATGAAGAGTAGGTGGCATAATCTGTGATGAGGGGCGGGTTCTGGTAATAACCAACCAGATTGTAGTATGACAGACCGCGCAGGAAGAGCACTTGTCCTTTGATGCGTTTCATTTTTTCGGAAAGCTGGCTGTTGTCTTCATCGCAACGGGAAATGGCAAAATTACATACATTAACGGTGTAGTACCATTCGCGCCAGGGCCACCACGTGATGTCCGAGGTTACTTCCGCATTCAGGTCATCGAAAGGCAGATACCATACTTGTGATGAATTCCAGGCTTCATCGCCACGACACACATCAATGGTGTAGCCTACACGGGCGTAAGAACCTTCCATACGGATATGGTTATAGGCGGCAATAACGCTCTCTTCCAAATCATCGGCATTGAAACCGAATGTGTTTGAGGTTTGCTGGTTGGGATTTAACAGCTCCAAATTATCATTGCAAGAAGTCAATGTGCCTAATCCCAAAAAGAGAACCAATGCATATTTATTGAGTTTCATATTGTTATGTTTTTAGTGATTAGAAAGTGAAATGAACGCCACACATGAAAGTACGTGCGGTAGGATAAGAACAGAAGTTATATCCCGGTGTGAAGGTACCTCCTGCATAGTCCACATTGTAACCTTTGTAGCCGGTAAAGGTGTGCAGGTTCTGTGCCGACACGTAGAAACGTACATCCGATACGTATTTGCCAAACCATTCGTTGGGGAAGTTGTAGCCCAGTTCTATATTGGCAATTTTCCAATAAGCTGCGTTCTGAATTTTGCGGTCGCTGAAGAGATCGTTCCAGGCCAGGCTGGCACTGTTGGTGACATAGGTACGTGGTACGCTGGAAAGATAGGTGCTGCCGTCTTCGCTGAAGCGATTGGCGTCGAGCATGGCTACGTCTTTGTTGCCCCAGCCATAGCAAGAGTTCAGAGAGTTGTGGATGTCGTCGCTAACATGATAGTTGAGTGCACCGAACGTAGCGATGCTCAGGTCGAAACGTTTGTATTCGAAGCGGGCGTTCAAACCGAAATTGATCTTAGGCATACCGCTGCCCAATACTACCTGGTCATTGGCATCTACCTTTCCGTCAGGCTTTCCGTCGGGACCGCTTACGTCCTTATAGAGGCAGTCACCAATTTGGGCGCCTTCTTGTGTGGCATGGTTGTCCAAGTCAGCTTGTGTGCGGGCGATGCCATCATAAACCCATCCGTAGAATTTGCCGATCTCTTCACCTACGTTGGTGATGTAGGCGCCGGAGATGTATGAATCGGTACCGAAGCCCAATGAGGTTACGCGGTTACGGACAGTACTTAAGTTAGCCGACACTTCATACTTGAAGTCGTGGTCTCGGTTGCGGTAAGTAGCTGCAAATTCGAAACCTGAATTGTTCATCGAAGCGGCGTTCATTGTTACGGTGGTATTGGATACACCGGCTTGTTCGGGAACGGGAACAGCATAAAGCAGGTCTTCACTGGTGTTCTTGTACCATTCGGCAGTGAATTCCAGACGGTTGTTGAACAAGGCGAGGTCGATACCCACGTTGTAGCTTTTCTTCTTTTCCCAAGAAAGGTTGTTGTCTACGAAAGTGGAAATGGCAGAACCGGTGATGGGCGTGTTGCCAAAGCTATAAGTCATGTTATTACGTGCCATTACAGCCTGATACATGTATTCACCAATGTTTTCGTTACCGAGCTCGCCATAGCTGGCACGTACCTTGAACATGTTGACAATGTTTCTGTTGAAGGGGAAGAAAGACTCCTTGTCGAAACGCCATCCCACAGAAACAGAGGGGAAGGTGCCCCAACGGATATTTTGGGACAAGCGGGAACTGCCGTCGCGGCGCACGGTTGCCGAGAACAGATAACGCTCGTCGTAGTTGTAGTTGATACGCCCGATGTAGGATAGGAGGGTGTGTTTGTATTCGAAGCTTTCAGCGTAAGTGTTGGCGGCATTCTGGAGTTGCAGGAAGTAAGGCTCGGTGAAGTTGACGCCCCAGCCTGTCAGCAAGTCGGTGTTTTCTTCTTCGTAAGTCTGGCCGGCTACCAGGTTAAAATGGTGTTTGCCGACGGTGGCATCATAAGTCAGCACGTTTTCAATCAAAGCATCGGCATAAGAGCGGGTAGCTTTGGTGAGACGTTCGTTGCTTTTGGCCAGATAGACACGGTTGCTCTGTACCCATGCAGGAATCCAGGTGAAGTCCTTGCAATGGGTTTTGCTGTAAGAGAGATTGACTTTATAGTTGAGCTTGTGGTTTTTGCTGCCAATACCGATCATTTTCAGGAGATCCACATCGGCAGAGGCTGTTCCTACAAAGCGGTCTACACGGGTATTGCGCTTTAACAGGTTATTGACCAGCAAGGGGTTGGAAGCTGAAATGTCACCATGTACGGTGTCGTAGTAAACACCATAACCATAAGAGTCATAGTTGAAGTTATTGGCGATCCCTACCAGATTGTCAAGTACCCAAGTAGAGTTGTCGTAGGCTTTGATGGTGGGTTGCATCAGCAAAGTACCACGCAGTATGTTGGTTACGTCTCCATACAGACCTTGAACGTATTCGGAAGCGTTTGACAAACCCATGTTGTCTTGATCGGAGTGAGAGTAAACCAGGCTGGTATGGAACTTGATGAATTTGGTGTCCATCGTGTTGTTGACACGCGCCGTGTAACGTTCGTAGTTGGGACCGGCGCCTTCCAGTGTACCTTTCTGGTTGTAGTAATCTAATGAAACGTTATAAGTATTGTGGGCACCGCCACCGGAGAGGTTCACATTGTGATTTTGACGGATACCTGTTTTGAACACTTCTTTGAACCAGTTGGTATTGGTGTTATCCTGGAAATGATATTTTCCGGTGGTACTGTCCAGCTTGTAACCGCCGGGCAGCGGAGTGTTGGAGTTGGCGCATGCCTGACCGATGTACTGGCTGTATTGGTCGGCATCCATTACGTCATAGACACTACTGGGAATGTAGTCCATACCTACGTACCCATTGTAGTCTACTTTCAGCGGTTGGTCTTTCTGACCGCGTTTGGTAGTGATGATGACCACACCGTTGGCTGCACGCGAACCGTAAATGGCAGCAGCCGATGCATCCTTCAGAATTTGGATGGTTTCAATATCGTTTGAAGAGAAATCGCGGATGGAAGTACCCATGGGGACACCATCGATAACATAAAGAGGAGAAGTGTCACCAAAAGATCCGACGCCACGGATACGGACGGTAGGGTCGGCACCGGGCTGCCCGTCGGAAGTGACTTGTACGCCTGATACTTTACCTTCGAGCATGGTGGAGATATTGGAATGGGATGTCTGTTTCAAGGCTTCCGTGTCTACTACAGCTACAGAACCGGTCAAATCGGATTTCTTTTGTGTGCCATAACCTATGACAACAACTTGTTCCAGCATCTGGTTGTCGGGTTGCAATTGGATGGCTTCAATGATAGCGCGGTTACGAACGGCTACTTCGCGTTCCTTGTAGCCTACATAGCTTATCGAAAGGATAGCGTTTCCGGCAACCTCCAGTTGGAAGTTTCCGTCCACATCGGTAATGGTTCCACCTTGTCCTCCTTTAATTCTGACAGTAGCTCCTGTCAAGGGCTCACCTTGTTCATCGATAACTTGACCGCGAACCTTGATAGCCGGAGATTGTGCCACGGTAGCTATAGCAGGTGTGGGATACACCATCATGCCACCCATAGCACACAGACTAAGCATTACGGAAAATAATAAATGTTTCCTCATTTTTTTAAGTATTAAATTAGTAGATTAAATTGTTGCTGATGTATTGAATTGAGATGTTGGATTATTGTACAATCTAATGTTGAATACTCTAGGTAGACAAACCACAGAGTTTATAAATATGCTGGAGCTATTCTTCATAATATTTAAGATTAGGATTAGACTTTAAAAGCAGGGTTCTCTTCCGAAAGATTGAGCACCGATTGCATGACAAAAGTATAATTTACACCGTAAACAGGGGTGGACAAACGGTTTTATAGGGTGGACGAATGGATAATGGAAAAAAATGTATTTATTCCGCTTATAGTTTGCGTCTTTTGGAGGTGGTGAGATAGGCTTAGGAGAAGGCTTTTTTTATATAAAGTCATGTAGCCGGACAACCTGGTGAAGGACTGTCCGGCTACATGAGGGATAAAATACAAATAAAATTCTCTGAAAGGAATTATTTCACAAGTAAAAATCCTCCTTCCGCCTGCATCGTAATGCTGACTTCATCATTCTTTTTTAATGTTATCTCTTCAGCGTGAGGATTTAGTTTTTTATCGTCCTGATAAAGCATCACTTTATCTCCTTTAGTACACATAGATAAGTTCAACTTTAATTTCAGCGGTTCTTTTTGTGCATTGATTCCGGCTATGTACCATTTATCGGCATGCCGACGTGCCAGTACTACGTATTTGCCCGGATAGCCGTCAATGAATCTTGTTTCGTCCCATGTGGTGGGAACTTGCTTCATGAAATCCAAACAAACTTGGGGGGCATCGGTCAGGTTATTAGGCGCCAACGCAAAATTCTGAATAGGATTTTGGAATAAAACGGCTGTTGCCAGTTGGAATACATCAGTGGTCTTGCGTATGCTTCCGCCGTCATTGTTGCGGTTGAGGCGTTTGTTGAGGAATGTGCCACCAAACTCCATGCAACCGATGGTGTTGCGGATAAATGGATGCAGACAGGCATTAAATGCTTCTTCATCGCAAAAATGTTGTTGGAAAATCAGGTTTTCCGATGCGAGCACGGCTTCGCTTCCTACATAATTAGGATACATACGCTCCCATCCCCGAGGAAGGGTACAGCCGTGGAAAATGACCATCAGTCCATTATCATCCGCATCGCTCAGGATGGCTTCGTACAGACGCATGGTTTCCTGCTTGTCACCTCCGAAGAAGTCTACTTTGATTCCTTTTACTCCTATATTATGCAGCCATTTCATTTCCTTTTTACGGATAATGGGATTGTCCATGTAATTGGTAGGACCTTGCACTATATCATTCCAGTAGCCGCTGGAACTATACCATAAAAATACATCTACATTTTTACTGTGTGCATAGTCTATGAAGTCTTTCATACGTTCACGGCCGATGTTGGTATCCCACCAGTTGTCTATCAATACATATTCATATCCCATGGCGGCAGCAAGATCTACATATTTTTTCTGATCGTCGAAATTGATGCTGCCATCTTGCCAAAGTATCCAGCTCCAGGTTCCGCGTCCCATTTTGTATGTATGCTCCGTTGGGTAAAGAGGTTCCACGACATCCCATGGAATCGTTGTTTCTACAATGGGCTTCAGGTTTTCGCCTACAGTAATAGTACGCCAAGGAGTGGAACCGGGCAATGCAAGACCGGGAGATGCCGTACCGTTACCGTTGTTTTCTTCGGGCATGGGGAAAGCGAGGGTATAAAGTCCGTCGGCGGTGGCATCGCTCAGGTGTGAACCACAGTATTTGCTGTCTACTCCGGTTTCACTGATAAGTGCCCAGCCATTTTCTCCTACATGGAACAGACAAGGAAATGTGTAACCGTGCCCATATTGTGAACGTACATTCATAGGAGCGTCAGCCTTATATTCTTCCTCATAACTGGGCTTGGTACGTTTCCAACCTATCATGGCGTCACTTTGAGGGCACAGGAAAGTAGTGGTGAAGGAGGGGAAGTCAAAACCGGTAGTTTCTTTTTCTATCACGATGCTTCCCGTATCGCCATATTTGGGCATTTCGTAGCGGAAAGCAATATCGTTGTTGCTTACGCGGAATATTATATTTATATTTTTCTTTTCTTTATTGGTAAAGGTGCATGTAAGTTCATTGGCTTGATAATGAATTTGTGATTGTTTGATACGGTCTTGTGTATAGGTCTTATCTATTTTATTCTCTTTTTGTCCGGTGAAAGTCATATCCCGGCTGAAGTCCCCCACATTGGCAACAAAACCTAAAGGTGAATCTTCCAGGATGGTCTTGTCCTTATAGGTAACGGAATAAACGGGGATACCCTGTTTTACGGATACATTTACTTTCAAAAAGGAATCGGGTCCTGTAACTGTAGCTTGTTGGGCAAAAGCTGACATTGTAGTGATGGCAAGCAGCCAAGTCATAAATTGTTTTTTCATGGGTATTAAATATGCTATTATAATGTAGAGCAAAGATAATTTATTTAGCGAGACGAGAGCGTAGAAAAACGGAGCATTTATGGTATACAATCCGTTCATTTTACGCTCTGGAATAAGTCAGTCGGTTCCATTCTCCATCATCGAACTGGGTGTTGTTCCGAAATGTTTTGTAAAGCAGCGTGTGAAGTATTTGGGATCATTGAATCCTACTTCGTATGCTATCTCAGATATATTCATATTGTGCGTCAGCCGGTTACGGATAATAAGTTCCCGCGCAAGATTCAGCCGGTAGTTACGCATGAATTGTCCGGCAGACTGTCCCGTCAGATTTTGCATTTTTTTGTTCATCAAACTTTTGCTTACCCCCATTGCTTCGATGAAATCGCTTATTTCGTAATAGGAGTTCTTATAGTTTTCTTTCACAATCTGCATCGCTTTGTCCAGGAATTTCTTGTCACTGGATTCTTTTTCGATATTCAGTGCATCCACGTCCATACTGTATGAGAACTTTTGTTGGAAACGTTTGCGGTTTTCCAGTATATTGGATATCCGGGCCAGCAGCAAAGTATCATCAAATGGTTTCAGCAGGTATTCGTCTACACCTATACGGAAGCTTTCGATGCGCGATTCGTTGGATGTTTTGGCTGTGAGCATCAGAAAGGGGATATGTGAGATGACAAAATTGGATTTTACCCGGCGGGACAGTTCCATACCATCCATGACAGGCATCATCAGGTCGCTAACAATAAAATCCACGTTCTGGGATTGGAGCACAGTCAATGCTTCTTCACCTTGGGATGCTTCGAGCACGTTATAATATTCGGCCA
>PPYE01275626.1_pt1 | contig 19180 bp, 21 predicted proteins | sample 1559881 | NCBI WGS metagenome assembly PPYE01 (sample SAMN08240022, study PRJNA423297) | Human gut metagenome, whole genome shotgun sequencing project. | reverse complement strand
GGCTTCGGGATGTATTTCGGGTTCGGCAGCTTTTCCGCATAGAGCTTCATGCGCCGCATATGCCGGTACAGCCCTGTGATGGGCCGTGCCGTTCGGCATACCGAACTACGGCTAGACGGAATGCTGCTTCTTGTGCGGTTCTGTTCCTGAGAGGACACTCCTTTGCTTTTTGATTTGCTGCTTAAAAGCATAACACAAGGTGCGTCCTCTTTTCATGACGATTTTGTAACACATGGATTGTAAACCTACAACTTTTTTATTAACAATGCTCCAAAGATATTGACTCAGCAGTCAATGACCGGTATAATATAAATGCCCACTAATTATGAATGGAGGTATTCTTATGGCACTCTCAAATCTCAGCGAATGGTCAGCTTCCGGAACAGCCTGCGGATCATCTGACAAGCCTGCAGCTTGTGGTTCTTCTGATAAGCCTGCAGCTTGCGGATCATCTGACAAACCCGCCGCTTGCGGTTCTTCTGACAAGCCGGCGGCTTGCGGTTCTTCTGATAAGCCTGCGGCATGCGGCAGTGCGGACAAGCCTTCCGCTTGCGGAGCTTCCGACAAGTAAGAAGCGGCATCGTAAGAGAGAACGGTCGGTCACCGGGAGGCTTCGCGCTTTCCGGTGATTTTTTATGGGAGGGCTTATGAACTATTTTGCGTTTCAATGGCAGCTGCTCGATGACTGTGACCAGCGGTGCAGGCATTGCTATATCTTTCATGGGAATAATGGCGTGCCGCTCACACGTATGGGTTCGGAGCAGATCGATAAGACGCTCGAAAACTGCCTTGATTTCTGCAGGACGTTTCAAAGGCTTCCTGAGTTTTACATTACGGGCGGCGACCCGATATTGCACAGGGATTTCTGGCGGCTCCTCGAAAAGCTGCATGAGCTGAATATTCCTTTCACGATTATGGGCAATCCCTTTCATCTAAGCGATGAAGTATGTCAGAGGATGCGCGGCCTCGGCTGCAAGAAATATCAGATGTCGCTTGACGGTCTGCGGGAAACCCATGACTGGTTTCGCAAACCGGGCAGCTTTGATATTACGCTCGAAAAAGTCGCCTGTATCAATAAATCGGGAATGCACAGTGTGATCATGTCTACGGTTTCGAGTAAAAATATTGACGAGATTCCGGAACTGATTGACATTTGCGCGGAGCACGATGCAGACATCTTCGCTTTCTCACGTTACTGTCCGGGCGCGGAGGACAAGACCAACGGTATCACGCCGGAGCAGTATCGGGAGTTTCTGCTTAAATGTGACGAGAAGTTTGAATATTACAATAACCTGTGCTATTCCGGAAAGGGACGGCTCTGGTGCAATAAAAAAGACCATCTGTGGACGCTGCTTGACTGGGAGCTCGGCCGTTTCAAAATCCCTGAAAACGCAAAGGAAAACATGATCTATGGCGGCTGCAACTGCGGCAACTGCCACTTAACCATTCTGCCGACCGGTGATGTTTACGCTTGCCGGAGGCTGTCAAGCAAGGTCGGGAATGTTTTCAAAGACAGGCTGGCTGACATATGGCTGAAGCCGATGGAGGACTACCGACAGTACGACAAGTTTGAGAAATGCTCGGAATGCGAGTTGCTGCGGTTTTGCCGTGGGTGTCCCGCCGTAGCGCACGGAACATACGGAAGCTTTTATGTGGAAGATCCGCAGTGCTGGCACGAGGTACAGGAATCATGTCAATGACAGCAGAAAACAAGAAAATACTGGAAGATAAACGCACAAGCGAGATACAGGCGGCGGCGAAGAAGCTGTTCAGCATTTACGGGTATTGCCATACAAGCATGGACTCCGTGTCTGTGGAAGCCGGAATCAGCAAAGGACTGATTTATCACTACTTCAAAAACAAGGAAGACCTGCTGCTGTCGTTTTCTGATGAAGTGGAAGAATATCTTCATAAACTGAAAAAAGAAAAAAATCCTGTGACGGCACTGAAACGGTTCGGGACAGATTTCCTTACTTCTGACGAATCCAAATATGCAGACATGCCACCGATACAGCTGCTGCTCATTACTTTCGCCAATCAGGAAATGGATATATCAAAATACGAAAAGCAGAATCCCATCCTGCGTGACTTCGGCAGAGGTTATCTCGGCGGATTCTTTCGGCAGGGAATAGATGCGGGTATCTTTCAAAATGGAAATGCCAAAGTCTACGGAGATATTTACTGGTCTTTCCTGATGGGCAAACTGCTGCCAATCAAAAAAGGCAACGAAAAGGAAAAGCCGGAAGTTTATGTGGACGAAATTCTGACGCTGTTTATAAAGAAGAAACCGGAGGGCTGAATATGGATGCCAAAACCTGTATTTTGAAACTATCCTATGTCGGCGTGCTCAATTTTGCTACCGTTGACCAAAACGGGCTGCCGCAGGTGCGCTGTATCAGTGCGGTTCATTATGAGGAGAACTCCTTCTGGTTCATGACGGCAAGGGGGAAGGAATTTTATCATCAGCTGATCGAAGATGGGCATGTGCAGATCCTTGTCTATACACGGTTCAAGGAAATGATCCGCGTTTCCGCTGTGGCAAAACGCCTGCCGGACGAAGTGCAGGAAAGCTGCCGGAATACAATCTGGGAAGAACAGCCCTATATGGAAAATGTCTATCCAAACGGCACAAGGGAAATCCTGGAAGCTTTTGAAATCAAGGATATGCAGATGGAGTATTTCAATCTCGGAACCCACCCGATTGGCCGCTGCTATTACACGGTCGGAAACGCAGAGCCGATCGTTAAAGGATACCACATTTCCGATGCGTGTATTCAGTGCGGAACCTGTGCGGAAGGATGTCCGCAGAATGCGATTGACGAGGGCGAGCCATTCGTCATTCATCAGGATCACTGCCTGCAGTGCGGCAGATGCTACGAAAACTGTCCGGTGCAGGCGATAGAAAGATTATGAGGGAAAAGCAATGAACCAAACGATGAAAGCGGTTTTGATAGACAAGCCGATAAAAGGCGCGGACGTGGAACTCTCGGAAGTGTCGATTCCGCAGGTTCAGCCCGGCTGGGTGCTGGTTAAAGTAAAAGCCTTTGGCATGAACCATTCGGAGGAAATTCTGCGGGAGTTTGAAATTGAAAATGACTATATCAAAAAGCCGATCATTCCCGGCATTGAATGTGTCGGAGAGATCGTCGATCCGTCCGACAGCGGTCTTACAAAAGGACAGAAAGTCGCGGCTCTGATGGGCGGCATGGGCAGGAGCTTTAACGGTAGCTACGCCGAGTATGCTCTGCTCCCCATTTCTCATGTGCTTCCGGTGGAGTCCAATCTCACGTGGGAAGAAATGGCAGCGATTCCGGAAACATATTTCACGGCGTGGGGGTCGCTCTTCCAGTGCCTGCGCCTGCAGCCGGAGGACACGCTTTTAATCCGAGGCGCGACCTGCGCCCTCGGTTATGCGGCGGTTCAGCTTGCAAAAGCGCTTGGCTGCAAGGTCATCGGCACAACACACAGGGAATCCAAAATGCAGCGCTTAAAAGACGCTGGCTGCGACGAATGCCTGCTTGACGACAGGAGCCTTCGCGGGCGTGTCCATGGAGTGAATAAAGCCTTGGAGCTTATCGGAATCAAAACGGTGCAGGATACCATGATGGGCGTTGAACAGGGCGGAATCGTCTGCAACACGGGTGTTTTGGGCAAGGTTTACGAGTGGAATCACTTTGACCCGATTAAAGACATTCCAAACGGCGTCTGCCTGACGGGGTTCTACTCCAACTATCCCACAACTGGGATGATGCGGGACATCTATCATTTCATGGATGAACATCACCTCAAGCCGCTGTATGGTGCGGTATATGATTTCAAGGATATCCGCGAGGCCTGCATTGCTCTCGATGAGGGTAAGGTCAACGGAAAAATCGTGGTCAGAGTTGAAGCTTGATGACTATGCCCCATATTGAGTTTTTCAGGTCGTTGGATTATGAGAACGGATTTGAGGTCACGGAGAAGATATTCCGGAGATTTCCCATGCAGTATGGCGTGACGCTCGGCCTTGACGGCAAACCGCAGATACGACCGCTGGAGTTTAAGTTCGCGGAAAAAGGCAGGTTTTACTTTGATACGGTGGAAACCTACACGTCTTACAAAGAAATGCAGAAGACCCCGTATATTCAGATCTGCATTGGAGATCAGGAAAGCATGTCTTATCTGCGCCTTTCCGGAAAGGTGAATTTTACCCGCGACAAGGACATCGTTGACAAATGTTTTGCAAACAGCAGGGTGCTGACAGAACAGTTCAGCAGACATAGGGAGCAGGTCATTGCCTACTATCTGACGGAGATGAAAGCGGAGTTTGCCACTTTCCTGCCCGGACTGAAAAGCCGTAAATATGATTTGGGGGCAGAAGATGAAAGAAATTGACATATCCGGAGCATGATACGCATACCATGTTTGTTGGGGAGATCATGAAAGCCTTAAAAAACGAGGATGCGTAAATATGATCCGCAGTTCCATAACGGGGCTGCGGATTTTTTCTGCCCTGAAAAGATTCATGCACACGGGGCGTTTCCCGTGTAATTCACAGGGCAGCGGTCTTTCTATTTCGGCACGTGATTGCTTCGGCTTTATCCCAGACTGAAATCTGCCCGCAAATTCTGAAATGTCGACACGCCATTTTCTTTGAAATATCGGGCTTTTTCCGTACCATTACACGATGAATCCCGCTGAGCGAAAAATAAAACGATAGCAAAGAAAAAAGTTTCATCGTTACATTGTATCGAAACTGACAGGCTTATGAACGAGAAGTACCGTGGCGACGCGCTGATCCAGAAAGAGTATACGGCAGACTTTCTCGATAAGACGCGACGGAAGAATACGGGCGAGATTCCGCAGTACTATGTGGAAGAACACCACGAGGCAATTATTCCGCCGGACTTATTTGATTTTGTGCAATCGGAGATAAAGTGTAGAGAGCAGAACGGCAAGCACAGCGGTGTGAGCATCTTCGCGAACAAAATCAAATGCGGCTGCTGCGGCAGTTGGTACGGGGCTAAGGTATGGCACTCCACGGACAAGTACCGTAGGGGAATCTACCGCTGCAACAAGAAATATGCCCAGAAGGGCAAACCGTGCAGCACGAGGCATCTGACCGAGGAGGAGATCAAACAGACTTTCGTCAAGGCTCTGAATTCTTTGGTAGAAGTCAAAGAGAACGTGATTGCGGAACTCCGTTCACTGATTGACGATGTTTGTCAGACGGTGGAACTGATAGAGGAACGGGATAAAGTAGAGCAGGAACTTCGCGATTTGGCAGAACGGCTTGAGATGTTAATTCATCAAAATGCACGGGTGGCGCAGGATCAGACGGCGTATCTGAAATAGGAGAATGAGATTCGCGCACGCTACATGGAAAAGCAGGGGCATTTGGAAAAGTTGGATGACCAAATCGCCGAGAGGGAGAGCAGGAGAAAAACATTGGAAGGTATGATTCATACGCTATGTGGCATCAACGGGGCTCTAGTTGAGTTTGATGAAGATCTATGGGGCGGGGGGCTCGATCACATTGTAGTTAAGGAAGATGGCGCGGTAGTTGTTGCTTTCAAGGGTGAGATTGAGATTGGTATTGGAAGGATATAGTGACTGAAGATATGGCTGACAGATAGATTTTTATGGAGGAAATCTAAAATTCATGTTATACTAACATAAGTAAAGCGGTACTAATAAAAATCGACTATATCCAGATGAAAAATTTATCAGATGGGGGGATTGTGGTGGGGAAATATCAATTTATGCATACGCATAAGAGTCATTTTGTGTTTATAATATTTTTACTCGTTCTTGGATTACCTAGGATAGTCTGTGCTGATTATCCGAATTACCTGTGGGGAAACAAAAATTTTATCCTATGCGGTGCTCATATGGGGCACGCATCTTATATTGATAAAACATCGTTGGTCGTAGAAGAATATAACCCTCCAATATATAAACTTGCCATTAGGGAAATTCATGTTCTAGAGGCTGATCGAGGGAATATAGAACCTTCTGGGTCAGGAACAGCTCATTTCATGTATAATTGGGAATCAAGACGAATGTATTGGTGGGATTTTAGGGATAATGAATGGCGATATATTCCACCGGTAGGAACTATGGCTGAAACAGGGCATTATTTTGATGGTGAAATGGCATTTTATCTTGCATATAACATGAAGTTTTATGGTGGGCAACAGTGGTACTCCGCACGAGAAGGAAGATATATGGATCCAAACTTTTCGGACAATATTTATACACTGATTGATGGATCACGTTAATGTGGAGGAATTAAACAATGTTTGAAAGAGACTATTTCAAGAAGATATGCTTTGTGTTCTTTTTCTGCTTGTTCGTTAGTCCTATATGTACTGCCCAACGTCCGGTGGAATACACAAGAAATTTTGGAGGGATGCCAATAAGCTGTTCTATATACAGCACATAGGCATCCATTAATGGGGGGATTGTCGCTCATGCTGTTTTATTTGCCCGAAAGCTAGATTTTTCAAGGCTTACAGTACATTATTTGTCTGCGAAGTTTGAGTAATTAAAATATAATTGGAAAATATATGAAATAGTTTACTATATAAAGCATGAATGTATAGTAAGCTAATAGGGGCTAAAGAAATGTTTTGTTCGAATTGTGGCGCTAAAATTGATGATAAGTCTACATATTGCTCAAAATGTGGTATTTCGACGAGCAAGTCAAAAAAAGGGGGGGGATAGTCCTAATGAAAGGAAGTATTATGTATCTTCGAGAAATAGAGTCGTAGCCTTAATGCTTGCTTGCTTTGGTTTTTTAGGAATTGCAGGCTTGCATAGGATATATGTTGGAAGATTGTTGACAGGGGTTATATATCTATTTACATTTGGCATATTCTTTTTAGGTACCTTATACGATCTCTATAAGATCTGTAGTGAATCATTTAAGGATAGCGATGGATACCCACTCTTTTCTGATAGTTCGATGAAAAGTAATTATTATAGACGTAATCCAAAAACTAAGCCGCTTGCTATAGTTGTGGCTGTCGTTTTAGCGTTTTTCTTTATGACTGGACTAATTGGTGCATTTGGGGGGATGAGACATTCTCATCAAGAGACGCAAGAGACAACTTCTGGAAGTCAAAAAGATGTTACTGATAAAGGGGACAAGAATAAAAAGAAAGAGGGGCCTGTTATTGATCTTCCAATGGATGGGACACCTACTGAAAATATAACTAAGACAGTTAAGGAAAATCTTATATCGTATGGGACCGCATCTGTTGAGTATAGAGATGTGAAAGTAGATATGAGTAATGGAGAAGCAAATGTAACTATTTACTTACAGGGCGCACGAGGTTTAACGGCGCAAGGAACATTAGATACATTTAATATTGCAGCTAAGCAAGAAATGGCTGCGTTATATAATATAAATCCAGGGGTAACGATTTCTGATGTAAAAATGGTGTTTTTCATGCAAGTTGTATATCGAAAAGATGGGTCTGAAGAAAATATTCCTGCTTATTCTATTGGAATGAATAAAGTAGCCGCAAGTAAAATACACTGGAAGAACTATAAGGATATAGATATCATGGCGGCTGCCAATGAAGTCCAAATGCATCCGAGTTTCAGAAAACTAATTCAAAGTAATTCAAGAAAGTCCAAGTGGGATGAATCTTTGGAAACACTTGGACTGTAATAAGATGTTTTAGTAAGTTGACCATAACATACGGAGTGGGAGGGAAAGCATGCAGGTGGAGGATCAGCAGAATTCTAATATCATGACACTGCGGGAGAGACGAGAGAGTTTTGAACAGGAAAAAACCATGACCACAAAATCATAATCACGGATGTTGCGGGAAATAAAGGGTCTGTGAAGAAAAGTCTGTAAATCAGGTCTTCTATGATGCATGTAAGTGTTAATCGGGCAATCTGTTCGGATACATAATTGTCAGTTCGCCTCGGATCTTTCCCCAGTTCCTGATCGGCATCGTCCATTTCTTCGTGGCTTCAAATGTCGCCAAATAAAGAACCTTTAATAATGCTTGAGCACTTGAGAATACACTTAGCTGCCGATTTAATCGACGGTATGATGCATTAAGGCTCTCTGTGATGTTCGTGGTATAAGACGAGATGCGCTCCCACCCACAGAAAACTTGAATATCGGGGTTATGACGTCCCAATGATCATACCATCTGCGCATAGCTGCCGGGTAATGGGGACTCCTTTTCTGATCTACCTCTTCCAATCTTTTGAAGGCAATCTTTTCATCGGGAGCTGTGTATATGCTGCGAAGATCCTTTACGAAGAATTTCATGTCCTTATGCGTCACATACTTTAGGGTATCGCGTACCATGTGTACGATATAGCGCTGATGTTCCGTTTCCGGAAAGGCTGTTGCTTACTGCTTCTTTGAGACTGTTAAGCTCGTCAGAGCGAAGGATAAAAGTGTCTTGACCGCCGCGATTTTTTAGGCGGTTAAGAACACCAAGCCAATATTTTCTGCTCTCATTTTCCCCAATTTCAACGGTTAAGACTTCCTTTCGCCCCTGTCGTTCATCCCAACAACATAGGCCACCAGTCTGCTCGCCATGCTGTCCTGACGCACGGAGAAATGGATGGCATCAATGAAGACAATCGGATAAACACTGACAAGGGAACGGTTCTGCCATTCCTTAATGCGGGGCAGGATCTTATCTGTTACGTCGGATATGAAGTCCTCCGAGGCCATAGATGTCATTGAGCGTCTTAGAAATCTATCTGGTTGTCATCCCCTTTGCGTACATGGATATGATTTTCTGATCGATGTCGGAGATATCTTTTTGACGTTTTCTTACTACTTGTGGTTCAAAAGAGGACTGTCTATCTTGGGGACCGTCAATCCGAAATCTGCCATAGCTGCTGTTTAAGGTTTTGGGTTTGTATCTATTTCGGGCATTCTCACTAACGGAGCACTTCGATTTCTTATAGCCTAAATGACTGTCTATCTCCGTTTCCATCATTTCTTTGATGGTTCCACCCAGCAGATCTTTTAGGGCATCTTGGATGTCGGATGCACGCTCAATGTCGTACTCCTGAAAGAGCTGCTGAATGATTGCTCTTTTTCCGTCGGTCATTTTGACTTTATGAATGTCTTTTTGATTCTTTGCCATAATAAAAGGCCTCCTATGATTAAATTCTATCATAGAAGACCTGTTTCTTTTACATAGCTTCTTTCACACACTCATGGGAGTCACTCCCAAATATCTGTTGCAGATGACTACCCGCAGAAGCCACTGCATTCACAAGATAATTTTGGAAATGACATAATGTTTTGGCGTATAAAAAGTACTTAAAACTGTTAAGTGACTCGGGAGCCAAAGATTATATGTCTTTCATTCCACTAGATATGAGCTTAGACATATCCTTTAGAATTACAGATGTTTACACATCCAATCCAATTCGCCATTTTTGGGTAATTTCAGCATGGATTCCGGTGACACAATATGGATCATCGAAATACAAGACATTGGATTTTTTGTTGGTAGGACAGGATGCTGATGGGGAATATGTGTGTTATGTGAACTCAACTGACCTAAGGGAACAAGGAATTTTATTGCCAAGTGTATGGGGAATCAATGCCACAACATGGAACTTGCATGACAAGCATGCTTTAGAGATTTTTTTAGTGGATAATGCGAAGGCACTAGCCATCCAATTTACGCAAGATGGGATGATCGCTTGCAAAGAGTAACATTGACTTCATACTAAAGTTAAAATTTGACAGAAAAGAATCATTAGCCATCTCCCCCTATCCTGTGTTATAATTTTCTTATATTTGAAACGTAGGAGGGAAGGCCGTTGTTTGCAAAGACCTATGGTGCGACGACCCTCGGGATTGACGGACGGATTATCGACGTTGAGGTGGATGTGTCGCCCGGGCTGCCGGGCTTTGAGCTGGTGGGGCTTCCCGATACGTCGGTGAAGGAGTCAAAGGAGCGGGTACGCACTGCGATTCGCAACTCCGGCATCCAGCTGCGGCAGGAACGGGTGACGGTGAACCTTGCGCCCGCCGATGTGCGAAAGGACAGCTCCGGGCTTGATCTGCCGATTGCGGTTGGTCTGCTTGCATCCTACGGTATGGTTCCGGAGGCGGCGGTGCAGAGTGCACTCTTCTCTGCGGAACTCTCCCTCGATGGAAACTGCCGTCCGATCAGCGGCATTCTCCCGATGGCGATTACAGCGCGGGAGCATGGGCTGACGGAGTTCTACCTTGCACACTCCAATGCAGACGAGGCACTCCTCATTGATGGACTGAAGGTCTATGCGGTCGAGAATCTGGCGCAGCTTGTGCGTCATCTGACGGGAACGGAAACGCTGACTCCTGCCGTGCCGAAACCCATCAAAGACACAAAAGACAATGCCTTTACCGATGACTTTGCGGACGTACAGGGGCAGTATCAGGCGAAGCGTGCACTTGAGATTGCAGCGGCGGGAGGTCATAATGTCCTGATGGTCGGCGTACCCGGTTCGGGCAAGACGATGCTGGCACGCCGGATGCCTTCGATTCTGCCGGAGCTGACGAAGGAAGAAGCCATCGAGATCACGAAGATTTACAGCATCTCGGGGCTGCTCGGCAAGGACACGGGGCTTGTGACCACGCGTCCCTTCCGCAGTCCGCATCATGCGTTCTCGACGGTAGCAATGATCGGCGGCGGGAGCATCCCGCGTCCGGGCGAGGTGACACTCGCGCATCATGGTGTGCTCTTTCTCGATGAGCTGCCGGAGTTCAGCAAGAAGACGCTTGAGGTGCTGCGTGAGCCGATTGAGGATCGCCAGATTACCGTGTCGCGTGCGAACGCAACACTGACGTTTCCCTCTAGTATCATTTTGGTAGCCGCGATGAACGACGTAACATCGATAACGATACAATGTAATGATGAACGAGAGGCTGCTTGATCTCTTATGGATGTCTCTACGCTTGTGATATGGAGAGAAAATGAGTAATCTATTTATTATAGGAAATGGTTTCGATATAGATCATGGAATAGAAAGCTCTTACAGTAATTTTCGCGAATACCTTAGAAAAGAATACAATTTGATAGAGCATGGCATATATGTTATTCCAACATTTGATCGGGAACACACATGGGACTATAGGGAGATAGCTGATTTTTGGTTTAATGTTTTTGATGCTAATAATAATCTGGAATGGAGTAAGTTTGAGGATTCTTTATTTGGACAGAACTATGGTGATTGTTTTTCTGAAATGATCACAGATAGGGATGGGGAAGAGAACATTTTAAAGATGGCATGGAACAATGAGGAATTATCGCATTCAATAGTGGAGATTGTTCCTTTTATAAATCAATTCTTTACAGAGTGGATAAACCGAGTAAAAATTGATGTTGCAGAGTCTAAAGATACTTTTCTAGAGCTGATAAATCTCAACGACGATATCTTCTTTTCAACAAACTATACATGTACTTTGGAGAATGTGTACGATATAGGTGAAGTATGTCATATTCATGGAAAAATTGGAGAAGATTTAGTATTTGGTCATGGAGAAGATGCCTCTCTTTATGAAAAATACGAGCAAGAAAATATAGGCACGGAGCAATATCTTTCTGATATTGATAGGGCGCTTAGAAAAAACGTACAGATGGCATTGGAAACACATCATATTTTTTTTGAGATGCTTGGAAAAATTCCTATTGAAAAGATCTATTCTTATGGTTTTTCATATGGAAAAGCTGACCTGGTATATGTGCAGAAGATTGTGAAGGCTTTAAGCAGAAACACTATATGGCATTTAAACAGTTTTGATGATAGAAATGATCGTAACAGAGAATTTGAATCCATTATAAGATCGTGTGGGTTTAGAGGAGCATTCGGTAGATTTATATGTGAGTAAAAATCCAGACATTTGTTATGAGGGGGGGCTTTGTCTAATTGCTCTTATGGAAGTTGTGATTACAGACAAAGTCGAAAGAGAGAATACCCCTATATTTAGATTGTCACTGAATAAAATGAAGTCTGTCAGATTGTTGTCCTGCTAAGGAAAAACGAACGCAGACTTGTTCTCTGTGGAGGACTCATTGGCGTAGGCAAGGCGAAAAGATGCGTCAAGGAATGCATCGAGTTTATCAATGCTTTCCAGATTGCGGTCAGAATATTGGTATCAAGGTACAGTCAAAAAATAATAGGAAAATCAATATTTTTACTTCACAAAACGCAATATAAATGCCATAATTAGGACTTGAAAAACAGAGGTTTATAGAACACGAAGACGTATTTAAGCGAATGGTTTCTTGGAGGGGACAATGAACGTAATCAGTCTTTTCAGTGGGTGTGGAGGATTGGACTTAGGGTTTGAAAAAGCAGGATTTAATATTCCAGTTGCTAATGAATTTGATAGCACGATATGGGCGACGTTTGAAGCAAATCATCCCAAAACAACATTGATAAAGGGGGATATACGCGATATTAAAGAAAGTGACTTCCCGGATAGCGTAGACGGTATTATAGGGGGACCACCTTGCCAGTCTTGGTCTGAGGCAGGTGCTCTTCGTGGGATTGAAGATGATAGGGGACAGTTGTTCTTTGACTATATTAGGATCTTAAGAGATAAAAAGCCTAAATTTTTCTTAGCAGAGAATGTAAGCGGAATGTTGGCAAGCAGACATTCAGATGCTGTGAAAAATATTACTTCAATGTTTGAGGCATCTGGATATGATGTATCCATTACACTAGTCAATGCAAAAGACTATGGCGTCGCTCAAGAAAGAAAAAGAGTCTTCTTTCTTGGCTTTCGGAAAGATTTAAATGTAGATTTTACGTTTCCAGAAGGTTCTACAAGAGAAGACGAAAAGAAGTTGACGTTAAGAGATATTATTTGGGATTTGAAGGATTCCGCAGTAGCCGCTGGGGAGAAAAACTACAAGAATCCTGATGCAGTTAATAACAATGAGTATTTCACGGGAGCTTATTCCACGATCTTTATGAGTCGAAATCGCGTTAAAGATTGGGATGAACAGGGATACACTGTTCAGGCATCCGGGAGACAGTGCCAATTACATCCGCAAGCTCCCAAAATGGTCAAAGTAGCAAAAAATGACTGTAGGTTTGTCGAAGGAAAGGAAGATCTATATCGCAGAATGACCGTGCGAGAAGTAGCGAGAGTACAAGGATTTCCTGACGATTTTGTATTTATATATGATAAAATCGATACGGGGTACAAAATGATTGGGAATGCGGTACCGGTTAACCTTGCTTATGAGATAGCAATTTCAATAAAAAATGCACTGGAAAGAACAGTAAAATAGTCTTTTATATTGTAGCTAATGACTTTTTCTGTTTTATCAAATAAGTTATTTATAAATGCAATACCGTAAAGAAATGATGAGACATCATTCCTTTACGGTATTTTTATATGCAAAGAATTATATTTAGAAGACCATATAGAAATGCTAAGTTCATTTTACTCCCAAATTATTTCTAGAGGATAAACATTGTTTGCATTCAAGTCTTCTGTAGATGAAATTCCAAGTTTATTCAATGCAGATAATAATTTTTGATATGCATCTTTTCCAGTACAGAGGAGCGGCTGATCAAAACCTAAACAAGGACACAACTTATTCTCAGAAATTGACCAATTAACATAAACTGCGAGAGGTCTATTCCCATCATATTTTTGAGAATATGTTCTGTAATTTAGCGCCTTGCATGCAAAATAAATGTTGGGATTCTGATCTATGTATTCTGAAATAGGGATTAAAGAATCAAATACTTCTTGTACAGTATGGATGGGGGAATTTTCAAAAAGTATATAATTTGCAATTCCGCTGTCTTTAATAATATTACCGTTGACTATAGCATTGACTTTATCAGAAGACATGTTTGTTCCAGCATACACATCAAGTAGCTGCTCCCTGCTTAGGTTCATATTACCGCTTAATCTACCACTTGGAACTCTTAATAACTCAAATTTCCATCCTAAAGTAATCGAGCCAGCTTCTGTTTTTTTATAGTTTGATTTGTATATCAGAGGTCTAGAAGAAAATTCATTTTTTAGTGCGGTGGTGGCACTTGAAATGATTTCTGTCCATCTCACACCAAATAATTGTTCAGCACGTTGGCTATTGGTTTTATTTTCCAAGAAGTCAGCATTACTTTGTTTAAAAGAAATTTTGAACTCTTCTCTATGATGTTTATCTGTCTCAGTAGAAACGTAAATATCTGTTTTTGGTTCCCCACTTCTACAAGTTGGTTTATCAGATTCTAATATCGTAAAAACTTGACCGTTGTATGTGAATTGTAAACCACTCCTTAGGAGATTTAATATGTGGCGTTCAGAGTTACCAAAATTTTTTGACATGACGGATTCTCCTCTTCATTGACCATTAAAATATATACGATATACGTCATCATCTAGCAATATCGGTTCTTCTCCCTCCTTTGTTCTATCTCAAGACCAAAGCATACTTTGTTATAGTCGAGTAAGGGGATGCTCAGAAATTATGATTGAGGGCAAGTACTTTGTAAAAGCAACTAAGAATTATGGATCTTCTGCATTATACACATCATTCAAAAATCCATACCTACCTTTTTCTTTGTTTCTAGAGAATTGAATAATATGGACAGCATTTTCCTCACTGTCAGTGGGGATGAAGGGCATATGTTTTGTTTGCTCAACAATGATGACCTGTCGTTCGTGGGCATTAAAGATCAGATAGTTTATGAAATTCTGTTTTATGGTATCGTTTTGTTCTTTATGTTCCGCTTCAGAGAGCTGCGTCAAGGAGGAATCGGCTGCATAGAAGCCGGGAGCACTCCTTCCAAGATCAATGAGGTATGAACTCATCGCCATTGTTGTGATTGTGTTCAGTAGTCCGCAGAAGCCTCCACCCATTGAGACGGATTTTTTAAGCCCATCAATCTCAATGTCGAAGTCCTCCATATTAAGTCTTGCTGAACTCGCTCCTCCAATATGGGAGGCTTTCAAAATCTGCCGAAGTTTCTTTTCAAAGCCTTTGATGAGATCGTAGTCATAATCCTCGAACACATTATACTTCGAGGGGCGCGATACTTCTTCTGTTTCCTTGTTGAACAACTCACTGCTGTACTGTATTTCGTCTTGACGGACAAAATCGAGCTCTCCTGAAAGCCGTATCAGTTTTAGATGTTGTTCAAGTTTTTCTTCAAAAGAACTTAATTGAGGCTGTAATTGCTTAGTAATCAGGGTATCAATAGCATCTTTCTTTTCTTCTAATGCCCTGATTGTGGTAATGATCGTTTTTTGTTGATGATTGACGTCCTGCTGAGCAATATTCAGTTCGGATAGATGATGTTTAATTTTTTCAAGCTCAGCTGCAGATGCTTCAATAAAAGATGTGCTCTGTACACGTTCTGCATATTCACCGCAGATAGGGCACTTAACTTTTTTTCGGATAGGTGAGATACTCGCTGCGCCATCAACAATAAACTCGATTCGCCTGATATCAGCTTGATACTGTTGGTGTAGGACAGAAAGATTATGTTCTACAGTTTTTGATTCGGAGAGTTTACCATTCCATGCATAGATTTCCGACATAATCTGCTGACTTTCTTTTGCAGCAGCATCCATCCGTGTCTGCAGGTCAGAAATCTCTTTTCGAATACGCTCGACGCTCGTACGAGGATCTGTGATATTTGAGGATGAGAGAGCAACTTCTAGTTTTTCTCGTCTGGCAGTGAGTTCCTTTACTTTTTCTTGGATGTATCCAATCACGGCCTTCTTTTTTGCTTCACTGATTTTAGGATCTTCTGTTGCAATAAGGACATTGGCATCTTTCCCGGTTAATAATAAGTATAATAGTACGGATGCTGATGCCGTGTGACCCAGGCTATTGGACGCCAGTAGCGCAGAGCTTCTCTTGCAACATCTCCGTAAATCAGCGTAATTCTACGACATGGGTTTATTTTCTGGTCCGTTTAATGGGGCGCAGTCCATATCATCTAAGTCGCTTAGTATCCATAAAAGCTCGAATAGATCACGATTTACATTTGAGTTTATAAATTCTGTCAGCTCGTGTGAGAGTTTTCTTGATTGAAAAATATTGTTAATTTTCTCGTTACATACTCGTTACATATTGGAATAAGGTCAGGACAACAGGGAGCAGTTGCCAAACATTTTTGAATAAACCGAATGCGGAAAATGGAAGGTTATAACTCAATGCAGCAAGTCCCCAGTGAAAGTATAAAGTTGAAAGCCATTGTGTACCACCTTTAGACAAACTCAAAGTGATATAGGCTCTTGAAAAATATAAAACATCTACATAATACATATTGAATAAGGAGGTGTTTCTTCGTTCTGGAGCATAATTGTATTGAACTAAAGAAGGAATCTTAGCTAATGTTATATCTTCAAGGGGGAGTTACTTCCACTCGCGTATCATTTCATTAAAAGGTTTTCCATATATTAGTGAACAAGTATTAATAGAGGATGCTTTATACGGGCTGTTTATAAATAACGAGCTTGAATACTCGCTGTTTATTGCATTTGAAAAGACTGTATGTGTAAAGACTCCACCCATGGTTATAAAACCCATACGAAAGTAACTGATATGGGCAAAAGAATTATTTAGATCATCCAATAAAGGAAATAATGACTCTGTAAATCGATAAAGTGTTTCTATATCTAACTCATCGGGAATAGTAACCTTTTTTATATTAGGGAAATCAAGAAATACAATTGGATAGTCTGAATTTTGTCGAAAACCTATATTTTCTAGTTGCATATCAGGATGTATTATGCCATGCAACATTGTTTTTGCTACAAATACACCAAGTGTGTGAAAAACTATATTTTCTTTATTCATGGAAGAGGTTCTCCAATCATTAAAAATTGTACGATATTAAAAATTGTACGATACATATATCTTCAAATGCAATAACTTTAAAAACACTTGTACATCGACACGACTTTGCATGTATAATATTTTGTATGAAGCTTATAGATTTCCAATTGTTTTTAGAAGTTTTTCCTATAATATTTATTTTATTAATAGAAGCTGATACCTGTATTTGACGTTCAGCATTCGTACTATATATTGATTGAAAGCTGAATTCAGTTGTTTTTTTATAATAATAGGGCGGACATTCTTTATTTTCTTAATCAATACCGAACATATTGGGTGATTTATCCAAGTCGATTAGGTTACCATTTTTTTTCAGTAACTCTATGAGTGAGGGAGTGAGTAAACTACTAGTATAGAACGGAGAAAATGATGGCTCTTCGGAGATTTGTCTCTGAGGAGCATTTCTTTTTGTTGAGGATCTTTTTTTGGGGAATATTGGTAAACAGGGAAGAAAACATTTTTTTGAAGGACGTTGTATTGTGGAAACCATCAGAGGAAGATTTGCGAAATGTTTCTCTCAATACATTTTCCTTGACTTTGATAGGATCTTCGACTTTTGCCGAATCAATCTGAATTGCCATAGTTATGCCACTCCCAACAGTCCCTCTGTAATCGTTACGTTTAGGATACCACGATTGATATGTTTCCGCTCCCAGCTCGTTTTTCTCGGCACGGTTCATGATAACGTAGTGCCACACGCCGAGGAGGAATGGCTCAATGTAGATTTTGTCCGTGCTGTCAATATCCTTCTTTGAGATCGGGCTTCCGTCCGGCAAAATATAGAATTCATCTGTTGATTTTATGGTGCCGTCATCCTTAATCATGCCGAGGAGACAACGCACCAATTGCTCTCCGTTTTTGGGAATACCGATGCATTCTGAAACAAAATTGGACATCATATAGAGAGCCTTGGAACGCTCGCTCCGTACGTCTCGGTCAAATTTCATGCGGGAATCGTTGCCGGCGAAACCCGTAAAGGAAGCTAAGGCGTTCTGACACACCTTGAACTGGCTGGCGTATGTTTTGATGCTGCCTCCGGCATCGGCAGGAAATTCACCAAGCCTATATATTGACAACAGCCTCCTGAACACTTCCCGTTCAGGAAGGCTTTCTTTTTGTCCATTCGTATGATCGGTCGATGTGGTGGTGCGTTCCGTCACCCGCAAAATCTGAGTAAGGAATGTGCCGCCGCATAAATATGGAATCATGTTTTTCCTGCCTTGTCGCTGCGTGTCAGAAATTAACTCAATTAACTGGATTAACACTTGTAGGGGATTGCAATTAACCCAATTAACAATAATCTGAAGTCAAGAACTACAGTTAAGAAGCAATCATTTTGTTTCATAACAAACCGTACTTAATCATTATATCACAGATTTACATTTTGCCCACACAGTGAGTGAAATTTCTGTGAGATTCGCCACCTCAATGCTCACCCTTTCCGGAGAGGGTGCCCAGAGCGGAGAGGCGGCAAAATATTAGTCAACGCCAACCTACTGGGGTGGTTGGTCATCAGGAAATGAGGATTCGTTCATGATGGCCAACAAAATATATATGGTGGACTTGTCCTCATTCAGAGGAGTACAAGTCCAATGGCAAATCAGAGTAAAACCGAGGATCTTTTCGTTATTATGGAGCCGGGCTTCGAGTCGCTTTGCGGCTTCGACCCTGCCAATGTTGTAATGTACAAGCCGTACTATGCCAAAGGAACAAGGGCAAAGGCGTATAGGTGCTACAAAACGCAGGGACCTGTCGGCTCCAATCGGGAGTATTGGAACGGAGTGCGTCGGGAAATGCAGCAGGAGGCGCGTGAGAGCCGCTGCATGGTCAGAAGCCCCAAAACGGGGCGGCTCATCCGTTGCGAAAAGAGCTGCGACCAATGCCCAGGATTCTTGAACGGCGATATCATCAAGGAGAAAAACCGCTCGGCTTCTACGGAATACATTGCGGAAAAAAAACTTGAAGCCCATCGTGGCGAGTTCAGTGATTCCTGTGGAAAGAGGTCGATTGACAGCCCCTTGGCAACAAGGATGGAGGATGAAGTGCTGGACAGGATTTTGCTGGACGCATTAATTGAAAAGGCGGCTACGCTCAGTCCCAAGCACGGTGAGATTTTCAAGCTGCTCCTTGACGACAATACCAAGCAGGCAATTGCCGACAAGTTGGGTATGAAGCAGCGGACGGTATCGGACAAAATCAAGGCGATCCGCACCTTGATTGCACCGGATATGAGGTAAATAGAATAAAGAGGGGGCATCCTATCGCTTTGCACTAGTCAACAAAAACTGGACACAAAAATTTAAAAATTATCCACGGAATCTTGAATATCATACAGCTCCATCGAA
>PPYE01777299.1_pt1 | contig 19181 bp, 19 predicted proteins | sample 1559881 | NCBI WGS metagenome assembly PPYE01 (sample SAMN08240022, study PRJNA423297) | Human gut metagenome, whole genome shotgun sequencing project. | reverse complement strand
AAAAATCAATTAAAACTCGATGTAACAATATTTTAAAAAAATCAACAAGTCAACCAAAATTTAATTTTGGCGGACACCCGTAAAAAGGATTTAAATTTAAAAAAAAGTTAAAATTTAGCTATTTGTTAATAGCTATTAATTTTTTAGCAGCTTTCATATCATTGCTGTAGATATGGCCGCTGGTGGAGTGGTAATGGATTCCTCCGAAGTTTACTTTTTCGCCTAATAACTCTTTATTAAGCTCTTCTTTCATTTTAATTCCGATATATGCTATAAAAAACATATTTGAATAGAAAGCTCCAAAGATGTCGTTGGACCTGAATAAGCAGTGGATTGTTAATTCATTGTTACGGACAATACATTGCAGGAACTGTAAACATGGAATGTCTTCACGGTCCTGATCCAATTTCGGGTCATATGTAACAGCTACTGCACGGTTACTTCCAATTGCATGCAGCATTCTTTTTTTCATCACTTCAAACTGGTCAACATCAAAATGAGCCAATATTCGGTTTGGATAAGTGTATACAAAACCCTGATCGTCACTGTTTTCAAATGACTTAACATATTCATAGAGTGCATCACTTTTAATAGGACAGCCTTCAATATCGTACTTTCCTGATTTGATTTCGTTTAGCATCATATCAGTAGTCATATGCTGGTATTTTGCCACAAATTTCAAGTTTAACGGATCATCAATTACGTAAAAATTACCTAAACTTTCTTTTAAATGGTGGTTGCTGTCTTTATATGTTTCCTTTCCCTGGTTTAAGATTTTTTTAACAAAATCCAAATAACATTGATTGATAGATAGCATAATAAAATAATTCCTTATAATTAGTTATTTTAATTTTAGTTTCTTTTATGATATAAATTTAAATATTTTTGTTTATAAATAAATTTATAATTAGATTTATTAAAATATGCTTAATTGAAATATAGTTTACATCGCTATTTTATTTATGATGGTACTTATGTAATTATATGATAATTTTTGTATATTGCCTTTATTTTCGAAATAAATGTTATATGTGTATTTATATTAGTAAATCTAATGTATTATTGTATAAAATTATATTCCACATATATTTATACGATATTATAAAATTAAATTTTGGAGGAACAAAAAGTGGTCAAATGTGTTAATGAGTCAATTGTACTTTTTTCAGTATTTTTGTTATTATTAATGATTGTTCCATCTGCTTTTGCTAGTGATGCTGTTGATAACCAGACAGTCATTAGCAGTGATGAACAGATTGAAATTTCTGTTGTTGATGACGGTGGAGTTATTTACAGTCATGGTGAAGATACTAATGTTCTTACAGGTTCTAATGATATATATTTCAATGCATCTGCTGAAAGTGACGGGAGAGGAACACAATCCAGTCCATACAAGTACCTGCAGTATAACAGATTAACTTCAGGCTGTACTGCCCATTTCGCAGACGGTACTTATGAGCTGGATTCTAAAAAAGGAATATATTCTTCCATGACTTTCATGGGTCAGAGTGCTCAAAATACTATCATTAAGTTTAATGGTATTGCTTTTAATGTTGGAGATGGCTATACTTTAACTTTAAAAGATTTAACATTGGATCATGCAACTGTTAAGAATTTGGGTACTGTTAGTGCAACTAATGTAATATTTAAAAACGGTGTAGCTGTTGATGATACTTCTTACGGATATGATAATGCATACGGAGGAGCTATCTACAATTATGTCAGTACTGATTATTACGGTTATGTGACTAATGTGCCTAAAAATACATTGTATAATTGTACATTTCTAAATAACAGTGCGATGTATGGGGGAGCCATTTATCTGCCTTACGGGGAATTATCTCTTTCAAATTGTAAGTTTATTAATAACTCTGCACATTGGTTTGGCGGAGCTATAGCTTCTGATAAGGATTCTAAAATTTCTGTTGTCGGCACTGTTTTTGAAAACTGCCGTTCTGTAGATGATGCAGGAGGAGCTATTTATGCATTTTCTACTGATTTGGAAGTTAGAGACAGTACTTTTAATAATTGTTCTGCAAACTTTGCAGGAGCTATCTGTAGTTTAAATTCTGAAATTTTAATTTCTTATTCTAATTTTACAAATAATCTTGCAAGATATGAAGGTGGAGCAGTATATAAAATGTATGGTTCAGGAACTGTTATAAAGTCCAACTTTACTAAAAATGCTGCTTTAAACGGAGGCGCATTATTTAGCGATAACTGTACTTCTTTTGAAATTAAAAACTCTGAATTTGCATCAAATGCAGCAACAGGATTTGGAGGAGCAATATTTTCCAATGCAAATCCTAAACTTACAGTTGATGGAGTTACATTTACTGACAATAAAGCCAGTTACAATGTCAACATATTAAATCAGTCTAATTTCAGTCCTATTGTATCAAGCACCAATAATTACTCATTATTTGTTTACAAATCATTATTTAACGGTACATTACCTGCAAGATATAATTTAGCTGAAAATGGTTTTGTAACTGATGTTAAAAACCAGCAGGATTCAGGTAACTGCTGGGCATTTGCAGCACTTGCTTCACTTGAAACCTGTGTTTTAAAAGCAAGCAATAAAACATTTAATTTTTCTGTGGAAAACATGAAAAATTTAATTGAAATGTATTCTGCCTACGGCTGGAAAAGGGAAACTAACGAGGGCGGATATAACGGAATGCCGATGGGTTATTTGGCTAGCTGGTTAGGTCCGGTTAATGCTACTGTGGATCCATTTGATGATAAGGGAACTTTATCCCCGCTTTTAGACAGTGAAATGCATATTCAAAACATTTATGTTTTGCCTGCACGTACAAGTTACACTGATAATGATGCTATAAAAGAAGCTATTTTAAAATACGGCGGATTATATGCTTCATATTATCACTCAGCAGGTTATCTCAACTCTAAAACTAATGCTTATTATGATCCATACACAGGTAATGGAAACCATGCAATTACTGTAGTTGGCTGGGATGACAATTATTCAAAAAATAATTTCTATACTGCTCCTGCAGGTGATGGTGCATTTATAGTTAAAAACAGCTGGGGAAGTTCCTGGGGAGATAATGGTTACTTCTACATTTCTTACTATGATAGAGTTTTATTTGCTGTAAATAAAGATAATCAGGCATTTACCTACATTTTAAATGATACTGTAAGATACACCAAAAACTATCAGTACGATGTTGCAGGAATGACTGATTACTTAATAACCGGTAAAAAAACTGTATGGTATAAGAATATTTATAATGCAACCGGCAATGAGGCAATTGCTGCTGTATCAACATTCTTCAATACAACTGTTGATTATGAAATTTCTATTTATGTAAATGATGTATTGCAGCTTACCCAAAACGGCAGACATGAAGGAAGCGGGTATTATACCATTCCATTAAAAGAATATGTTCCTGTAGCTGTTGGGGATATCTTCAAAATTGTTGTAAAACTTGCAAATCCTCAAAATGGATATGCTGCTGTTCCTATTTCAGAACAACTTTCAACAACCAGATGTTATTATGCTCCAGGTGTATCATACTTCAGTAATGACGGTAAAAAATGGACAGATTTATATGATTACTCAGCTTCAGCTTATAGCCACACATATAATTCTCAGGTAGCCTGTCTTAAAGCATTTACTGTTGCTGATATGCAGAATACAACAGTTACTTTAAATAATATCACTCCTAAAGTTCAGGAATTCAGTGAAATTATAGCTACTGTAACTGACGCCAAGGGCAAAATGGCTAAAATCGGTGAAGTTATTTTCAGCATTAACGGAACTAATTACACAGCTGGTGTAGTTGACGGTGTTGCAAAGATTAATGTATACTTTGATGAAGTTGGAGATTATGTAATTTCAGCTAACTATAAAAATAACGGATTGTATAACGGATCTTTCGTTCAAAAAACCGTCAGTGTTACCAAAACTGATGTTAATTTAACTGCTTATATTGGCGATATTGTTTATGGTGAAAACCCTATTGTCAGTATTAATGTAACTTCAGTAGCTGGTGTTAATGTAACAGGTGATGTTGTTTTAACAATCAGCGGCAAAAAATATATTGTTAATGTTGTCAACGGTTTGGCTGTCTTTACAGTACCTGAAATGTTAAATGCTGGAGAATATCAGGCTGGTGTATCTTATTTAGGTAGTGAAAAATATAACTTGGCTAACAGCACTGCTGATTTTACAGTAGCTAAAAAAGAAATCATTATGAATGTAACTATAGATAAAGATTACAGAGACATAACAGTAAATGTTAACTTGTCTGAAAAACTTGATGGAAATTTAACAGTTCTTGTAAATAATGCTCCTTACACATTATCTTACACTAATGGAACAGGTTCATTAATATTAAAAAACTTAACTTATGGAAATTATACAATCAGTGCAGTTTTCACAAAAGATAACTACCGGACAGTTAATGTATCTGAAAATGTTGAAATAAATTCCATCAAAACAGTTTTAGAAGCGGAAAATGTTGTAATGTATTATAAAGACGGTACAAGATTTGCAGTTGTTCTGAAAGATATTGGCGGCAATCCGTTAGCTAATATGGATGTAATCATTTCAATAAACGGCAGAGACTATATTAGACAAAGCGATGAAAATGGTACTGCTTCCATAGCTATTAATTTAGACAGTAAAAATTATACTGTTGTTACCACATTTGGTGGAACTTCCAAATACTTCGGAACCAGTATAAATAACACAGTATCTATTTTGTCAACAATAATCAGTAAGGATATAGTTAAATACTACAGAAACGGCACACAATTTTACGCAACTGTTCTGGACTTCAACGGAAATCCGTTAGCCAATACAACTGTTACCTTTAATATAAATGGTGTATTCTACAACAGAACGACTGATGAAAATGGTACTGCTAAATTAAACATCCAGTTAAGGCCGGGAAACTATATTATCACAGTATTTAATTTAGTTACTGGTGAACAGGCAGGCAATAATGTCACAGTATTGTCTAAAATTGTTGAAAATTATGACCTGGTTAAATACTATAAAAATGCTTCAAAATTCTCAGTTAAAATCTTGGACAGTCAGGGATATCCTGTTGAAGGTACTGTTGTAACTTTTAATATTAATGGTGTATTTTACTACAGAGAAACTGATGCAAATGGTATAGCTAGTTTAGCTATTAATTTAAGACCTGGAAAATATGTAATTACTACTATGTATGGTCAGTATGACATAGGAAACAATGTTACTGTTCTTCCGACATTACAAACTAGTGATTTAAAAATGAAGTATCTCGATGGTTCTGCATTCCATGCAAGAGTTGTAGACGGTCAGGGAAATCCATTAGCTAATCAGATTGTTACATTTAATGTAAATGGTGTGTTCTATAATAAAGTTACAAATGATGAGGGTATTGCATCCTTAAACATTAGGCTAATGAAAGGGGAATACATCATTACTTCAATATACAATGGATTTGAAACCGGAAATACAATTAAAATTCAATAAGGTTTTTTTAAATAAAACCTTTTTTCTTTTTTTGTTATATAATTTATTTTAATAATATTTGCAATAGGAATTATCTTATTTTCAACAGTTGCTTTAAAATATTTGCAATGTCTTTAATTAAATAAGCTAATTTTTTAATAACTTATCATTTAATTAGCTGATTTTCCAATTTAATTAATAAAAATACATCAGCAAAAAATAAAAAAAGTTAGAGTTCCTACATTATGAACTCTAAAACCATATAAATGAATAAAAGTGCAAATAAAATCCACATTGCTTTGGATATTTCTTTTGCTTTACCGAATAAGACTTTAACGATAACAAATGCAAATACACCTGCAATAATACCTGTTGTAATACTTTGGGTAAGTGGAGTTACAATAATGGCAGCAAGTGCAGGAATCAGATCAGAAAGATTACCTGTATCAAGGTTTTTGTACAGTCCGCACATTAAGATACCTACAACAACAAGTGCAGGAGCTACTGCAAAGGTTGGGATGATTGTAAATATCGGTGCAAACGGAATTGCAAGCAGGAATAAAATACCGACTACAATAGCTGTAAGACCTGTTCTTCCTCCTTCCATAATACCTGTGGAACTTTCAATGTATGTAACTACAGGTGAAGTACCTAAAACGGACCCTATAATAGGTCCGAGTGCATCTACACTTAAAACCTTTTTAAGTCTTGGCAGTTTGCCGTTTTCATCATATCCGTCAACTTTTGTTGTAAGTGCAGTTAAGGTTCCCATTGTATCAAATAAAGAGATTACCAGAAATGTGACGGCAATGATTATAAAGTCAATAAATGCTCTTACTCCGGTAAATACTCCGCTAGCTTCTCCGAATTTAAATGCAACATTACCAAGTGATCCGCCCAGATTGCTGTTGATTATAGCTGTTGGTATTAATGACTGGTCAGGTAAAACAGGACATCCTGCCAGTTCTAAAACAACTCCGATAATGTATGTTGCAATAATTCCGATTAGAATATTTCCTTTTACATTTTTCTTCATTAAAACCATTATGATGACAAAACAGATTAATGCCAAAAGGTTTCCGAGAGTAAAAATAGTTGAAGCGCTTCCAAGTCCTATTAGCTGTGTGGCCCAGTTTGCATCTCCGATATTTATTGCCTGTGAAGAGTATGACAGGATTCCGAGGTTGCTTAAACCTAATGCAAGGATAAATAAACCTATACCTATTGATATACCGAATCTTAAAGAGTCAGGAATTGAATAGAATAATTTTTCACGTAGGGAAGTAAGTGAGATAACCAAAAAGATTATACCTGAGACAAAGATAGCTAAAAGTGCATATTCCCAGCTGTATCCCATAGTAAGTACTACGGTATATGTGAAAAATGCGTTAAGACCCATTCCTGCAGCCAGTGCATATGGGTAGTTTGCTATGTATCCCATTAATATTGTAGCTATTGCAGCTGAAAGTGCAGTTGCAATAAATACTCCTTGTATGTCCATTCCAGTTTCACTTAACATTGCAGGGTTTACAATTAATATGTAAGCCATAGCCAGAAAAATTGTAATACCTGCAATGATTTCAGTTTTCACGTCTGTATTATTTTCTTTAAATTTAAAAAAAGCATCTAACTTAGACATATTATTATCTTTTTTAAATAATGCTTTATAAGTTTTTATATTTAAGTTCAGTTTCTTTCGGTTTTTTTAGGCTGTATATTCAAATTGTAATTTATTTTTAGCATTTATATTCATTTTTAATTTGCTTATTTAAAATTTGTTTCATTTTATAATTTCTTCAAAGTATTCTTCGGGTTTTGTCAAAGTATTACTGGCTTTTTTTGAACAGCTTCGTGAATTGTACAACTGTGTTAAAATTAATAGAATATATTGTGTTAATATAGCGATATTCTTGTAATATTCTAATTATTATATAGTTGTCTGCAAAAATAGTATTGTTTTGTTTAATTTTACATTTTTTAGATAAAGCTTAAATTTGTTTATCATATCAGCAATTTTCAAATGAATTTTTAGTTGTTTTCATATAAATAATATCTAAAACATGGACAATTTATCATATCTTATAAGACAATATTACCACAAAGTATATATTACATGCTAATATAAAATATAAAGCAAGGTGCAGATTATTAAAAATTAGGTCTTATTTTTAAAAAGCAACTTTAGAGAAAATGTGGTAACTGTGAATAGCAATGATGAATTATTGAAAAAATGTAGCTATGTTGCAATTTCTAGCTACAGGCGAAAAGTACTGGAAACCTTAAAAAACGATGTCAAAATACCAACAAAAATCAGTGAAGAATCAGGAGTAGGAATAAAGTATGTCAGCAATGTACTGACAGATTTAAAAGAACACAACCTAATAGTCTGCATTAATGAAGACGCCCACAAAGGCCGTCTGTATCGTCTGACTGATGAGGGTAAAAATGTTGTCAGCATGATTGGAGAAATGGGATGGTAAACTCCTTTTTTTAAACAGATGTAAACCCGTCTCCGCTCATTATCCATTTTTTACCTCTGGAATCTTCAACCAGTGCAGATTCCATATCCCCCATATAATTGTATTCAACAATTTGGTAATCACCAATCTTTTTTTTGTATTCTCCGCTTTGAAGAATTTCATCTAGGCTGCGGGTTTTTTCGATTTTCAGGATAACCGCATGATGAACAGCTGAAGTATTTTTATAATGGCTGTTTCCGTCATATTGGATTTTAATATCATACTCACCGGCAGGAACATTATTGATTTTCAGGACAGCTATTCCGTTTTCATCAGTTGTAAGGTTAAATGAATTTGATTCAAATGAAATGGAAATGTTCTGATTAGCTATCGGATTTCCTTTGGAGTCACATAACTCTACACTGTATGCATCACCGTCTTTAAGAGTGTCTGGTGATTTTACACTTAAGCTAGTGCTTTCATGAGTATCTATGCAAATAACTGATATAAATACAATCCCTAAGATAATTGCAACAGCTGCTAATATTTTTACCAGGTTTTTTCATTCATGCTTGTTATTTTTATACTTTTTAATAACAATATTTAAATACTAATTAAACACAATATTACAACATAGACCTGATTATAATAATCCTGCCTGAAAATCTTTGCTGTTGTGTAGAATGAATATTGAACAGTATTCTTAAAAGATTAATATTACTTTATGGATTTATAAAACAACAAATTATATTTAATGATTGTTATAAAAATATGAATAAGTAATTAAAGGAGAATTTTTATTTGCTTAAGTTTCAGCTATTCTTCTTGTTTTAGAATATAAAATTATGGTGTTTTTAAAAGAGATGTGAGGCAATACTGATGGTGTTTTATTTTTAAAATGGTTATTTTTTTTAAATAATAATGAAATCCGGAGAGAATGTGGGATGGTTAATAATAAATTTATATTTTGTTTAATGGGAGAAGGTAATTATGTTTCGTCAGAATCAGGATATGATTAGAAGCAATTATATTTGTAAAAGCTATGATAAATCAGATAAATGTGAATTTGAAAAACAGGAAATAAATAAAGAAGCAAAAACCAGGTTTGCTGTTTACTGTTTTAAAAAACTTATCATTAGCCAGCAGCTCCTGTCTGGTTTTATCATCCAAATCATCAATACTTTTGTAGTCTTTTTTCAAGTACTTGCCGTTTTTGCTGGCTATTTTTTCAGGTTCTGTTTTAATATATTTAGTGAATGTTTCAATAACTGGCTTTTTATTTGTTTTTATTTTCTTTTCTGGCTGTGGTGTTTTTTTAACTTCCTTAGTTTCAGCAGTTTTTATACAGCCGCACATCGGGCATTTGCTGCCATTTAGTATCATTGATCCGCATTCACTACAAAAATCCATAATATATATTTTTTATTAACATTTAAAAATAGCTTTCCTAAGAGTGTCTGAAAAGTATTTCTGTTTTATACATATTTTAAATACTAGTTTAATTAAAAATTATAAATGAGGTGTTTTATTGAATCAAGATGAATATATAGGAAATATTGTTAAAAATGGAGTTATAGCATTAATTATAGGATTTATTATAACTGGCATTTTATATTCTGTAATGTATTCAATAAACGGAATTGAAATGTATGCCGGTTTTATAATTTTAGGAGCACTCTACGGTTTCCTGTTTATAAAATTGGACATTTTTGAAAATGAACTGGATTTAATCATAACAAATGCTGTTTTTGCATTCTTTGGTTCATATGTAAGCATACATTTAATATTTACAAGTGCATTGAAAATAGCTATGAATTCTTCACTGCTGACTTATCAGTTTATAGGAATCTGTATTATTGCAGCTGTTGTTGTTAACTACATCCGTGACACTTATCTGGAAATTAATCCTTTAGGGTCAATTAACCTGAATTTGGGAAAGAAGATAACTCTAAAAAAGACATTTCCCTAAAAGAAGAAGTTAAAGAAGATAACTCTAAAAAAGACATTTCCCTAAAAAAAGAAGTTAAAGAAGATAACTCTAAAAAAGAAGATAACCTTAAAAGCTGTTCTAATTGCGGAACTAAAGTAAGCGAAGATTCCAAATTCTGTCCTGAATGCGGAAATAAAATCAGATGAATAAACTATGAAATATTGTCCAAAATGCGGCAGCGAAATAAAAAACAATATGAAGTTTTGCCAAAAATGCGGAGCCAAACTTCCTGCTGACCACATAAATTTAAACAATGAATACTGCAAGCATTGCGGTTCAGCAATTCCCAAGGGAGCCACCCGATGCCCAAAATGCGACAGATATTTAGATGAAGCTGCAAATGACAGCCATAGTGTTGCTACTGTAATAGGATATATCTTTTCTTTTTTAGTTCCTTTAGCAGCTGTTGTTGCAGGCATTTACTTATTAACTCAGAAAAATGAAAACGTCCATAAACACGGAGCATGCATTATTATCATAGCTGTTGGAGTCATGTGTATCACATATTTATACTATATTAAATTTTTATAAAATTATTACTATTTTTTAACTTTTTTTAAATCATTATATACACAAGTTTATATATTATATTTTATAAATTAATAATTATCAGGAAAAAAACTATTTTTAAATCAAAAGAAACATGAATTTTTTATAAATTTGTAAATAAAAAACTTGATATTATAAAAGGAATGTTTAATAAAATGAAAAAATTCAATAATAAAAGCAGGTACTTTACTGATGAATTAAATAAACTTGGAGAATGGATGAAATGGTTTTTATTAACCGTTATAACTTTAATTATCATCTCTCAAGTTTCTCACATATTTTTAACATATGGTGGATAAAATAATGTCTAAAAAAATAATTTATGATGAGTCTCTTGATTCTGAAATACAATTTAAGAAATTTGTAGCTACACAGGCACCTGAAAATCATGAAATATCTGATGAAGATGTGGAACAAATGGAAATGGCTAACCTTATTGATTTGGAAATACAAGATCATGAAAATTTTATGAATCAAGTGAGGGATAGCTATTGTGAATATGATTCCTATGATGATTATCTAATAGAAGAACAATATATGGATAAAATTGAAGAACCTTTTGATTTAGAACAGGAATATGATAAATGGGATGATTATTCAGATTGTATTGATTCTGATTTAGAATATAAAGAGTATCAACAAGAACAGTTCAGAAAAGAAGATTCTATTGAAGGTCCTATGAGCTGTTTTGAACATGGCTATTATATGGATGAGTCCAGCAATTCCAATCATGAAGAGCCTCCATTTATAGGGGAATATGACTTTGATGAACCAAAAATGGAATTGGAGTATGAAAAAAACAGCTATTTGGTTGAAAATGAAGTAACTCCTGAAGATATAATGTCTGAAAGAATTGAAGAACATAAAAAAGAAGAAAAAGAATATATGGATATGTTAACTTTACAGCAGGAAGATTTTAATCCATTTGAATATTATCCTGATCCTGATGCCGGATGTAATGATATTTCAATTGATGCCCAATATTTTGAGTATAAACAGGCAGAACTTAAAAAGGAAAACTCTATTGAATGTCCAATGAGCTGTTTTGAACATGGCTATTATATGGATGGACCTAGTGATTCTGATTATGAAGATCTTTCGTTTATGGAAGAATATGACTTTGAAGATAATTTAACTTTTGAAATGAAAGAAGAAATTTATGGGCCTGATTTTGAATCAGAGTTACAAGAAGACAAAGAAAAAGAATTCAAAAAAAAACTAGCTGAATATAATGCAAAAAATCCAATTAAAAAATGATAAAACATGTCTTATGATAATATAATAGCTGAAATCAAATCCAATTTAACCGGAAATAAAGATAATGACAAAGATTATATAATTAATCAGTTTAAGGTTTTCAACTCAAAGGAAATCCATTTGGAACTTGGCAGATTGTTTTGGGATTTGATGAGTGATGAAGAACAAAAAGAGTATAAAAAAGTTGTTATTCAGGATATACCTGTTGACGAATTCATAAAATCAGTTTACAGTTATCTGAATTATGGGGATTTTGAAACAGCCCTAAAAGAGCTTGAAGATTACATGGAAATTATACCATTTAAATTTAGGGAAAATCCTCAATTTGATTATTTTTACTTTAATAATCCTTTGGAAGAGGAGTTATTCAGAAAATATTTTAAAACACCAAAAGAGCTGAAAATAATTCCGTTTGGTGAGGAATATCCGAGAGTCTTTTACCTGTATGGTGTTGTGCTTATGAATTTATCTGAATTTGACAGGGCTGAAAGTGCACTTAAAAAAGCTCTATCTTATAATCCTGTTTCTGGTGAGATTTTATCTACATTATCTGCATTATATGACGGAAATTATGATTTGAATAATTTGAAGAAAACAGCAGTTGAAATTTTAAAGTTCAGCTATGATCCAAGAGAAATAGCTAAAGCGTATAGGGATTTGGGATACTGCTACTATGAAAATAAGAAGTGTAACATATCAAAGGCATTATATGAACAAAGTTTAAACTATGAAAATCATCCGAGGGCACAAATAGAACTGCAATTAATAAACAGCAATCTGCATATTGATGAAACAGATATTAAAAAAGTTTTAAATGATGAAAATATTCCGGCAAATATTAATGATGATATTTTGGAAATATCAAGGTTTTTAGCTTTGGATTTTGAAAAGAAAAATCTTTTAAATCAGTCCTTGTATTTTTATGGTGTTTTATATAACTTAACTCATGATGAAGAAGTTTTAACTAAAATTAATGATTTAAAACATAGATTATAATTTTTTTATTTGGTTTAAAACTTCCAATCCAAGTTTAGTTATTTCATATATTCTTCCTTTTTTGTCTTCTTCATTAATACATTCAACTAATCTTTTGTTTTTTAAGTCTGAAAGTGCATTAGATACTTGTGTAGTTCCTAAATCTGTTTTTAGTGCAATTTCAGAAGGCAACATATAATTATTTTCAAGACATTTTAATATTTTTTGACGTGTTTTTGATATTTTTATAAATCCAATAGCTGAATAAAGTTCTTTTTTGTTCATATGTATTATTTAATTAATAATGAGGTTATAACTTTATATATATTATTGGAAACATATAATAAGCTTATTATTAGCTTAAAATAAATATTTAACTATTATGTTATTAATAAAATATTAATTAATATCCATTTTTAATAACAACATTAATATACTACATATTAATAAAATATAATTAATTAAATTATAAGGTATTTCAAATGTTAGTTCGTAATTTAGATTATTTATCAATTCCAAAAGAATTTAAGAAAGTTGAAACTAATATCTACGATAATAAATCAATAGCATTAGTTTTTGTTGAAAATAAGGGTTATTCATTAGTTTTAAAAGATGATGAACATATTGATTCTGTATTTTTATTAAAAACTAGTTTAACTCCAAATAATATTAATGAAAATAATGATAAAGAAGATTTTATAAATGTTATCAAAATGCTGTTAGAAAAAGTTTATAGTGAGTACACAATAAAAGAATATGAAAAACAACATCAAGAACATGTATTTTTAAGATTAATGGACATGTTAACTGATGGAGATAATATTGAGTTAATTTCTGAAGAAAACTCTAAAATTTATTCTGATATTGAAAAAGGATTTATGAAACTAGAATTGGATATTATGGATACCAAAATCAATTCTCTTAATGAATCTATTGCAGATGTTTCTAATAATTTGCAGCATACGGTTAAGGATATTGAAGAAAAAGATTGGGGTAATAAACTTAAAAAAGCTCTTGATTCACAATAATGAAGTGATATTATGGTTAAATGCAGTAATTGTGGTGCTGAAGTTACAGATTCTGCTTTTTGTTTCCAATGTGGTGAAAAAGTATCTTCACCTCAGACCGATAAAAATATGTGCCCAAAATGTGGCATTGCTAATGATAAAAACACTAATTTTTGTAGAAACTGTGGACACAAAATAGAAAATGGAGCATCAATATCTGAAAAACAAAGAGAATGGAATGCTAGAAGAGATGAAATAATTGAAAGATATGATAAACTTGCAGAAGAATTTGGAATTAAAAATGAAGATTACTTTTTAACAAGTGTTAAAAGATATAATTTCTTAGAACCAGGTACTACTAAACATAAAAAAATTAATGCTGTTTTAGGATATAATCCTGGATTATATTTAGGAAATGAAACCATCATTGATGGATTTTTCTTAATAAAAGAAGATAAATTTGTTTTTATGGAAATTGATAATAGGGATTTTAAAAAAGTTAATGCAGGAATAAATAATTTTTATTTTGATAAAATTGTCTCAATGAGAGTAACTAAAAGTCTTGGTGATGAAAGTAAGTACGAAGATATTACTAAAAGAGCTTGGACTTCTCCACATGATATTAAAAGATCTATTCAAAATGATATTCAAAGTTTAAAAGCAATACGATTTAAAGACTTAATTATAAACAATGACAGTGCAGATATGTTTGATAGATTATTAATTAAATTAGTCGATAATACTTCTTATGAAATTAGACTTCCTAGTTATGAATTTGGTCAAAAATTAGTTGATTTATTTGAAAGTTTAAAAGGCCAACCACAAAAAGTCATTATTGAAAATCAAAATTCTCAACCAAATAAAGCTCAACTTTTAAGTGAATATCAAGAATTATTAAATAGTGGTGCAATTACTCAGGAAGAATATGATAAACTTAAACAAGAAATTTTATTTAATTAAATAGAAATTATAAAATTAATGGTATTCTGATAACAAGTGTTGTTCGATTTAATAAACTAGAAAAAGATAATAGTAAAATTAGCACGATTTTAGATGGTGTTTCTAAGTTAAATTCACTTAAAAATCATGCATCTAAACTATCATCAGTAGTTAATATTGAAAGTGATTTATTAACAAATCATGTATATAATAAAGTTTTAAATCATGATTTAATTGGTAATCAGATTGCTAATTCTAAAGGAAATAAAATTACTATTGATGGATTTTTTATAATAAAAGATAAAAAATTTGTTTTTATGGAAATTGATAATAGAGACTTTAAAAAAACAAATACTGGAATGAATAATGTCTACTTAGATAGAACATTGTATTTTGACAACATTGTATCAATGAGAGTAACTAAAAGTCTTGATGATGAAAGTAAATTTGAAGATATTACTAAAAGAGTATGGACATCATCTCATGATATTAAAAAATCAATTAAAAATGAAATTCAACATTTTAAAGCTATGAAATTTAAAGATTTAATTGCAAATAATGATAGTAAGGATATGTTTGATAGATTATTAATCAAATTAGTTGATAATACTTCTTATGAAATTAGACTTCCTAGTTATGAATTTGGTCAAAAATTAGTTGATTTATTTGAAGTTTCAAAGAATCAAGTTGCTAATGTTATTATTGAAAATCAAAATTCCCAACAAAGTAAAACTCAATTATTAAAAGAATACCAAAAACTATTAAAAAATGAGATAATAACTCCTGAAGAGTTTAAAAAGCTTAAAAATGAACTAATATTTTCAAATAAGTAAAAAAGGGATGTCAAATGGTTAAATGTCAAGTTTGTGGTGAAGAAATTGGAAATGCAATTTTTTGTGAAAATTGCGGATCTAAAATTCCTTCTCAAAAAAAGAATAAAAAAGAAAAGGTTATAAATAATAATAATGAAAAGCAGGAAAAGAAATTTTGTGCTAACTGTGGAAGTGAAATGGCCAGTGAAGATAAATTTTGTTCTAATTGCGGAACTCATGAATTAAAGGCAACTAATCAGGTAGGCAATAATCTTGTTGCTACTTTTAATCCTGGAACTGCATTTTTAATATCTATATACACTACCGGTGCGGGACATATTTATTTGGGATTATTTAAAAGAGGCATATCCTTTTTAATATCTCAAATAGTTCTTGTAGTATTAGTAGCTATATTTACACTACTATTGGGATATCTATGGTATATGTTAGCTGTGATTGTATTATTATTAGGTATTTTAGCATGTTTAACTTTGCATATATATTCAATTTATGATTCATATAAATCAATTAAAAAAATAACAAATGGTGAAAGTGTTGAAGATATAATGTTTTTCAATAAGTTCATGTGAATTTTTAGCTTAAACCCATGAGGCAAAATATGATAAGATGTCCAAAGTGTGGAAATGAAGTTAGTGGAGATGATTTTTGTTCTGAATGCGGACTTAAACTTAATCATACTTCAAAAGAAAATAAACATTACTGTCCAGAGTGCGGTTTTGAAACTAGTATAAAAGATAAATTTTGCCAAAAATGCGGTGCAAAAATAAATGGTAAATCTGATAATGATGATTTGTTAAGTTTTAATAAAACTAATCTTTATCCCATTATTTTAGGATTTATCTTCCTTTTAATTGCAATACTTTTCGCAAGTAGGCTTGTATTAGTTCTTTGTTTATTTGCAGCGGGGTTTCTTTTTGAATTTAAATCAGACAATGCATTTCTTAATAGTATTTTAGTTGCTGTAATTCCAGGTATTTTATTTATTATCACAATGCAAAATATATATTATTTATTGATGTGTTTTATACCTCCGATAGCTGGCTGTTTTATAGCTGCCACATATAGAAGAAGGTAAATACACTTAAATATTTTCAAATACTAAAATCATTTTAAGGAGAAAATATGTTTAAGTTAATTATTGGAATAATTTATATTATAACTATTATCTTATATTGTGCTATTTTAGTAAAAAAGAAGATTAAAGACACAAGTACTTATATAAACCTTGGAATATTAATAGCTGTTTTCATATTTCTTGTATACAAAGGATATCTTTTCTAAATATTTAATAACCTAATTGATTTTAATGACTTCTGAGTACACACCTGAAGAAAATAAATTAAGAGAGCTTACTGGCGGAGATTATTTTTCCCAGGAATTTATGGATAATTTAAATTCCTTAAATTTAACAGTTAAAGAAGCTAATATTGTTATTAATCAGATTAAACATGAAATAACTACTGGTGAATGTTGTTTGGAAGCTATTCCAATTAGATTAAATTATCTTTTAAAACAGTTAGCTCCAGAAATTACAAAATATGTTGTACCCTCTAAAGAATTAATAGCTAAAAAAGAACTTATTTTCCTTTTAAATCTGAAAGACAATATAACTTTTTGTCCGAATTGTCAAAGCAGCCTTTTTTTAACAGATAAATTTTGCTATAAATGTGGTGCTAAAAATATGCAATCAATAGCTATTAAAGCACCGAAAGATGATGATTTGAACTTAAATGAGATATATTGTGCCAAATTATATGAGAAATATCCCCTTAATTTTAAATATGCTTATGTTTGTTTTTTAAGATATGTCAATGAAAATCCTGGGAAAGTTGAGTTTCCAGTATTTAATAATATTGACGGGTTTAAATTAAAAAAACAGGCTGTTAAAGATAATTATTTCACATTAGGTGATCCTGTTTACAGTATTTCCAATTATACTATTTCAGATATTAAAAAGGTTTTAAAAAAGTATGATTTGAAAGTTTCAGGTAAAAAAGATGAACTGATTGAAAGAATAAGTAAAAATTTATCAGATGATGAGATTAATAATGAATTTGAAAACAGCACTTTTGTTTTAACATCTGAAGCTGAAAAATTTTTAAAAGAAAATAAATACATTATCTATTATTATGATAACAGTTTAGATGAATTTATTTCTCTAGAAAAATACGAGTCATTATTTAAGAAATCTAAAGTAACTGATTCTATTTATGAGGTTTTATATAGGTATTATACTAATTTAGCTAATGAATCTGTAAATAATAAACAATGGGATCACTACAAAATATCTATAGGCCATATCATTAACATATCAGTTGACAATATCAGTGATTTAAAATTACTTAAATTACACATTAAGTATTTTATTTTAGAAGCTAATAATTGGATTTGTGATGATTATAGTGATTATTATAATCCTTCTTTTAATTTGAAATTTAACAAATCCAGAAATGATTTAATAGTTAGTTTAAAATTAGAATTAAATGAACTTCAGGAAATATTTGATGAAGCATGGAGTGAAGTTAAAATACCTTCCTATACAGTCACAAAAGCAGATACTTTTAAAAAATTAATTTTAGCATTTAATGGTGGAGATTTAAATGAAATTCACTGATTAAATGATTTAAAAGTGTCTAAAAATTCATTAAGCACATTTTTAAAATCCGGATTTTTCATAGCTGCATCAAATGAACCTGCAAGAGGTCCCATAATCAGTTCGTTTCTGCTGTTTCCATCCATCATATCTGTAGTTTCCATACCTATCTGAGAATAGCTGGGAGGTAACTGGTCTTTATTGTATTGCTGTTTTATTTCGCGTCTCAAATCTTCATCAATAAAATGCTCAAGTAAATGGATTATGTCTTCAGCTATTGTATTTCCTAATACAAGTGAAATAACAACTGTGTCATGATCAAGTTCATCTTTCTGTTCTTCAAGTATTGAATTAAATGACCCGTAATTTTGATAACCATGTGGAATGAATCTTCCTTCAACAGTATGGGCACAGTATTCATTCATTAAATGTACTGTTCCAGATGCAAGGATATATTGAACAAATACTTCAATTTCATAGGTTTTTTCAACTTCCCAGAAATACATTAGAATTTGTTCATGAATTTCAGCAAGCAGATGGTGTGATAACTCATGAATTAGTGTAGCTATTTGTACTGAATCATTTAGCCGGTCATCTAGTTTTATATTGTTTGCACTATAAAATCCAAGTTCCCCTCCTTTGGATTTGTATGACCATTTGGCATATGCTTCAACAACATCAGCTACTTTTTCTAAAGCTGTGGATCCTTTGTTTTTAAGGGATTTTTTACCTGTTTCATATATATTATCCAATATAAGTTCATAAATCTCATTGGTTAATGGTGTTTCATTTAATTGCTCTTTGTGTTTTTGTGTAAACATATCTTCAAATGAGGTTATTCTGTCTCCACTTTCGTATTTATCAAGTTTTCTAAGTATGCTTCCACATTCAATGCAATAATCTTCACTGATGGAGTTTTTCTCTCCACATTTTGAGCAGTATATGTAATCCATTTTTAATCACTGATTAATCCATTTGTTTTTTTAAATTTAGCTATTGGAAATAAAATCTTTTGTTTCATTATCTGTGCAGCTGTTTTATTTCATCTATAGTTAATTTTGTTGAAACAGCTATGTCTTCAGGAGGCACATTTCTGGCCAATAATGACC
>PPYE01483868.1_pt1 | contig 19182 bp, 18 predicted proteins | sample 1559881 | NCBI WGS metagenome assembly PPYE01 (sample SAMN08240022, study PRJNA423297) | Human gut metagenome, whole genome shotgun sequencing project. | reverse complement strand
AACAAAATAATTCGTATATTTGCAGCGATTATTTATAATATTTAAGTTTTAGCACTATGGAGGACCAGAACTATACCATCAAAGACATTGCCCGTATGGCGGGTGTTTCCGCTGGCACGGTTGACAGAGTGCTGCACAATCGCGGCGACGTATCTCCCCAAAGCAAAGCTAAAGTACAAAAGGTATTGGACGAAATCCATTACCAGCCTAATGTATTTGCTATCGGACTGGCTGCCAAGAAGAAATATTCCTTTATCTGCCTGATACCTTATTATATAGAACATGACTACTGGCATTCGGTAGTGAGTGGCATCGAGCGGGCACGTCAGGAGTTGCGTCCTTTTAATGTGAGCGTGGATTATCTTTGTTACCGTCAAGGTGATAAGGAGAGTTATCAGGAAGTGTGCCGCAGGGTTGAAGAAAGCAATGTCGATGCCGTACTGATCGCTCCCAATTTCAGAACTGAAACACTGGCTTTGACGGACTATCTGCAAACTAAGAAAATAGCTTATGCCTTTGTTGACTTTAATATGGAGGAAGCGAATGCGCTGACTTATATCGGGCAAGATTCCTACAAAAGCGGATACATTGCCGCGAAGATATTGATGCGCAACTACCAGGCCGGAGAAGGACAGGAGCTGGTTTTGTTCTTGAGTAATAATAAGAATAGTCCGGCAGAAATACAGATGCAACGGCGTTTGGCAGGATTTATGAGCTATATCACCGAAGAGTATGAAAAGCTGGTGATCCATGAAGTTGTGCTGAACAAGTCCAATCAGGAAAACAACCGGAAGACATTGGATGAATTTTTCCGGCTGCATCCGAAAGCTACGCTTGGGGTGGTATTCAATTCCAGAGTGTACCAGTTAGGCGAATATCTCCGCACTTCGGGACGAAGCATGAAGGGGCTGATAGGGTATGACCTTTTGAAAGCGAATGTGGAACTGCTGAAATCCGGTGATGTGCATTATCTGATCGGGCAACGTCCGGGACTGCAAGGATATTGTGGAGTGAAAGCTCTGTGCGATCACGTCGTTTTTAAGAAGTCTGTCGATCCGGTGAAATACATGCCTATCGACATTATGATCAAAGAAAATATTGATTTTTATTTCGAATTTGTATAATATCAACTTTATAAATTACAACTAACATGAAAGCATTAAACAAAGAAACAGCTCCTAAAGTACAGCGTCCGGAGCGTATTATCCAATTTGGTGAAGGTAACTTTTTACGCGCATTCGTAGATTGGATTATTTATAACATGAACGAGAAGACTGACTTCAACAGCAGTGTGGTAGTGGTTCAACCCATTGATAAAGGAATGGTCGATATGCTGAACGCACAGGATGATCTGTATCATGTCAACCTTCAAGGACTGGATAAAGGAGAAGTGGTTAACAGCCTGACAATGATTGATGTAATCAGTCGTGCATTGAACCCTTATACGCAGAATGACGAATTCATGAAGCTGGCTGAGCAACCGGAAATGCGCTTTGTTATTTCGAATACTACAGAAGCCGGAATTGCTTTTGATCCGTCTTGTAAACTTGATGATGCTCCTGCTTCATCTTATCCCGGCAAACTGACTCAGCTGTTGTATCACCGTTTCAAAACGTTTAATGGCGACAAGACCAAGGGATTGATAATCTTCCCTTGCGAACTTATTTTCCTGAATGGTCACAAGCTGAAGGAAACGATCTATCAGTATATCGACCTGTGGAATCTTGGCAATGAATTCAAAACTTGGTTTGAAGAAGCTTGCGGAGTATATGCAACGCTGGTAGACCGTATCGTTCCGGGATTCCCCCGCAAGGATATCGATGCTATCAAAGAAAAGATACAGTATGACGATAACCTTGTTGTACAGGCTGAAATCTTCCATTTGTGGGTAATTGAAGCTCCGCAGGAAGTGGCTAAAGAATTCCCGGCTGATAAGGCAGGACTGAATGTATTGTTCGTACCGTCGGAAGCTCCTTATCACGAACGCAAAGTAACATTGCTCAATGGCCCTCATACTGTTCTTTCTCCGGTAGCGTACTTGTCGGGTGTGAATATTGTACGTGATGCTTGTCAGCATGAAGTAATCGGCAAGTACATCCACAAAGTGATGTTTGATGAACTGATGGAAACATTGAATCTTCCGAAAGATGAAGTGAAGAAGTTTGCAGAGGATGTATTGGAACGTTTCAACAATCCATTCGTCGATCATGCGGTAACAAGCATTATGCTGAACTCATTCCCGAAATATGAGACTCGTGATCTTCCGGGATTGAAGACTTATCTGGAACGCAAAGGCGAACTTCCGAAAGGATTGGTACTTGGATTGGCTGCTATTATCACTTATTATAAAGGTGGTGTGCGTGCGGATGGTGCTGAAATTGTGCCGAATGATGCTCCTGAAATCATGAACCTGTTGAAGGAACTCTGGGCTACCGCTTGCACGAAGAAGGTTGCGGAAGGTGTGCTGGCTGCAGAGTTTATCTGGGGTGAAGATCTGAATCAGGTTCCGGGACTGACAGAAGCTGTGAAGGCTGATCTGGACTCTATTCAGGAAAAAGGTATGCTTGAAACAGTAAAGGGGATTCTTTAATTAGTCATATCATATAATAATAGCGTCACTGTTGCTTGAACGGTGACGCTATTTTATTTTATCGGGGTGAGATAGCTTAATTATTCGGCTTCAGCAGTGTGAAGAATAAATGTAGTGGCTCCGATGGTTACGATTGCTCCGTCTTCCATACGGACACGGTCTTTATCTCCCAGAATTTCGTTCATAAGAAAGGTACCTGTAAGGCTGGGGGCATCCCGTAAGGTGTAGACAAGCTTTCCTTGCTTGTTGCGCTTTACATTGATGATGCAGTGTCTTCTGTCCATACTCATATCGCCGCTTTCAATCGGTGTATTGATAACGGTGCCTACGCAACGGCGGCCTATTACATTGTCGCCTTCTTGCAGCGGAAGCACTTGCTTGAAACCAAACACGTTTTCAATCACCGTAATATATCCGAATTCTTCTTTATGAGCTTCAGCTTCTTCTTCCAGATTCTCTTCCTTTCTCAGGGCTTTTACTTTACTCTTTCCCAGGCGGATGCTGAATTGTTTGCCGCAATGTTCGCATTCGAATACAAGCGATTGGCCTTCGCTGTATTTAGTTTCATCAAAAAAAAGGTAATTCTCACATTTAGGACAAAGAACTCGTTTCATGCTTTAAAAGGGGATTTATTTTGCCAGTAACCAGGCATTCTTATAAGTTTCGTTTTTTCTAAGTTCCAGCAATTGTCTGGTAGCTTCTTCGCGATTTTCAAAGGAACGGATGCTGACACGTATCTTGCCGTCACTGTTTAAGGCTTTCGCTTCGGCAAATCCTTTTGCCTTTAATTGTTCTGCCATTGCTTCAGCATCTTTCAAACCAATTCCCCCTGCTACAATAATATGGAAGGGATGGCTGGCTTGCGGTTGAACCGAAGGTGTTGCCGGAGTTGCCACTGCCGGTGTAGCCGGTGCTGTTTCCTGTTTAGCAACCTTGATTTCTTTTACGGCGATAGGTTTTGAAGTTCTAGGTTTATCTACGCTAACTTTCTTCGTCTGAGAAGTTGCTGCATTTTGGGGATTATGCTTGGCCACTACGGAGACAGGGGTTACTGCGACCGATTGTTTTTCGATTTGCTCAAAAAGCTCACCGGGTAACAGTTGGGCATAATTGTTTTTTTCTACATACGTGTTCTCTACAGGAGTCGAGAAAGCAAAGAACATAACGATAACGGCAATCATTGCCGCAGCATTACGAAGAAGGGTACGGCTGATGCTGATCTCGTATGTTTTCTTTTCTTTCGTCAGATTGGCTGGTACTAATACTCTTTCTTTCCGTTGTAGTGTAGAGAGCTCCCGCATTTCAAAAGAATCCAGTCCATATAAAGAAGGAGTGGTTATCTTATGGTCATAAGGAGTGAATTCGTAATTCCCGTAAATGTTATAGTGAATTTCACCCACATTTTCCAGATGGGCTTTTCCTTCTTCGTGAAGAAGCCCGATCAATGCGTCCACTTCTTTTTCTACCATGCGGGTGGCATCGGCAAAGCTGGTATCATGCGCAGACATATAGGACTGTACCAACACACCGTCGTTCAGTTTTAATTGAGAATTGAAACCGATGATACGTGTGGGAGGTAAAAAAAGATTTTCTTCTTTTACATAGGTTGCAGGAGCGTAGTGAGCTACGAATCCGCCAAAATTAGGAACGATTACGCAATCGTTCTCTAACAACAGAGCCTCTATGTGTTGTGCTAATTCAATCATAGTGCAAAATTAAGAGATTAATTGAATATATCCCAGAAAACTTCGAAAAAATCACTACTTTTGCACTGTTTTACTTATTACTACTAGCGATGAACTATATACAGACAGAAATAGATGGGGTGTGGCTGATAGAACCCAACGTTTATTCTGATGAGCGGGGCTACTTTATGGAAGCCTTTAAGAAAGATGAGTTTGAGGCGGAAATCGGTCCGGTAAACTTTGTGCAGGATAATGAATCAAAATCGTCTTTTGGTGTGTTGAGAGGACTGCACTATCAGAAAGGAGAATACAGTCAGGCTAAGCTGGTCCGTGTTCTGAAAGGAGAGGTGCTGGATGTGGCAGTCGATTTGCGCCGGTCGTCACCGACTTTTGGAAAACATGTCAGCGCGTTGCTCAGTGAAGAAAATAAAAGGCAGTTTTTTATTCCCCGTGGTTTTGCTCATGGCTTTGTGGTGTTGAGCGAAGAAGCTGTGTTTATGTATAAGGTAGACAATAAATATGCTCCGCAAGCGGAAGCGTCTATATTATATAATGATGAAACGTTGGCTATCGACTGGATGCTTGGGGAATCGCAACTGCTTTTGTCGCCCAAGGATAAAGAGGGGATGGCTTTCAGAGATGCTGTATATTTTGAATAAACTCTAACAAACGATAGATATGAAAATAGCGATTGTCGGAACCGGTTATGTTGGTTTGGTTACCGGAACATGTTTTGCTGAAATTGGTGTAAACGTAACTTGTGTAGATACGAATAGCGAAAAAATAGAATCTTTGCAGAAGGGAGTGATTCCAATCTATGAGAATGGACTGGAAGAAATGGTGCTTCGCAATGTAAAGGCAAAAAGACTGAAATTTACGACTTCACTGGAGAGTTGTCTCAATGATGTGGAAGTCATATTCAGTGCTGTCGGTACACCTCCGGACGAAGATGGTAGTGCTGATTTGAGCTATGTACTGGAAGTTGCCCGTACAATCGGTCGTCATATGAATCAGTATAAGTTGGTGGTGACGAAAAGCACGGTTCCTGTGGGTACTGCGCGCAGAGTTCGTGCTGCCATCCAGGAAGAACTGGATAAAAGAGGGGTTACCATTGAATTTGATGTGGCTTCCAATCCTGAATTTCTGAAAGAAGGAAATGCCATCAGTGACTTTATGAGTCCGGACCGTGTGGTAGTGGGAGTAGAGTCTGCCCGTGCGGAGAAGTTGATGTCGAAACTGTATAAGCCGTTTTTATTGAACAACTTCCGTGTTATTTTCATGGATATTCCATCAGCTGAGATGACGAAATATGCAGCTAACTCAATGTTGGCTACCCGTATCAGTTTTATGAATGACATCGCAAACTTGTGTGAATTGGTAGGTGCCGATGTGAATATGGTGCGTAGCGGTATTGGTTCTGATACCCGTATCGGACGTAAGTTTTTGTATCCGGGTATCGGATATGGCGGTTCCTGCTTCCCTAAAGACGTGAAGGCGCTGATAAAGACTGCCGAGCAAAATGGATATACGATGCGTGTACTTCGTGCAGTGGAAGAAGTAAATGAGGCGCAGAAAAGCGTGTTGTTTGATAAGTTGATGAAGCAGTTTAATGGTGAACTGAAAGGTAAGACCATTGCTTTGTGGGGATTGGCATTTAAGCCGGAAACGGATGATATGCGTGAGGCCCCGGGATTGGTCTTAATTGATAAACTTCTGAAGGCAGGCTGTCAGGTACGTGCATACGATCCTGCTGCAATGGATGAATGTAAACGCCGTATCGGTGATGTTATATATTACGCCCGTGATATGTATGATGCAGTGCTTGATGCCGATGTTTTGATGCTAATCACCGAATGGAAGGAATTTCGTCTGCCTTCTTGGGCTGTGGTCAAAAAGACTATGAATCAGCAGATTGTGTTGGACGGACGCAATATCTATGATAAAAAAGAAATGGAAGAGCTCGGATTTATTTATTCATGTATTGGTAAATAAGATAATTAGAGTATCTTTATACACAAAATTTAGACGAATGACAAAATTTGTAGCGATATCGTTAGTAGCGATCTTGCTCGCAGCATGCAATAGTAGTAAGAACCCGCACTCTTCCTCCAGGCAAGAGGAGGATTTGAGTGCGAAAGAACTGCTGCAAGGAATCTGGCTGGATGATGAGACTGAGAGCCCGTTGATGCGTATAGAAGGGGACACTATCTATTATGCAGATGCACAGAGCGCTCCTATTACATTTAAAATCATACGGGATACTCTTTATACTTATGGCAATGATACTACTTATTATAAGATTGATAAGCAGGGGGAACATATTTTCTGGTTTCACTCGATTACAGATAATATGATCAGATTGCATAAGTCGGAAGATCCTAATGATTCGCTGGCATTTGTCGGTCAGGAAATGATTATCCCTACATATACGGAGGTGACGAAACGTGATAGTGTTGTAAACTATAATGGCAACCGTTATCGTGCTTATGTGTATATCAATCCTTCTAAAATGAGGGTTGTCAAAACTATATATACCGAAGATGGCATTAGCATGGATAATGTGTACTACGATAATGTGATGCACATTTGCGTATATGAAGGCAAGAAAAGCTTGTTTGCCAGTGATATAACCAAACAGATGTTTGAAAGTGTAGTTCCTGCGGATTTTCTGATGCAGGCAATTTTGTCAGATACTAAGTTTGTAAAGGTAGACCGGAATGGTTTCCTTTATCAGGCTGTTTTATCCATTCCGGAAAGTTCTATTTACAGTATAGCAAATTTAACCGTCAGTTTTAGTGGTGAACTGGCTATTACACCGACTAAATAAAACGAGTGTTTTTTAGCTTCTTACGGGAGAAGAGGGACGGTTATTGTTTTTTCTTCCATTGTTGTTATTCCTTTTTCCTCCGAAGTTTCTTCTTTTAGAGTTATCACCTCTCTTATTATTGTAGGAACGGGGTTTATATTCCGGAGCTTCTCCTAATTCGGCAGGAACGGGAATTTTATATATTTCTTTTTCAAGGAAGTTCTCGATGGATTTGAAGTTACTTTGTTCTTTCTCACTGACAAAAGTAAGGGCTACTCCGTCATTATTGGCACGTGCCGTACGTCCGATGCGGTGTACATAGTCTTCGCTGTCATGCGGTACATCAAAATTGATAACCAGACGGATGTCGTCGATGTCGATACCACGGGCAACAATATCCGTAGCTACCAGAATATTGATTCTTCCTGCCTTGAATTCGTGCATGACAACCTCGCGTTGCGCTTGTTCAAGATCGGAATGCATTTCTCCTACATTCAGCTTCATCATTTTCAAGGCCTTTGTTACTTCTTTGACTTTGATTTTGGAGGAAGCGAAGATAATAACACGTTCGGGCACTTCGTCAGTGAAGAGACTGCGTATGATACCCAATTTCTGGTTCTCGTAACATACGTAGGCTGCCTGAATGATTTTGTCTGCCGGCCTTGAAACGGCAAGTTTGATTTCTGCCGGATTGTTCAGGATGGTTTTTGCCAGTTGCTGTATTTTGGCAGGCATAGTTGCCGAGAACATGATTGTCTGTCGTTCTTTCGGCAAGTATTTTACGATTTGCATGATATCTTCATAAAATCCCATATCAAGCATACGGTCTGCTTCGTCCAATATAAAATAAGAAACCTTGGAGAGGTCTACATATCCAAGGCTTAAATGGGCTATCAGTCGTCCGGGAGTAGCAATTACTACATCTGCGCCAAGTGTAAGTCCTTTTTTCTGTTGTTCGAAAAGAATGCCGTCATTTCCGCCGTATACGGCAACGCTCGATGCGGGCATAAAGTAGGAGAAGCCTTCCATCTGCTGGTCAATTTGCTGCGCCAATTCACGGGTAGGAGACATGATGACACAGTTGATAGCATCTTCAGGATGTCCTCCTTCAGATAATTTATTCAATATAGGCAGCAGGAATGCCGCTGTTTTACCAGTGCCTGTCTGTGCAACTGCTATCAAATCTTTACCCTCTAGTATGATTGGAATTGCTTGCTCCTGTATAGGCGTGCACTCGTCAAATCGCATGGCGTCAAGTGCATCAAGCACATTTGCATTTAGTTCTAGTTCGGAAAACTTCATCACTTCTTTTTATTTGTCGACAAAGATAAAATAATTTTTGGTCTCAATTACATATTCAAATAAGAATCTTTGAATCCCAGGAAATAGAGCACTCCGTCAAGGCCGATCGTATTGATGGATTGTTTGGCATTTGCCACTACTTTGGGCTTGGCATGGAATGCAATTCCCAGTCCGGCGATTCCCAGCATAGGGAGGTCATTGGCACCATCTCCAACGGCTATCGTCTGGGCTATATCTACTTTTTCTACCTGAGCAATCAGACGGAGGAGTTCGGCTTTCCGTTTGCCATCCACTACATCTCCCAAATAACGTCCGGTTAATTTGCCGTCTATTATTTCCAGTTCGTTTGCATATACGTAGTCTATGCCGTATTTCTTTTGCAGGTACTGACCGAAATAAGTAAAACCTCCGGAGAGGATAGCAATTTTGTATCCATACTTTTTCAGTACATACATCAGGCGGTCTACGCCTTCCGTAATAGGAAGGCTTTCAGCTATTTCCTGCATGACAGATTCGTCCAGTCCCTTTAATAGGGCGACACGACGGGTGAAACTTTCGGTAAAATCTATTTCTCCACGCATAGCGCTTTCTGTGATTGCTTTTACTTCATCACCTACGCCTGCCCGGATAGCCAGCTCGTCAATTACTTCTGTTTCAATCAGAGTGGAGTCCATATCGAAGCAGATCAGACGGCGCATACGCCGGTACATATTATCCTGTTGGAAAGAAAAGTCCATTTCCTGTTCGCTTGCCAGTTGCATGAGCCGTTCCTGCATAGCGATACGGTCTTTGGGAGTACCGCGTACGGAGAACTCGATGCAAGCACGGGTCCGGGTATCTGTTTTATCTTCATCCAAAGGGATACGGCCCGTCAGACGCTTGATAGCATCAATGTTCAAGCCTTGTTCTGCTAATACGCGGGTGGCAGCAGAAATCTGGCGGGCAGAAAGTTTACGGCCCAATACCGTCAGGATATAGCGGTTTTTCCCCTGCATTCCTACCCAGTTCTCATACTGATCGGTACCTATTGGTTCGAAACGAATGGTAACTCCCAATGAAGATGCTTTAAACAGCAACTCTTTCATAATGAACCCGGAATGTCTTTCTTCGCTTCTGAAGAGAATACCTAATGATAATGTATTATGAATGTCTGCCTGCCCGATATCGAGGATAGTAGCGTCGTACTTGGCAAGTATTTCAGTCACGGAAGCGGTAAGTCCCGGACGATCTTCGCCGGTGACTCGAATCAGAATCAATTCAGTATTTGATGGTTGCATAAGAAAATAGACTTTAACGCTGCAAAAGTAGGGAAAAAAGTTCGTTTTTATGCTAAATAACATAAAAAGTTAGACCGCTTTCGTTGAGAAAGACAAACCTACCGGAGGTTTGAGTGAGGGTGACGTAGCCCCTGATTTTAAAATCGAATCTGCGTCGAATGAGCAACCGGCTTTTAAGTTGGGTGATTTGAAAGGTAAATATGTGTTGCTTAGTTTTTGGGCAAGTTATGACGCGCAATCCCGGATGCAAAACGTAAGTTTGAGCAATGTGCTTCGTTCTTCCCGTAATGTGGAAATGGTTTCAGTTTCGTTTGACGAATACCAGTCAATCTTTAAAGAAACCATTCGTAAGGACCAAATAGTTACGCCCACTTGTTTCGTGGAAACAGAAGGCGAGGACTCCGGATTATTTAAAAAGTACCGTTTGAATCGGGGGTTCACAAACTATTTATTGGATGGAAATGGTGTGATTATAGCCAAAAACATCTCTGCTGCAGATCTTTCTGCTTATGTAAGTGAGATTGGTTGACAGTCTCGAAAAAAGTAAGGAGAAAGAGGGATTTTCCGGATCACCGTTTGGTGACTAAAATGGAGAATAGACAAAAGAGGAAATGGATACAACAAAAAAGTTCCGCTTGCACTTGCCTTTGGCAAGGATAGGCGGAACTTCTATTTTATATCTATTGTGTAATCTCTGAATGCTATTTCTTTATTTAGGTGCTTTCTGGTACAGATAGAATGCGATGCCCGCATAGAGAATATTCGGAATCCAGACTGCGATTGCAGGAGGTACATTACCGTTGATGGCAAAGGTTGAAGTGATCGTCTGGAAAAGGATATAGGAGAAACTTAGTCCTAAACCGATGCCCAGATGAAGCCCCATGCCGCCCTTGGTTTTTCGCGACGAAAGGGAAACACCGATGATTGTCAGAATGAACGATGCGAATGACATTGCAATTCGTTTGTGATATTCTATCTCAAACTCTTTGATATTGGCAAATCCCCGCCGTTTCTGTTTTTCAATGTATTCGCTCAATTCCGGACTGGTCAGCATTTCCTGCTGGTTCTTCATAATCAGGAAGTCTGACGGGTCCATATTTATAATAGAATCAATTCGGTCTCCTTTAGTGATTTTCTCTTTTAGTCCGTCCAGTTCGCGTACCATATAGTCATGAATAGTCCATTTATTGACCGTTGTTGTATCGTAAGTGATTCGACGCGCCGTTAAATGGGAAACAAGTTTTTTGTCAACAAACTTATCCAATGAAAAACGATTGCCGGTTTTCATCCCGTCATTGTAATTATCTATATAGGCTATGACGCCACTGTCCACTTCCAGCTGTACATTTCGGACTGAGTTTACTTTCTTCGGCTTGATGTATTTATCCTCAAAATTCAGGCGGGTAACACTGCCTTTGGGAATGACGAATGAGCTCATCATGAACGTCGCTACAGCAATGATGGCGGCAGAGATCATATAAGGGCGCATCATTCTTTTAAAACTCATACCGGTGGAGAACATGGCTATAATTTCAGAGTTCTCTGCCAGCTTGGAGGTGAAAAAGATTACGGCGATGAATACGAACAGCGGACTGAACAGATTGGAGAAGTAGGGGATGAAGTTCATGTAGTATTCAAAGATGATCTTGTCCCAAGGAGCTTCATGCTCCATTAGCTTGTCCATCTTCTCGTTGAAGTCGAATACCACCGCAATTGAAATAATCAATGCGATGGCAAATACGTATGTCCCCAAGAACTTCTTGATGATATACCAATCCAGCCGTTTTATAAATCGATTGCTTTTCATTCTTTATAATCTTGTTGACACTCTTTTCACCATCATCGGCTTCCAGGTAGAGAAATCTCCGGCAATGATATGCTTCCGGGCTTCTCCTGCCAGCCACAGGTAAAATGCCAGATTGTGTATGGAAGCAATTTGCATTGCCAGCAGCTCTTGTGCATGGAAAAGGTGACGTAAATATGCTTTGCTATATAGTGTGTCTACAGCGGAAGCTCCGTCTGCTTCGATAGGAGAGAAGTCTGTTTCCCATTTTTTGTTTCGCATGTTAATAATGCCGTCTTTGGTAAACAACATGCCATTTCGTCCGTTTCGGGTAGGCATCACACAATCGAACATATCCACTCCGCGCTCAATACCTTCAAGGATATTGACAGGAGTACCGACTCCCATCAGATACCGGGGCTTGTCTTTAGGAAGAATTTCGTTGACAACCTCTATCATTTCGTACATTTTATCTACCGGTTCGCCTACGGCTAAGCCACCGATTGCATTTCCATCCGCTCCTTTGGAGGCGACAAACTCTGCGGATTGTTTGCGCAGATCTTGATAAACACATCCTTGCACGATAGGGAAGAGAGACTGGTGATAGCCATATTTCGGTTCGGTTTCGTTGAAACGCTGTATACAACGATCGAGCCATCTGTGTGTCAGTCCTAATGACTTTTTGGCATAGGCATAGTCCGAATCTCCCGGAGGACATTCGTCAAAAGCCATCATGATATCAGCACCAATCGTACGTTCTATATCCATCACCTTTTCCGGAGTAAAGATGTGCTTGCTTCCGTCAATGTGTGAACGAAATTCAGCTCCTTCTTCCCGAAGTTTTCGTATTCCTGCCAATGAGAATACCTGAAATCCTCCACTGTCGGTCAACATCGGACGATCGAAGCCATTGAAGCGATGCAGGCCACCTGCTTTTTCAATTACGTCCAATCCCGGACGCAAGTATAAATGATAGGTGTTGCCCAGAATGATCTGTGCCTGAATATCTTCTTTCAGTTCTGTGAGATGAACTCCTTTCACAGTGCCCAATGTTCCCACAGGCATGAAAATAGGTGTTTGTATCTGCCCGTGGTCCGTTGTTATCAGACCGGCACGGGCATTACTTTTAGTGTCTGTATATTGTAACTCAAATGTCATTCCTGGCTGGGTTTCTTTACAGATAAATCAATGGCATCCGCAACTTTTTCGTCTGTCAGTGCGATTGCGAATACTTCTTTTATGTCATTAACATAGTGGAATTGCAATCCTTTTAAATAAATGTCTTGAATCTCATCTATGTTCTTTTTATTTTCGGCACTCATGATGATTTCCTTGATTCCGGCACGTTTAGCGGCAAGAATCTTCTCTTTAATACCACCAACAGGGAGTACTTTGCCACGGAGAGTAATTTCTCCAGTCATGGCGAGATTAGCTTTCACTTTTCGCTGGGTCAAGGCAGAAGCTAAAGAAGTAGCCATCGTAATACCTGCTGACGGTCCGTCTTTGGGGATAGCACCTTCGGGCACATGGATATGTATATTCCAGTTGTCGAAGATATCTTCGTTCAAATTGAGGATAGAAGCATGTGCCTTAATGTATTCAAGTGCCAGCATGGCTGATTCCTTCATCACATCTCCCAAATTACCTGTTAATGTAAGTCGGGCACCTTTACCCCGGCTCAGACTCGTTTCTACAAAGAGTATTTCACCGCCAACAGCAGTCCATGCCAATCCGGTTACTACACCTGCGTACTCATTCCCCTGATATTTGTCGCGGGTATATTCCGGTGCTCCCAGAAATTCATACAAATCAGCCGGTTTAATTTCTGTTTTTGCAAAATAACCGCCTGTTGCATATTGGCGGGCTGATTTACGAAGGATCTTGCCGATTTTCTTTTCCAGTTCACGAACACCGCTTTCACGGGTATATGATTCAATAATTGCTTCCAAGGTATCTTTCGGAATCTTGATATCGGTCTTTTTAAGGCCGTTTGCTTCCAGCTCTTTTGGTAACAGGTGCTTACGGGCAATTTCTACTTTTTCTTCCGTGATATATCCGCTGACTTCAATCAACTCCATACGGTCGAGCAATGGTCCGGGAATTGTATTCAGATTGTTGGCCGTTGCAATAAACAGTACTTTGGAAAGATCATAATCTACATCCAGAAAGTTATCGTGGAATGAAGTATTCTGTTCCGGGTCAAGCACTTCCAATAAAGCTGACGACGGATCGCCTTGACGGTCAGCACTGACCTTGTCAATCTCGTCTAATATGAACACAGGGTTAGAGGCTCCTGCTTTAATCAGGCTCTTGATGATTCGTCCGGGCATAGCACCGATATAAGTTTTGCGGTGACCGCGAATTTCTGCTTCATCGTGTACGCCACCCAAAGACATACGAACATATTTCCGTTTCAGTGCCGATGCGATAGATTTTCCGAGGGATGTTTTACCGACTCCCGGAGGGCCATACAAACAGATGATTGGTGACTTCATATCACCTTTCAGTTTTAAGACAGCAAGGTGTTCCAAAATACGTTCTTTTACTTTTTCCAGTCCATAGTGGTCTTTATTCAACGTCTTTTCTGCATTCTTCAAATTCAGATTGTCTGTTGTATAAACTCCCCATGGCAGATTAAGCATGGTTTGCAGATAGTTAAACTGTACGCTGAAGTCCGGTGATTGCGGATGTGTACGTTCCAGTTTAGCCAATTCTTTCAGGAAAGTCTCTCTGACTTCTGCATTCCAGTGCATCTTGACAGCTTTTAGACGCATCTCCTCTATTTCCTGTTCCTGACCGCTGCCGCCCAGTTCGTCCTGAATCGTTTTAATCTGTTGCTGGAGGAAATATTCGCGCTGTTGCTGATCGATATCCTCACGGGCACGCATTTGGATAGATGCCTTAATTTCTGCCAACTGTACTTCACGATTCAAGATTTCCAATAGATGATAAGTACGTTCTCTGAGTGAGTTGATACTTAATAAATCCATTTTTTCGTCTTTCTTGAATGGCAGGTTGGCGCAAATAAAATTAATGAGGAACATCGGATTGCTGATGTTCTTTATGGCAAATGACGAGTCCTGATGCATTTCTGATGATTTGATATAGCGCATCGTCAAGTCCTTGCATGTTTCTACCAGGGCTTGAAACTCTTTGTCGTCTTTGTTTGGGATATCTTCTTCCAGAAGTTCTACCTCACCCTTCAGATAAGGATGTGTATCTACGATCTCTTTCAAGCGCAGACGTTTCATTCCCTGAAGGATGACTGTTGTCGTTTGATCAGGCATTTCCAATACCCGTACAATTCGTCCAACAGTTCCGATGTTGTGTAAATCTTCCAGTTTAGGGTCTTCTGTGTGTGCCGATCTTTGGCAAATCACTGCAATATCTTTGTGTTTCTTTTCAGCTTCGCGAACGAGCTTCAATGAGGCTTTTCTACCTACCGTGATAGGTAAGAATACTCCGGGAAACAACACCATATTACGAAGGGGGAGAACCGGAAGGATATCACCGGATTTTATATTCACATCAAACGCATGTTCGTCATTGCCATCATAGTCAGTAATTAGCGAGAAGCCGTTCTCACCAACTTCTTCCTCCAATAAGTATCTTTCTTTCATCTTTTCGTTTTAATTTAGTTTATGTCATACATAATATGCATAAATCGTTTGCAAAGTTAATTGATTCTCTCTAATAATAAAGCACAGTGTGGAATAAAAACACAAAAACAATGCCAAATTTTCGGGCAGTAATGGATTTATTCCATAATAATTATTTATTTTTGACGGTTTTCAGCAAAGATCAGTAAAAAATAGGTTTTAGATGGCTAATAAAATGGCGAATCCTTTCTTTCAGTTTAAGCAGTTTACAGTGTGGCATGACAAATGTGCCATGAAGGTCGGTACGGATGGGGTGCTTTTAGGTGCATGGGCTTCTGTTCAGGATGCACATCGAATTCTGGATATCGGTACTGGAACAGGATTGGTTGCTTTGATGCTAGCGCAACGTAGTTTGCCGGATGCGAAAGTTATTGCGCTGGAAATAGATGAAGCCGCTGCCCGACAGGCTAAAGAAAATGTGACCCGCTCTCTTTGGAAGGATAGGATAGAGGTGGTGAAGCAAGATTTTTTGTCCTATCAATCTTTGGACAAGTTTGATGTTGTAGTTTCCAATCCTCCTTACTTTGTGGATTCTCTCAGTTGTCCGGATCAGCAACGAAATATGGCGAGGCATAATAATTCCTTAACCTATGAGAAGTTATTGGAAAGAGTAGCTGATTTGTTGGCGGAAGAAGGTCTTTTTACAGTTGTAATACCCACAGATGTAGCTGATAGAGTAAGAACGATAGCGTCTGCACATAGTTTGCATGCAGTTCGTTCGCTTAATGTGATAACTAAACCGGGAGGTGCTCCCAAACGAACGCTAATTACTTTTTCTTTTCATGATCAAGAGTGCGTTGTTGAAGAATTATTAACGGAAGTTGCTCGTCATCAATATAGTGAAGAGTATATAGCACTGACTCGGGAATACTATTTAAATATGAAATGAAATCTTCAAATAGGAAGTGCTATTCCATATTAATTAATAGTTTATTGACACACAAATATCTGCTTTTCCGAACTGTCATAAAATGCTTCTTCTTCAAAACTTCCAAACTTATGAATAATTTTAAAACCATTCCAATCTAAGTATGTATCTAATTCTTGAGGGAAGAATAGTCTCATATCCAGATTTTGAATTGAATCAAATTTACCATTAATAAAATAATGCCATTCTATTCGATTGATCTGAGTTTTTCTTTCATATCGCATTAGCTGCTTTATCAATATCTCCCTTCCGTCCTTAGTTGTATATGCAGCAACTTCTATTTGCTTTTTTTCATGTTCAACGATATATTGAATGTTGGGATTAAAGCAATCTAGTAGAAACCGGCCTCCTGTTTTGAGATGTTTTTTAACGGTATTAAATGCCTTAAACAGATCTTCATTTAGATATAAATGATGGATTGAGTTAAAGGGAATAAATATGAGATCATATTTATTCTGCAAATCCAAAGTTCTGATATCAGCTTCAATAAACTCAATCTTTAATCCTGCTTCGGAAGCTTTCGCTTTCGCTTGTTCAAGCATAGAAAAAGTGTAATCTACTCCACTAATATTATATCCGTCTTCTGCTATTGGAATAGTAAGTCTGCCTGTACCACAGCAAAGCTCAAGTATACGGGCATCTTTATTTTGGGGCATCCACCGCTTGTAAAATTGCAAATCATCTATGTGAGTATTCATTCCATCATAAATATTCGCATCATAAATTAGATCCCCAACTTTATAATTGCTGTTCATTTTATTATTTTAATTACGTACCGGGTTGATTATTAATATTCTCTTAATCTTGCAAAGATAGTCATTCATTTGGATATACGCATTTATTTCGTACTCTATCATTTCGCCGTTTGTTACGTTTGGAAGGACTCGTCCGGAGTCATTCATGTTTTCGGGCTGGATATAGTAGCTGGTGGGGCTATATACTGGGATTCTCTATTATGATAGATTCTAATTTTCATATTAGATGTTTCATCTTGTTTTATATGTCTTCCAGTTTGGAAAACGATTGCTTTAAATGTTGTCATACTGTTTTGATGTTTTTTAAAGGTTTAGAATCGCATTAAACAGCTTGAATCGAGGTAATTTGATAGGAGATTGCTTTAATTTCCCCTGAACGGATGCAAATAGAGAAACATGTTCAAAGATAGTTCAAAGAAATACCCTCTTTATTTGCCTCAAAACGGGGTGTATTTACATCTATTTTGCATAAACAAAAAAGCCAATACAAACTGTATTGGCTTAATGCTACTTGACTTTTCTTAACTTGAATTTTTCGTCGGGGTAGCGGGATTCGAACCCACGACCCCCTGCTCCCAAAACAAGGGTAGAAAGTTTTATAAACTCTGATAATCAATAAGTTAAAAATATCTTTATCTTTAAGTGCAGGAATTTTGCAGGGTTCCCGCGTAAAACGAGCCTTCCCCTGTCAATAGCCACACCGCTGACACATTATAATCTCTTACCAAATAAGATAGCCAAGCAACTTGAAAGATGTCTTTTTCGTAGTTCTTTTCAAGTTTATATAAGTTTCTCCTATTTATATTATATTTTTCTGCAAAAGGTGTTTTACCACCAATTCTTTTATCTGATTTCAATTGAGCCAAAGCATCAAAGAATCTACCTATTATTATTCGGCTTTCTTCTGTTTGCATAACTCTTGTTGTTTTTTCATGGCAGTGGCTTGCCGCTCTTGCCATTCTTTGTCCTTTTCTTCAAGTAGTATTTTCCACTTTTCAAATGTTTCGGGCGGAAAATCTAAATTTTCACCTTCGGTTACTTGCTTCAATTCTTCTGTATTCATAACTCGCATATATTTTTCGAGTTCAAGAAGGCGTTGTAACCTATCCTTTATTACTGATGCGGCAGGATTAAATGAAAGCATTTCACCTTCACCAAGAAGAAGCCAACGCGCGTTTAACTCCGGGAAGGCTTGCAATAAAGTAATAACTGGACGAATACCGAAGTTTTCGCCTTTGGTTAACTTATTAAGATATTGTGGAACCCAACCAAGAAGGAGCGCGAAGTCTGCTTGATTCCCGTTGGTCTTATATTGAATAAATTGTATCAATCTTTCATTCATAGTCATTAATCAAAAAAGTAGTACAGATTCTTTAATTCATTTTGTATATTATATTAAACATAACTATTATTATATTTGTCAATTAATTTTTTGAATTAAAGATTTAATTAAGACTTTAATTAATCACGGTACAAAAATAAAGTATTATACTTGAACTACAAAATTTATTCAAGTATTTTTTAGTATAAAACTTTAAATAATTTATATATGTCAGATAGTGAGCGTATTAAGAGACTGGAAGAATATACAGGGCTGAGTTTGAATAAACTCGCCGCTGCTATTGGTATAAAATCACCGCAAACTTTTTATGATATAAAAAGCGGGAAACATGGTATATCCAAGGATTTAGCTGAAAAGATTAAATCAAAATACTTGAATATAAACATCTCTTGGCTTTTGGGTGGGGAAGGAGAAATGACAACTCCTTCTGTAGTTCAAAACAACGAAAACGGGAATAATATCAACGGTCATTCTGTGAAAGTCGAACAAACCGATATTGAAAAATTTCTCGATACTATAAAAGAATGTCACGAACTTCTTCGAAAGAAAGATGAACAGATAGACCGACTACTTTCACTTTTAGAAAAAAGATGATAACCATACAAGAATTACTTTACAACCGAGGTCTTGACCGTTTGGCAAAAATTAAACTTGTCAGACATAAGGATAAACGTTTAGACCTGTATAATTTATATAGGACGAACAAGACCAGCTTCTTAGATTATCAAAACACGCAATCTAAGGATGTTTTCAAAGATGTTGATTATATTGTTTCTTTTATTGGAGAAGAAAATACACTTGCCCGTTTTATCGGTGTCTTTAAAATTATTAGAAAAGAGATAACGGAATATGGCTTTAAATATGAAATGTCTGATATTTCGGGTTATGACGATTTAAAAGAGCGGGTTATAATTCGTTGGGAAAATGCGATAAGTTGGCATCAATGGATTAAAAATGAAATGGAAATTGTGGAGATTTGTTGGAAAATATAAAGTCACTTGACCCACTATTATACTCCCACTTGACCCATCAAAAATATATTAGAATTAAGTAGA